>Ga0066256_1000155_pt1 | contig 298934 bp, 282 predicted proteins | sample ThiBio_1000_biof_FD_87107 | JGI IMG/M metagenome (GOLD analysis project Ga0066256, IMG submission 87107) | Wastewater bioreactor microbial communities from Cape Town, South Africa - Thiocy_expt_1000_biof (version 2) | ecosystem: Engineered > Bioreactor > Thiocyanate-remediating >... | reverse complement strand
TTGCCCTCGCGGGTACGCTCGCCAACGCCGGCGAACACCGAGAAGCCGCCGTGTGCCTTGGCAACGTTGTTGATCAGTTCCTGGATGAGAACGGTCTTGCCGACGCCGGCGCCACCGAACAGGCCGATCTTGCCGCCGCGGGCATAAGGCGCGAGTAGGTCGAGAACCTTGATGCCGGTGACGAGGATCTGTGCTTCCGTCGACTGGTCGACATACTCCGGAGCCGGCTGGTGGATGGCGCGATGTTCGATCGCATCGACCGGGCCCTCTTCATCGACCGGCTCGCCGATGACGTTGATGATGCGGCCGAGCATGCCCGGGCCGACCGGAACCTGGATCGGCGCGCCCGTGTCGGTCACCACCTGTCCGCGAACCAGACCTTCGGTCGAGTCCATAGCGATGCAGCGAACGGTGTTTTCACCAAGGTGCTGGGCGACTTCCAGAACCAGCCGGTTACCGACGTTCTGCGTCTCCAGAGCGTTCAAGATGGCCGGCAGGTGATCTTCGAACTGCACGTCGACGACGGCTCCGATGACCTGGCGAACCTTGCCGGCAGCGCCGCTGGCCTTCGCAGCCACGCGCGGAGCCTTGGCCGCAGCAGCGGGCGCTGCCGCCTTCTTGGCCGGTGCCGCGGCCTTTGCCGGTGCGGCAGCCTTAGCTGGAGCTGCCTTCTTAGCGGTCGCCTTTGCGGGGGTCGCTGCTTTCGCCATCGTCTTTACCCTTTTTCGTCCGTTTGTTTCTTACACGCTTCCGCGAAGGCTACCGGCCTTCCCGGCACATGCTAGAGCGCCTCGGCGCCCGAAATGATTTCGATCAGTTCCTTGGTAATCTGCGCCTGACGCTGCCGGTTGTAGGTGATCGACAGCTTGTTGATCATGTCGCCGGCGTTGCGCGTCGCATTGTCCATCGCGCTCATCTTGGCACCCATCTCTCCGGCCGCGTTTTCAAGCAGCGCACGGAAGAGCTGTACCGAGATGTTGCGTGGAATGAGGTCGGACAGAATTTCGCCGGGCTCCGGCTCATATTCGTAGACCGCGCTGCCATTCGCCTGCTCGCCATTGGAGGCGCTCGCAGCCGGGATGATCTGCTGCGAGGTCGGGATCTGCGAGATCACCGACTTGAACTGCGAATAGAACAGCGTGCAGATATCGAAGCCGCCCTCGTTGAACAGCGTGATGACCTTCTTGGCAATTGCATCTGCATTGACGAAGCCGAGCGTCTTGACCTCACGCAGATCGACGCGCTCGATGATCAGCGAAGCATAGTCGCGGCGAAGGATGTCGAAACCCTTCTTGCCGACGCAGATGATCTTCACCGTCTTGCCGTCGGCAAGCAGCTTGCGGATATGATCGCGGGCAAAACGCGCGATCTGGGAATTGAAACCGCCGCACAGGCCGCGCTCGGCAGTGCAGACAACAAGCAGGTGCACGTTGTCGTTGCCGGTTCCGGTCATCAGCGCCGGAGCGTCACCGCCACCACCCACAGCCTGGGTGATGTTGGCCAGAACCGCCGCCATGCGCTCCGAATAGGGGCGCGCAGCCTCTGCAGCCTCCTGCGCACGGCGCAGCTTCGCCGCGGCGACCATCTGCATCGCCTTGGTGATCTTCTGCGTCGCCTTGACCGAGGCGATGCGGTTACGAAGGTCTTTCAGTGACGCCATGCTTCAAACTCTGTTCCCGCGTCCGATCCTTGTTCAGGCGCTCAATCAGGCAAAAGTCTTGGCGAACGAGTCGATCTCGGCCTTGAGCTTGCCACGCAGATCGTCCGAGAGCGCCTTTTCCTTGCGGATGGCGCCGAGCACGTCCTTGCCGGCCGAACGCATATGCGCAAGCAGGCCCTGCTCGAACTTGCCAACATCGGCTACGGACAGCTTGTCGAGATAGCCGTTGACGCCTGCGAAGATGACCGCAACCTGCTCTTCCGTCTTGAGCGGCGAGAACTGCGGCTGCTTGAGCAGCTCGGTCAGGCGAGCGCCACGGTTGAGAAGACGCTGCGTAGCCGCGTCAAGATCGGAACCGAACTGCGCGAAGGCCGCCATTTCACGGTACTGTGCGAGCTCACCCTTAATCGAGCCGGCAACTTGCTTCATCGCCTTGATCTGAGCCGACGAACCGACACGAGACACCGACAGACCGACGTTCACGGCCGGGCGGATACCCTGGAAGAACAGGTTGGTTTCCAGGAAGATCTGGCCGTCGGTGATCGAGATCACGTTGGTCGGGATGTAGGCCGACACGTCGTTGGCCTGGGTTTCGATGATCGGCAAGGCCGTCAGCGAACCCGAGCCATTGTCTTCGTTGAGCTTCGCAGCGCGCTCCAGCAGGCGGGAGTGCAGGTAGAAAACGTCGCCCGGATAAGCTTCGCGGCCCGGCGGGCGACGCAGCAACAGGGACATCTGGCGATAGGCGACGGCCTGCTTGGACAGATCGTCATACGCGATCAGCGCATGCTTGCCATTGTCGCGGAAATATTCACCCATCGTGCAGCCGGCAAACGGCGCGATGTACTGCAACGGCGCCGGGTCAGACGCGGTGGCAGCGATGATGATCGAATAGTCGAGCGCACCGCGCTCTTCCAGAACCTTCACGAACTGGGCAACGGTCGAGCGCTTCTGGCCGACGGCGACGTAGACGCAGTAGAGCTTTTCCGAATCCGGGCCGCTCTCGTGAATGGCCTTCTGGTTCAGGATGGTGTCGAGAATGATGGCGGTCTTGCCGGTCTGGCGATCGCCGATGACCAGCTCGCGCTGGCCGCGGCCAACCGGGATCAGGGCGTCGATGGCCTTGAGGCCGGTCGACATCGGCTCGTGCACCGACTTGCGCGGAATGATACCGGGCGCCTTGACGTCAACGCGGCGACGTTCCTTGGCCTTGATGGGGCCCTTGCCGTCGATCGGGTTGCCGAGCGCATCGACAACGCGGCCAAGCAGCTCAGGACCAACCGGGACGTCCACGATGGCGCCGGTACGCTTGACCGTATCGCCTTCCTTGATGTCGCGGTCGTTACCGAAGATAACGACGCCGACATTGTCGGCTTCAAGGTTGAGCGCCATGCCGCGAATGCCGCCAGGGAATTCGACCATTTCGCCGGCCTGAACGTTGTCGAGGCCATAAACACGGGCAATGCCGTCACCGACCGACAGAACCTGGCCGACTTCGGAAACTTCGGCTTCCTTGCCGAAATTCTTGATCTGGTCTTTCAGAATTGCGGAGATTTCCGCGGCGCGGATGTCCATCAGCCGACCTCTTTAAGTGCAAGCTTGAGCGAATTGAGTTTGGTTTTAAGCGACGTATCGATCTGGCGCGAGCCCATCTTGACGATGAGGCCGCCAAGCAGAGAGGGATCGACCGTGACATTGAATGTCACATCCTTGCCGGCGACACTTTTCAGTGTGGCCTTGAGTTCGGCCTGCTGAGCCGCACTCAAGGCATGCGCCGAAGTAACCTCGGCCGAAGCCTCGCCACGATGTTCCGCGGCGATCTTGCGGAAAGCCCTGATCATGCCGGGAACGGCGAACAACCGGCGATTGCGCGCAACGACGCGCAGGAAATTAGCGGCAAGACCGGTGATCTTTGCCTTGTCCACGATTGCGGAGATAGCGCGCTCTTGGTCCTCGGCGGCAAATACAGGGCTTTCGATCAGCCGCTTGAGATCAGCACTTCCCGCGAGCATCGTCTCGAAACTCGTCAGAGCGGCCTCGACCTTGGCAACCGAATTTTCCTGGAGGGCGAGCTCGAAAAGAGAGCCTGCGTAACGTTCTGCAACACCCGAGATTGGCGAGGACGACTGAGCCACGGTCCGTCTTTTCTCTTGTTTGACAGGCCGCAGATTGTTGGCGCGAGCAAAAACTCTGGCTAAATCTTTGACCTTACTTAGGTTTTCTGAAGCCCAAGGGAACGGCTTTCGCTTCCCCCGGCTGAAAGTCGATTGCCGTCTAGCACAGGCCTTTTCAGACCGCAATCACAGACGGGCAAGGTTTTCTGGCACTATTGTCGCATCTAGCAACAAGCGTCCGTCACGGGCGGTGGATTCAGGGCAGAAAGCCAAAGGCGAACGCGAGCGGAAACAAGGCCAGCGCGAGATCCACAATCAGCGCCACCCAGTTGTAGGGTGTGTTTGCTCCATCCGTCATCATACCGAGAATTCGGCCGAAAGCGGTGAACAACCATGAAAAGCCCAGCGCCATGTAAAGCAGCGGTTGCGCAAGCAAAATCGAACACAAGCCAAGGCCAAGATAGAAGCCGGCGACGCGGCTGCGCCCTTCGGTGACGGCTTCCGGCTTGTCCGGGTGCGGCTGCAGGCGCAGCGCCTTGAATGCAAGGCCGGGTGCCAGGAAAAGGAAAAGTCCGAGTGCGGCCGTTACGATCGCGCTCGACCATGCCAACCATTCGCCTTGGCTCATTGGCCACGGAAACGAAAACTCCATCCCTACCCCTCCAACCGAATCGTAATTAAGAATATCTGAACCCAAAGGCACTGTCGTCATCCGCGTGGATGAGTTTGCGGGCGCCTTATCGGCTAATAGCGACGGTCGAGAATGCCAGAGATTGCAATTTCTGCCCTTTCGATAGCCCTGCTCGGCGGCATGTCCCTTTGGGCAAACAGGCACTTCGCCAAGTTCGAGCGCCTGCCAATGCAATGGTCTCTTACCGGAAAGGTCAACTGGTCGGCTTCGCGCCGACTTGCGCTTATGCTTACGCCAGTTCTCGCAACCCTAACCCTGCTTTTTGTCGGCCTCACCTTCGTCGCATCCGAAGCCTTGGGCTCCAGAGAAAGCTTGACGGCCGCTGCCGCAATATCGGGCGGCTTTCTCGGCGCGCACGCCCTGCACCTGTATATGATCTCGAGGACATTGAGCCGTTAGTTCGGCAGGCTGCGAGCCGCAGGAGCTTTACAAGAAGCTTTGCGGATCGATATCGACCTGTACGCGCATCGAGCCGCGCGGCTTCGGCCCTGCCGCAAGCAGTTCCCGCACGAAAGTCTGCATGTTCGAGCGCCGTTCGCCATGCACAAGCAGGCGGAACCGGTGTCGTCCACCCACCAGCGCCAGCGGTGCTTCCGCCGGTCCCAACACATGGATGTCAGAGCTTTCAGGGGCTACGTGGCGCAGTCCACGCGCGTGAGATTCTGCTTCGGCACGCGTCGCCGCACTTACGATGATCCCGGCAAGTCGGCCAAACGGCGGCAGTGCAGCACGTTCTCGCTCAGCAATCTCGCGCTGATAAAAGCTTTCGGCATCCCCCGACACGATCGCCTGCATCACCGGGTGGTCCGGTTGATAGGTCTGCAAAAGGCCAAGGCTCTTCTTGCCGGTCCGTCCTGCCCGACCGGTTACCTGCGATAACAGCTGAAAAGTCCGCTCGGCCGCGCGCGGGTCACCATTGGCGAGGCCCAGATCCGCATCAACCACGCCGACCAGCGTCATGTTGGGGAAGTTGTGGCCTTTTGCGACAAGCTGCGTGCCGATGACGATATCGGCCTCACCGTTGGCGATGGCCTCGAGTTCCAACCGCAGCCGTCGCACCCCGCCCATGATGTCGGAGGACAGCACAATGGTGCGGGCGTCGGGAAAATGCGTCACAACCTCCTCGGCAATGCGCTCGACACCCGGCCCGCAAGCAACGAGATGATCGAAGGTCCCGCATTCGGGACATGCTTCGGGCCGCTTCTCGGCGTGGCCGCAGTGGTGACAGACGAGCTGGCCGCGAAAGCGGTGTTCGACCAACCAGGACGAGCAAACCGGGCAACCGAAGCGATGCCCGCACACGCGACAGAGCGTAAGCGGTGCGTAACCGCGCCTGTTGAGGAACAACAATGATTGCTCCTCCTTTTCCAATCCCTGCCGGATATGGGAGAGCAGCACCGGCGAAAGGAATCCGCCGCGCTGAGGCGGCGCGCGCCGCATGTCGATTGCCTTGAGATCAGGCAATGCGGCGTCGGCAAAGCGAGACGACAGAACGACGCGCCTGTAGCGTCCCTGCATGGCATTGACGCGGCTTTCAACAGACGGCGTAGCCGATGCCAGCACAATCGGGAAACTGCCGATGTGGCCGCGAACCACCGCCATGTCGCGCGCATTGTAAAAGACCCGATCTTCCTGCTTGTAGGCCGGGTCGTGCTCCTCATCGATAACGATCAGACCAAGCTCCTTGAACGGCAGGAACAAGGCCGAGCGCGCGCCGGCAACTACCCGCACCGTTCCTTCCGCCACCTGCCGCCAGACCCGCTCGCGCATTCGGGGCGGCAGGTCGGAATGCCATTCTCCCGGCTTGGTCCCGAACCGGTTCTGGAAGCGTTCGAGAAATGCATGGGTAAGCGCGATCTCGGGCAGCAGGATCAGCACCTGTTGCCCTTTGTCGAGCGCCGCCGCTACGGCTTCAAAATAGACCTCCGTCTTTCCGGAGCCGGTCACGCCGTCAAGTAGCGTGACGCCGAAGCCGCCGGTCGCGACACCTTCGCGCAGCATTTCGGCGGCATCGCGTTGGTCCGGCATGAGCTCGGGCGTTGCATAGGCAGTGTCGGGCGGAGCGACGACCGGACGCGGCGGTATCATCACCTGCTCGAACACGCCTTGCGCCTTCAAGCCGTCGATGACGGTCGAAGACACGCCAGCGGCATGGGCAAGGCCCGAACGGGTCCAGGCAAGTCCATCCGACGCCGTTTCGAGAACGCGGGAGCGCGCGGCTGTAAGTCGATCCGGCTCGGCCATCGTGCGCCTCAGCCCCTCGATCCACGGCTCGGGATCGAAGGCCTCGGGCGCACGCAACAACATGCGCGCCACCATGCCGGGGGGAGAAAGCGTGTATTGGGACACCCAATCGACGAAGCGGCGTGTCGAATGATCTATGGGAGGGCAATCGAAGACCTGCTCGATTGGCCTCAGCTTCTTTGAATCAATGTTTTCGACCGCACCATCCCAGACGATACCGGCAACTTGCCGCGGCCCGAGCGGCACGCGCACGATCGAACCCGGCACGATCTGCATTCCCTCCGGAACCGCATAAGTGTAGGGGCGTTCTGCCGGCATCGGCACCAGTACGGGCGCCGCCGTGCGAAAGGGCGAATCTTTACTCATCGAGCGTGACCTTGCCCCGACTTTGGTCTAGAGCAAAGGCCAACGCCGCGCGCGCCCCTCCCTCACGCAAGAATTCCAAGGAGACTGACATGAAATTCTTCGTCGATACCGCCGACATCAAGGAAATCCGCGAGCTGAACGAGCTTGGCCTTGTCGACGGCGTCACCACCAATCCCTCACTGATCCTGAAGTCGGGCGGCAAGATCGATGAGGTGACCCGCCAGATCTGCGACATCGTCTCCGGCCCGGTCTCGGCCGAAGTCACCGCCACCGACTATGCCGGCATGATGGCTGAAGCCAAAGTGCTGGCCAAGATCGCCGACAACGTCGCCATCAAGGTGCCGCTCACCTTCGACGGGCTGAAAGCCTGCAAGGCGATCCGCTCCGAAGGCCGCATGGTCAACGTCACGCTGTGCTTCTCGGCCACGCAGGCGCTGCTTGCCGCCAAGGCCGGCGCCTCGTTCATCTCGCCCTTCGTCGGCCGTCTCGACGACACCGGCATCGAGGGCATGGACCTGATCTCCGAGATCCGCCAGATCTACGACAACTACGATTTCGCCACCGAGATCCTGGTCGCCTCGGTGCGCACCATCAACCATGTCAAGGATGCGGCCCTGATCGGCGCCGATGTCGCCACCGTGCCGCCGGCGACCTTGCGTGCTCTTGTCAAGCATCCGCTCACCGACAAGGGTCTTGAGACCTTCCTCGCCGACTGGGCAAAAACAGGCCAGAAAATCGGCTGATCTCGAAAAGGCGAAGCGCTAGCTGCGCTTCGCCAGATCCTGCCCTATCGCGAGGCGCAGCAGCTCGGCCAATTCCCGCGCAGCTCTATTCTCGGCGTCGATCTGGGCGCGATAGGAGGCGAACTCCTGAGCCGGCCTGTCGAAGGAAGATGAAATCGAGCGCTTGCCAGCACTGACCACCTTGCCGGTGCCAGCCTCGACAAGCTTGTAGTCCGCCGTCAGCGTCACCGTTCCGGCCGTCGGCTCGTCCTGATCCGTCGTGACCTGGATCGTCGCAGCCGACTGGACCAGCTCGCTGACATCGAGATCGAGCGAATAGGCCGGCGTGGCGGGTTCGCCGGCGCCGCGCGTCAAGCCGAAGATCAGATTGTTGCGCACCTGCTGCGCATAGCGCGTCTTGACCGGCTTGACGGCGATCGACGCCATCTCCGCCGTTGCGCCAACGGCGCTTCCTGGCGATAGCGGCGCGTTGGAATAGAGCGGGCGCACGGTGCAAGCCGAAGCCAATGCGGCGCAGACAAGCACCCCAGCCAGCAATACCGGGCGCAAACGGGGTGTCACAGCCGGCTTGCTGTTCTCATGCAACGACATTGACGATCCTCTGGGGCACGACGATGACTTTGCGCGGCGTCTTTCCCTCGAGCGCCTTCTGAACGAAGTCGAGAGCCAGTGCCGCCTTTTCGACCGCAGCTTGATCCGCGTCGCGGGCAATTGTCAAATCGCCACGCTTCTTGCCGTTGACCTGCACCGGCAAAACAACCTCATTGTCGACGACGAGCGCCGGATCGAAGGCAGGCCAGCGCGCCGACGCAACCAGCCCCTCGCCACCCAGCGCCTGCCAGGACTCCTCGGCCAGATGCGGCATCATCGGTGCGATCATGATGATGAAGTACTCGAGCGCCTGCCGAACCGCGCCTACACGCTCCACGTCTCCGCCATTGACTGCTGCGACCTGCGGCGAAAGCACATTGGTCAATTCGTAAAGACGAGCCACGGCCTTGTTGAAATGCAGCCGCTCGATGTCCTCGCCCACCGCCTTCAGGATCTTGTGGGCAGCGCGCGAAACCGCTGCTCCATCGCCATCGACACCTGCCTTCGGCGCAACACCTTGCAAGGCAGGCGCCGCATCCGCCACCAGCCGCCAGATGCGCTGGACAAAGCGGTGTGCGCCTTCGACACCGGCCTCGGTCCAGATCACGTCGCGTTCAGGCGGTGAATCCGACAGCATGAACCAGCGGGCTGTATCCGCACCGTAGCTGGCGATGATGTCGTCCGGATCGACCACGTTCTTCTTCGACTTTGACATCTTTTCGATCGAGCCGATCACCACAGGCGTGCCATCGGCAAGCAGGCTCGCCTTGCGCGTGCCGTCCGCCTCCTCGACCTTGACCTCGGCGGGCGTGACCCAGCCCTGCGGTCCCTTGTAGGTCTCGTGCACCACCATGCCTTGCGTGAACAGGCCCTCGAAAGGCTCTTCGACAGCGTTGACATGGCCCGTCGCCTTCATGGCACGGGTGAAGAAACGCGAGTACAGCAAGTGCAGGATCGCGTGTTCGATGCCGCCGATATACTGGTTGACCGGCAGCCAGCCGCCCTTGCCGTCGACAAAGGAAAGCGTCGTCGGCGCCTTCTCGTTCCAGGGATCGGTGAAGCGCGCGAAATACCACGACGAATCCACGAACGTATCCATCGTGTCCGTATCGCGCCTCGCCTTCTTGCCGCATTTCGGGCAATCGGTGTGCTTCCATGTCGGGTGGTGGTCGAGCGGATTGCCCGGCCTGTCGAAGGTCACGTCGGACGGCAGTTCCACGGGCAGCTGCTCGAATGGAACGGGAACCGCGCCACAATCGTCGCAATGAACTACGGGAATTGGGCAACCCCAATAGCGCTGGCGCGAGATCAGCCAGTCACGCAACCGGAACTGCACCTTGCGTTCGGCCTGCGGCCGATTGCCCATGGCAACGCCGGAAAGACGCGTCGCTACCTCATTGAATGCCTGATCGGGGCTCATGCCATCGAGGAAGCGCGAATTGATCATCTTGCCGTCGTCGGAATAGGCCTCTTCCGTGATCTGGAAAGAGGCTGCATCGACACCTTCCGGCTTCACCACCGGAACTACCGGCAGGCCGTATCTGTTGGCAAAGTCGAGATCGCGCTGGTCGTGCGCCGGGCAACCGAAAATCGCGCCGGTGCCGTAGTCCATCAAGACGAAGTTGGCGACATAGACCGGCAGCGTCCAATTCGCATCGAACGGATGCGCCACGCGGATGCCGGTGTCGAAGCCGCGCTTTTCCGCCGTTTCCAATTCGGCCGCCGAAGTGCCGCGATGGCTTATCTCCTCAATGAAAGCAGCGAGATCGGCATTGCCCTCTGCTGCTTTCCTTGCCAGCGGATGGTCGGCCGCGATCGCCATGAACGAAGCGCCGAAAATCGTGTCGGGCCGTGTGGTGTAGACCTCCAGCTCGCTCTCGCCCGCTGGCGCGGTTTCCCTGGCTAACAGCCAGCGAAGTAACAGTCCTTCCGAGCGGCCAATCCAGTTGGCCTGCATCAGCTTGACCTTGTCGGGCCAGCGCTCAAGCGTGCCCAGCCCGTCCAGCAATTCCTGCGACATCGAGGTTATCTTGAAGAACCATTGCGTCAGGTCGCGCTGCTCGACTGGAGCGCCGGAGCGCCAGCCCTTGCCGTCTATGACCTGCTCGTTGGCGAGCACAGTCATATCGACCGGGTCCCAATTGACCTTCGCCGACCGGCGTTCAACCAGCCCGGCCTTCCAGAAATCGAGGAACATCTTCTGCTGATGGCGATAGTAGCTCGGGTCGCAGGTCGCGAACTCGCGCGCCCAGTCGAGCGAAAGGCCCATCGTCTTCAACTGGCCCTTCATCGTCTTGATGTTGGAATAGGTCCAGTCGCGCGGATTTACCTTGTTGTCGCGAGCGGCGTTTTCAGCCGGCAGACCGAACGCATCCCAACCCATCGGGTGAAGCACGTTTTCGCCCTTGGCCCGATGATAACGCGCAACCACGTCGCCCATAGCGTAGTTACGGACATGGCCCATGTGGATGCGCCCTGATGGGTAAGGGAACATCTCCAGCACGTAGTATTTCGGCCGCGGGTCTTCGTTCTTCGTCTCGAACAGCTTCTCGACATCCCAGGCCTTCTGCCATTTGGGTTCGGACGCGCGCGGATTGTATCGTTCGGTTGCCATGACCGGTTTTTCTTTTAAAAGCATGCGGAAAGCAGCCCAGCTTGCGCTGGCTGCGGAACATGGCCCCGGTCTTCACCACGGTTTGGAGAACCCGTCAACCGTATGGTGCAAAGCCGGGACAAAATCGACACCTTCGGGGCGACAGGAATACGATATGGGTAGTGCGGTCGAACAGCTTTCGCTGGTCAAAGCCAAGATTGCGAATGCAGAACGCCAGGCCGATCGCAAGGCCGGCTCCGCAAGCTTGGTCGCTGTTTCCAAGACATTTGACGCCGAAACGATTCTCCCCGTGATCGAAGCCGGCCAGCGCGTATTCGGCGAAAACCGGGTACAGGAAGCGCAAGGCAAATGGCCGGCGCTGAAAGCGGAGTTTCCCGACATTGAGCTTCACCTGATCGGCCCGCTCCAATCCAACAAGGCAAAGGAAGCCGTGGCCCTGTTCGACGTCATAGAAACCGTGGACCGTGAGAAGATCGCTGCTGAACTAGCAAAGGAAATGGGCAGGCAGGGCCGCACGCTCAAACTCTACGTCCAGGTCAACACAGGTTCGGAACCACAGAAAGCCGGCATCGAGCCAACTGAGGCAGTCGCCTTCGTGAAGCGTTGCCGCGAGACCCATGGTCTCGCCATCGAGGGTCTGATGTGCATTCCGCCAGCCGATGAAAATCCCGGTCCCCACTTCGCCCTGCTCGAAAAGCTGGCGCACGAAGCAGGTCTTGCCAAGCTTTCGATGGGCATGTCCGGCGACTATGAACTGGCGGTAGCCTTTGGCGCCACCAGCGTGCGTGTCGGCTCGGCGATCTTCGGCAGCCGGTAATGCATGCCTCCCGAAAGTGGGAACCGGCTTCGGGAGGCATGCATAAAATCAAGGGGCTAAAGCGTATTTAGCGAACCTGAAAGATCGCGACACGCTCTACCAGCAAAATCGCGCACACGAAAAAGGCCGGAGCGAAACGCCCCGGCCTTTTTTAAGGATTTTGAGGAAGGCCTATTCGGCCGAAACGATCTTGCCGCCTTCCCACTTGAACAGCGAGAAGCTTGGCGAGGTGAGGTCACCGTTCTCGCCATAGGTCAGCTTGCCGATGGCGGTCGCAATCGGCTCGCCCGACTTCAGTGCGGTCGCAACTGCGGCAGTATCATCGGCCTTGCCGGCCTTCTCGATGCCGGCCTTGATAACCTCGACCGCAGCATAGGCGTTGAGCGTAAAGGCTTCCGGCGGAATGCCCTTGTCCTTCAGCACCTGCACGGCATCGGCCGAATCCGGATTCTTCAAGGCATCGGATGCGTTGGTGAAGATCGTGCCGGCAGCAGCTTCGTTGCCGATTGCCCAGAACTCGGTGTTGGAAAGGCCTTCGCCACCGATGATCGTCGCCTTGACGCCGACATCCTGCAACTGCCGCGCGAGCAGCCCGCCCTCGGGATGATAGCCGCCGAAATAGATGACTTCGACGTTGTCGGCCTTGAGACGGGTGACGAGAGCGGACAAGTCCTTCTCGCCAGGGTTCAGCGAATTGTAGGCAACCTCGGTTACGCCACCGGCATTGATCGCCGCCTTGAAGGCATCGGCAAGACCCTTGCCGTAGGTCGCCTTGTCGTGGATGACGGCAATGCGCTTGTCCTTCAGGTTCTTGAGCACATAGGCGGCGGCGACCTCGGCCTGCTGGTCATCGCGACCGCAGGTGCGCAGCACATTGGTGAGACCACGTGCGGTGAGGTCCGGGGCAGTCGCCGTCGGCGTAACCATCAACACACCGTTCTCGGCGAACACGTCGGATGCAGGAATGGCGACACCGGAAGTGACCGGGCCGACGACGTACTGGACGCTCTCGCCCACGAGAAGATTGGCGGCTGACACGCCCTGCTTGGGGTCGCCTGCGTCATCGGCGAGCTTCAGCACGACCTGCTCGCCAAGGATGCCGCCTTTCGCGTTGATGCTGTCCACGGCAGCCTGTGCGCCATTCTTGACCTGGTCACCGTAGGCCGCGACAGGGCCGGTGAGAGGGGCGACAAGGCCAATGACGATATCGGCTTGCGCAACAGTTGCGAAAGCAAGCGATGCGACCATCGCGACGCCGGCTAAAAGCTTGTTTTTCATGGCTTTCTCCTTCTTCCGCTAACCAAGGGGTTCAGCGAATTCTGGTCGAGCCATAGCCTCTGCGATCTACCTTTGCAATCGACCCAGAGTGACGCAACGCACATCAATGGTTGTGCCAGCGTGGGAAGAGGCAGGCTACAAAGACGGTCTGTCTACCTGCACCTGGGCGCAGGCATTCCTGCCGTTACGGACCTCCCGCACACATGCCCGGCGGGATGTCTTGCCCTCAGTGCAGCAAGAACTCGCCGTCCACCTTTCGCCACTCGTTCGGTCCGATCAGTGCCTTATGGGTATAGCTCACCGAATGTAGCGGCCCTTCGAGCTTTGCTTTCCAGAACTCGATGAACTTCACCAGCACCGGGAACTTCGGCGCGATGTCGTAGTCCTGCCATATGAAGGTTTGCAGCAAATGGGGGTGGTCGGGAAAGTGGTAGAGAATCTTTGCCGTCGTCAGCCCATAGCCCTTGAGCATCAGTTCCACTTCGCCTTGGTCACGCATGGTTGCCTCACAACGTGTACCTGCCTGACGCAAACTCTGCGCCCACATGGTTAACTGTTCGTTGCAACGCGGGCGTTGGGTTTTGTTGCTGTCAAGTCGGTCGCTTACAAGATTTCGCACCAGACGCTGCACTGTGTACGATTCTTGCGACAAGCTGCCATGCAACCGAACGTCTAATATTGCCGATTGAACGGAACTGTTAATAATGCCCGATCTTCGCGGCGCGAGGCTTTCGTCATCGCCCGCAACCCCAGATAGCAGATTTCGGGAGGAAAGCAGGCAATGTCCGACGTTCATGTCCACCGTGTACAACCCGGCTGGAAGAAGAATGCGTTGATCGACAACGACACCTATCTGAAGTGGTATGCCGACAGCGTGAAGAACCCGGACAAATTCTGGGGCAAGCATGGCAAGCGCATCGACTGGTTCAAGCCCTACACCAAGGTGAGAAACGCTTCCTTCGACGGTAAGGTCTCGATCAAATGGTTCGAGGACGGCCAGACCAACGTCTCCTACAACTGCATCGACCGCCACCTGAAGAAGCGCGGCAACCAGGTCGCCATCATCTGGGAGGGCGACAATCCCTACGATGAGAAGAAGGTCACCTACAACGAACTGCACGAGCATGTCTGCCGCTTCGCCAACGTGTTGAAGAAGCACGGCGTCAAGAAGGGCGACCGCGTCACCATCTACATGCCGATGATCCTGGAAGCGGCTTACGCGATGTTCGCCTGCACGCGCATCGGCGCCATCCATTCGGTCGTGTTCGGCGGCTTTTCGCCCGACGCGCTGGCAGGGCGTATCGTCGACTGCAAGTCGAACTTCGTCATCACGGCCGACGAGGGCCTGCGCGCCGGCAAGCACATCCCCTTGAAGGAGAACACCGACAAGGCCATCGAGATCGCCGCCAGGGAAGGCATCAAGGTAGACAAGGTCGTTGTCGTGCACCGCACCGGCGGCAATATCGATTGGAAGGAAGGCCGCGACGTCTGGCTGCACCAGGAAGCGGCTTCGGTAAAGCCCGACTGCAAGCCGGAGAAGATGAAGGCGGAAGACCCGCTGTTCATCCTCTACACATCAGGCTCGACCGGCAAGCCGAAGGGCGTGCTGCACACCACCGGCGGCTACCTCGTCTACGTCTCGATGACCCACCAGTACATCTTCGACTACCACGATGGCGACGTCTACTGGTGCACCGCTGACGTCGGCTGGGTGACCGGCCACTCCTACATCCTCTACGGGCCGCTCGCCAACGGCGCGACGACGCTGATGTTCGAGGGCGTTCCCAACTATCCGACGCCGTCGCGCTTCTGGGAAGTCGTCGACAAGCACAAGGTCAACATCTTCTACACCGCGCCGACCGCCATCCGGGCGCTGCGCGGCGCGGGCGACGAGTGGGTCAAGAAGTCGTCGCGCAAGTCGTTGCGCGTCCTGGGATCCGTCGGCGAGCCGATCAATCCGGAAGCCTGGGAGTGGTATTACAACGTCGTCGGCGAGAAAAAATGCCCGGTGGTCGACACCTGGTGGCAGACTGAGAACGGCGGCATTCTGATAGCCCCGCTGCCCGGCGCCACCGACCTCAAGGCAGGCTCGGCAACGCGGCCCTTCTTCGGCATCGTGCCGGAGATCGTCGACGGCGACGGCAATGTCATCGAGGGCGAAGGCAGCGGCAACCTCTGCATCAAGCATCCCTGGCCCGGCATGATGCGCACCGTGTTCGGCGACCACGACCGCTTCGTGCAGACATACTTCTCCACCTACAAGGGCAAGTACTTCACCGGTGACGGCTGCCGCCGCGACGGCGACGACTACTACTGGATTACCGGCCGCGTCGACGACGTCATCAACGTGTCCGGCCACCGCATGGGCACGGCGGAAGTCGAGTCGGCGCTGGTTGCCCATGATAAGGTTTCGGAAGCCGCAGTCGTCGGCTATCCGCACGACATCAAGGGACAGGGCATCTATTGCTATGTCACGCTGGCCGAAGGCGAGACGCCCAGCGAAGGCCTGCGCAAGGAACTAATCGCCCATGTGCGCAAGGAGATCGGGGCCATCGCCACGCCGGACAAGATCCAGTTCGCGCCCGGTCTGCCCAAGACCCGCTCGGCCAAGATCATGCGCCGCATCCTGCGCAAGATTGCCGAGGACGAGTACACCTCGCTGGGTGACACCTCGACGCTCGCCGACCCCAGCGTCGTTGACGACCTCATTGCCAACAGGCAGAACAAGAGGGAAAGTGCCTAGATAAATCCGCAGAGGCGCGAAACGGTTTCGATTTCGCGCCAGCAGGAGACAAATGTTAAGGCGTTGGGGGTGGTTATCACCTCCAATGCTCTAAATGCTGAAGGCAGTTATGGCTGAGGTTGGGCACGTCAGGGAATTGTGGCGTTACCCTGCCAGTTCACTTGGCGGAGAGGTTTTGGGCACGATGGCCGTCGGCACAAGCGGGGCCGCCGGCGACAGACTTTTCGGGCTGATTGATGCAGCGAGTGGCGAGATCGCTCGCCCGGACACCGTGGCCAGATGGCAAAAGGTGCCGCGTATCCTCGCCCGACTGAGACCTGACCCATCTCTGGAAGTCTCAGTGCCAGGAACTGGCACATGGATGCCGGCACCAAGCGGAGAAACCGATGCGGCGATATCCGCCTATCTCGGCTTCGACGTTGTCATCCAACCCTTTGAGGATACGCCGGCGCCCGGCTATGCTGGTGCCTTCACAAAGGCGCGCTATGACAAGGCGCCAATCCATCTTCTGACCACCGCTTCGCTAGCAAGATTGAAGGCGCTCCATCCTACCGGCAATGTCGACACAAGGCGGTTTCGACCCAGCATCCTGATCGACATTCCTGAGGTGGAAGGATCGTTTCCCGAAACAGAATGGATGGGTCGCCGAATCGCAATCGGCTCGGTCGAGTTGACAATAGTAGAACCGTGCCGCCGGTGCGGCTTTACGATTATCGCCCAGGAAGGGATCGATCACGACCCAAACATCCTGCGCACGCTCGTTCGTCACAACAGGCACAATTTCGGCGTCTATTGCCGTGTCGATCGCACTGGGGAGATTGGCATCAACGACCCTATGCACCTGCTGCCTGAGTGACAGGCAACCTCCGAAAACTGCGCCCACGGGCATCCTCTTGCAATCGCCGGCGACGCACCCCATCATGTAGTTGTGTTCAACCAATCGAAAGGAGGTGATCCGATGTCGAGTGATCTCGTTTCCATGCGCATGGTCCCGGCGGATCGCCTTTGCGGGGAGCAATCTCTCCGTTAAGTGCCATGCCGCGCGGCAAAGGGTTCCCGGGAACCCGTCACGGGCTGCGTACTGGACGAAGACACGGAAAGGCCGCCTGCTCCGAAAGAAGCGGCGGCCTTTTTGCTTGTCTGGCTCTATCCCCGGCCGCGCAAGCTCCGCGCCCACTAACTTATTGCGTCAAAGCCAATCTCTCGGCGTTCCTTGCGATCTCCTGGAAAGCGCTCGTCAAGGCAGCACCGTCTGCGGCAAGATAGTAGTGTTTGACGCCACCAGCATCGTCCGACGCGCATTCCGACATGACCACCTTGGCATTGGCGTCGGTGAGCTTGAAACCGATCGTAAACACCTCGATCTTGTCCTGCTTCATGCGTTTGCAAAGCTCCTTGGCCGCGTCCATCGAACTCAACCCGCTGATGTACGACTTGTTGAATTCGCCGTCCGTCATCAGGATCGCGATCTTTTTCGCCTTGTCATCGTTGTACTCAAGCGGGCCGGAGCCCGGTGCTGCAACCTCAAGGGTATCGCGCCAAGACGGTGACAGAAGATATCGCGTCCACTGGATGCCGATATGCCCTGCAGTAGAACCATTCGCCGAAAAATTCTTAATCGCGTCAACGAGGGCCTGCTTGTTGATGGTCAGAGGCACGAGGGCCGCTGCCGGGCATGCACCGGACTTGTCGTCGCGGTTGACCATGGCAGTGACGGGACCAGCGTCGGAATAGTCCATGCTGGTGCCGCTCGCGCTCTTGCGCTCAGTCGAGCACTTGTCACTGACGGATACCGTCTGAGGCGTATTGATCGATGGCGGTGCGTCTGCCTTGCCCTTGCTGCCGGGAGCTTCGCGAAACACGGTGTGTGCCAGCGGGCCGGTATTCACGCCTTCCGAATAAGGCACGATGGCGACACGGACCCGAGGCGCGCTCGGATTGTTCATGTCGAGGAAAGTTCCAACCGCGCCGGTCGCCGCGTCCTTGAGATCCTTGATCTTCTGGCCACCCATAGAACCAGTGACGTCAAGCATCATTGCAACTTCAATGTGCTTGTCTGAATAAACGGCGGCGCCGGTGTTGTGGATACGCTTCACATTGTGCTGGCTGAACAAAGCAAAATACAACGGCACATCGACATAGGCGGTTGCCGTGACGGTCTTGGATGCCCTGTCGATCACCAGCTTGTCGAGCACGATTTTGTCGAAAGGCAAGGCGCCGCCTGCACTGTTGGCAGTAAGGAAGGCAGCCACTCTCTTGCGCGCTTCCTCTTCCGTTGCCGAACCGGTGGTCAGGTCACGGGCTGTGGAAGTGACCGCCGTATCCACGGCGTTCTGCAGAGCGGATTTGGCATTCATGAGTTGCGCAGTGTCGACGCCGAAGCCGACAGCAAGTGCGAGAACCGCGACGAGCATGCCGAAAATAATTGCGAAATTGCCGCGCCGATCTGCCCAAAAGCAATTTGCCGATCTAGCCATCATCCCGCACCGCCGCATTTTCCTGCCTCCAAATGACACGGCATCGAGGCCGTTGCCTGGTGCATTGCAGGATTCTCGCCGGTTAGAGCTTGGTGGCGCCCCGCACGGAGGCACAGATCATCAACCCATTGTTTTTGTTACTATTCGCCCGAATGGATGGTAAAAGCACCGTAAACACTTTGGCCGTGCCGCCAAGGTGTTCACCAAACGCTTACCATCTCCTGCGCCGCTTTCGATCAATGCGTTTGAACATGTCCATTACGGGACACGATCGCATGTGTCGAAACGGGTCGTGTGTCGAAACGGATCAATTGCACCAACCTGCCCGCTTGCCGCCATCGTAAGGTCTGACAAGACTGCGCCCGATCATTTCCTCGGCTACCTGCTTGCCATTTCCAGCCACGACATCCGCCAAAACGCGGCCATAGTATTTCGCTCCTGCAATGTTTGAGATCTGGATAGCCTCCTGGCCAAGAATCTCGGCAAGCCCTTCTCGGGCCCGCAGAGCGGCATCGTGCTCTGTCTGGCAGCGGCTTTTCATCTCGGGCGCGTCGATACCGCGTATCCTGATGTTGATCCGAAGGGACTGGCCCGGCCACACAAGGGCGTCCGCCAGGAAGGTGTCCCCGTCGAGCACATCAACCACATTTGCCTCAACGGGACCGCGAAACATCTTGGCTGCGTGAGCGGTCGAGGCGAATGAAAACCCCACTGCAACATACAATCCGGCAGTGACTATTTGCAAGGTAGAGAGCGAGTCCATGAAAGGAAATTATTCCTATACAGAGGTTCGCACAAGCGCAAAATTGAGATCGCCGGTTATGTAAGGGCTTCGACACCAACCGTGCGGTCTATACCGTGAAACGGGGGCGTTGCAGGATGGTTGTCCTGCTCGTAAGTCCATACCTTGAAAAGGTTTAGCCGATGAGCCCCGAAGCTGTGCAGCAAGGGAACGTCGGTGGCGTCACGCCCACGTGCAACGACGACCCGGCCGATGCGTGGCACATTGTGTCGAGCATCGAAAGTGTACCATTTGCCGTCGAGAAAGACCTCTATCCACGCTGAAAAATCCATCGGGGCAGGATCCGACGGCACGCCGATATCGCCTAGATAACCATTCACATAGCGCGCGGGGATATTCATGCAGCGGCACAAGGTGATCGCGAGGTGCGCGAAATCACGGCAGACGCCAACCCGCTCTTCGTGAGCTTGCGCCGCCGTTCTTGTGGCGCGCGCATAGCCGTACCCGAACGAAAGCCGGTTGTGCACATAGTCGACAATCGCCTGCACCCTTGCCCATCCAGGCGGTATGGCACCAAACAACTGCCAGGCAAGGCTACTCATATGATCGGTTTCGCAGTAGCGGCTGCCGAGAAGGAAACCCAGTGTCTCGTGCGGCAAATCCTGTACCGGCGTTTCCTTGGCCAAGGTGTTGACCTCGTCCGGAAGCCCCGAATCCTGGACGATCGCATCGTACATTATGCGGAAGCCACCTGCCGGCACGGTGAACCTGCGACAGGCATTTCCATAAATATCCGAATAGAGGGTGCTTGGGACTTCCGGAGACGTAAGCACCTCCGTCTGGCGCGATATGTCGCCCTGTCGCCCCTGGCTGATCTCAAGCATCGAAACGATGGGCGTGTCTTGATCGCATTCGATAGCGATTTCATAGCCAAGCCTGATCAGCATCGCGTTACCTCGTGGCGTCGAATGTCAGAGAGGAAAGTCCTTTCCTGAAACGCGACTTGAGGCCGATGGTTCCGACGAGCTAGATACATTCGTCGGCAACAAAAGCTGGATCTAGAAATCCGCGGTCAGACCCTTCACTTCCCAGTCGCCGTAACGGCCTGGTTCCATGCCACCTCGTCCACCCAGTTCCTTGGGTCGTGCAGCTTCTTCCGCAACATACTGCTTTCTTCTGATTTCAGCCTCGGCAAGTGCCCTCTGGGCAGCGGCAGACAGCTTCTTCTGCAAGTCCGACCCACCGTCTTGTGTCAACCTGCTATTTTCCTCGGTCATGCTGCCTGCCCATGCATTGAAACGCCTCAAACTCTCTCCCATCATATAGCGAAACCAATGCGCGGGATCGACCCTTTCGTCATTGGCAAAACGGAGCAGACGATGAACACACTTCGCACCGCCATGCTTCTTGCGGCAATGACTGCGCTGTTCATGGGCGTTGGCTACATGATCGGCGGGTCTGGCGGCATGATGATTGCGCTTGTCATAGCGGCAGCCACAAACCTGTTCAGCTATTGGAATGCCGACAAGATGGTGCTGGCGATGCACCGTGCCGTCGAGGTCGATGAGAAAAACGCGCCGGAATTCCATGCAATCGTGCGAGAGCTGTCTTCCCGTGCAGGTTTGCCCATGCCACGCACTTACATCATTGACACCCCTCAGCCGAACGCCTTCGCCACGGGTCGCAACCCGGAAAATGCCGCCGTAGCGGCCTCCACCGGATTGCTGGAGCGGCTTTCGCATGAGGAGGTTGCAGCGGTCATGGCCCATGAACTGGCTCATGTGCAGCATCGCGATACCTTGACCATGACGATTGTTGCGACCTTGGCCGGCGCCATTTCCATGCTCGGCAATTTCGCGTTCTTCTTCGGCGGCAACAGGAACAACAACAATCCGCTAGGGTTCGTCGGTGTCCTTATCGCCATGATCGTAGCACCGTTTGCCGCAATGATGGTGCAGATGGCGGTAAGCCGCACGCGCGAATATGCAGCGGACCGGCGCGGAGCGGAAATATGCGGCCATCCGCTTTGGCTTGCCTCTGCCCTTGACAAGATCGCTCGAACCGCCGAACGCATTCCCAATGTCGAGGCGGAAAGAAGCCCCGCGACAGCTCACCTTTTTATCATCAATCCGCTTTCCGGCGAACGCATGGACAATTTGTTCTCTACCCATCCTGCCACGGCAAACCGCATAGCAGCGCTACAGGCAATGGCTGCCGACATGGCCGAGCAACCCGTCCGCGAGGAACGTGTGCCTCCGCCGAGCCGGGGAGAAGATCAGACAGGTCCATGGGGCAGCACCGCCCGCCATGAGCCAGAGCAGGATCCTGAACCGAAAGCAAACCCATGGGGCCGCAATCCAACCGGACCAAAGGGTCCTTGGAAGTGACCAGCCAAAACGCGCCGTCGCAAAGACGATTTCCACGACAAAGGCCAGACAGCGGCCCAGCGATTGATACTCCTGGTCTCGCCGCGCGCAAGGCCGCGGCACGCCTTCTGGCGGCCGTCATCGATGCGCGCACACCGCTCGACGGTCTAACAGACAACGAGCATGGGCATCCCCAGTATATGGCACTGGATATGCGCGACCGCGCATTGGTGCGCGCTATCCTTGCAACCGCTCTGCGCCACCGCGTAACGATCGGTAGTCTGATTTCCCGCAGGCTCGACAAGCCGTTGCCTGCAAATGCCACCGCGCTCTCTCACATATTGCATGTCGCGGCGGCGCAGATACTGTTTTTGGACGTACCAGACAGCGCCGCAGTGGACCTTGCAGTCACGCACGCAAAGTCCGACCCCCGCACCATCCGGTTCTCGGGCCTAGTCAACGCTGTGTTGCGAGCCTTGGCGCGCGCCAAGGATAGTGAACTTGCCAAAACCTTGGCAGAAACCGATGACGCACCTGAGTGGTTTCGCACGCGCCTGATTGAGGCATATGGCGGCGACGAAGCGCGCTTTATCCTCTCCGCACATCGCCTGGAAGCGCCCGTCGACATAACCGTGAAATCCGATCCCGAAGTCTGGGCAAAGCGTCTTGGCGGCATGGTGCTGCCGACTGGCTCTGTAAGGCTGGAAAAACTGACCATGCCGGTCACCGAGTTGCCGGGCTTCAACGACGGCGCGTGGTGGATACAAGACACGGCTGCAAGCCTCCCTGCCCGCCTGCTCGGAGATATCAGGAACCTGCGGGTCGCCGACCTCTGCGCAGCGCCCGGCGGCAAGACGGCGCAACTCATCCTCGCCGGAGCCAACGTCACTGCCGTCGATACATCCAAAAGCCGGTTGGCAAGGCTGACACAGAACCTCCAGCGGCTTGGCCTCTCCGCCGACGTGGTTCAGGCTGATCTCCTGAAGTTCGAGCCGAAAGAGTTGTTCGACGCAGTGCTGCTTGATGCGCCATGCTCCTCGACCGGTACGGTCAGGCGGCATCCGGATGTGCCATGGTCAAAAACACCCGATGACATCGTAAAGCTTGCCGACTTGCAGCGACGGCTCCTTGCGAAAGCTTTGGCACTCACCAAGCCAGGTGGCACGGTCGTCTTTTCAAACTGCTCGCTTGACCCTCTGGAGGGCGAGGATTTGCTCGATCGGGTTCTGGCGCAAACACCTTCCGCCCACCTCGACCGGATCTTGCCATCTGAGGTTGACGGCATTGCCCCGTTCGTCACCGAGCGCGGAACTTTGCGCACCACGCCAGCCGGCCTGGTCCTTGATCGCGCCTCGTGGTCAGGGCTGGACGGCTTCTTTGCAGCCCGCCTGCGCAAGACCTAGGCTCGCCGGAAACGAGCGGCCCACAATTTTCCCGTCCGTTATGCAGATGAATGTGGAAAGCGAGCACAGTTGTGGCCCCTCCGATCCGATTCAGCCTTCGCATAAGTTCTTGAATCATCTACCCTTGCATGGGGAATTGGGACATCTGGAGGATCATTGGCTGCCGCTGCCATCAACACGACGCGCCTGTGGGCGCTCGTCGCGCGAGAGTTTTGGCGCAAGGCACGCCGACGCTTGCGTGCAGGCCCGGCCTATCGTTGGCGATACTCTGGCCGCACGCCCGAACGTGTACTGATTGCACCCCCGGACTTACGGCTGGCGGACCCCCAGATCGCACTCGAAATCTATTACGGACGTTTTCCACTATCCGGGCGCCTGGTGGAAACGGGCGGGCAATCGCCGTTCCAAATTGAGGTCGCCAATCAGGGTTGGCAACGCTCCCTGCACGGCTTCCGCTGGCTACGCCATATGCGCGCCGCCGGAACCGAGCTGGCATCGGCTAATGCCCGTGCCCTGGTCTCGGACTGGATCGCAATCCACGGCAGTCACATCAGCGGCATTGCGTGGGACCCGGGAGTAACGTCCAAGCGGATCATCGCATGGCTGCAACATTCCTCGGTGGTACTCCAGGGGGCGGAGTTCCCGTTTTATCGGGCATTTCTAAAATCTCTGGCAATCCAGATCCGCTATTTGCGCTCTATCGTGCGCGAAATGCCGGACGGCAAGAACCGGCTCAGGGCCCGTATCGCATTGGCATTTGCGGCGCTATCCTTGCCGACGCCGGCGTCGGCATTGCGCACGGCAACCCGCAACCTCAGTGAAGAACTGGGGCGTCAAATACTTCCCGATGGCGGTCATATCTCCCGAAATCCCTTGACGGTCCTCGAAATCCTGGCGGACCTGCTGCCTCTGCGCCAGACCTATGCCAATCAGGCGGAAGCTCCGCCTGCGGCATTGATGGGCGCGATAGATCGCATGCTTCCGGCATTGCGCTTTTTCCGTCACCAGGATGGTAGTCTGGCGCGCTTCAATGGGATGGGTGCAACTATCCACGACCGCATTGCTGCGATCCTGCGCCATGACGATACGGCCGGTGCTCCTTTGCTACACGCACCGCATTCCGGGTACGAGCGACTGTCCATGGGCGATGTGACGGTTATCGCAGATACGGGCACCCCTCCCCCGCCCGACTTGTCCACTACGGCCCATGCAGGCTGCCTGTCATTCGAGTTGTCGTCCGGACGACAGCACTTCATCGTCAATGCCGGGGTTGATACCTACGGCGACCCGGAATTCCGCCCCTTGGCCCGCGCCACGGCGGCGCACTCAACCGCAACGCTCAACGACACGTCATCAGCGAGGTTCAGCCATTCGCCACGTGTCAGCAATCTTGTAGGTTCCCCGCTCGTGGGAGGCCCGCGCAACGTACCTTGTCATCGCGACGACGGTCAGGGCCACCAAGGATTCACCGCCAGCCATGACGGTTACGTGCAGCGCTTCGGCATTGTCCACGAACGGGCGCTTACATTGTCCAATGGGGGCAATCTTCTGGAAGGGCGGGACAGCTTTCTCAGACCCGGCGGCGAAGCCGTCAACAACAACGGCCGCGACTTCGTGACCGTTCGTTTTCACCTTCATCCCGAAGTCAAACTATTCAAGGACAGTGAAGACCGCTTGGTTCTGACTGCGGACAACGCCGACAGTTGGGCCTTCACATGTGCAGATATGATGCCCGAGGTTGAGGAGTCGATTTATTTCGCCGGTCTTGGCGGGCCACGCATAAGCCGACAACTTGCGCTCACGTTCAAAGCGTCAGAACACCCGCAGGTTAACTGGCGATTGGTGCGCGTCCGCACCGAAGGTCGCCCAACTTGGAATTGACTGCGAAAACTGATTCCTGGAAGGCGGCATAGCCGCTTGATTTACAGGGCTCATGTGCTACGGCCCGCCTACGCTTGCACACGTTGGGATGCCTGGAAAAGTTCGGAGCGGGCTTTAGCCAACCCTGAAAGATTTTGGCTCCTGACAGTCGCACTCCGATACCGAACCCAGCGAAAGGGCCACTCTTATGGCAGTCGCCTCGAACAACATTCCAGCACCAGATCTCGTCCCCATCCGCCGCGCGCTGCTCTCTGTATCCGACAAGACCGGTTTGATTGATTTTGCCCGCACACTTGCCCATGCCGGTGTTGAACTTGTTTCAACAGGCGGCACCGCCAAGGCGATCGCAGAGGCGGGCATCGCGGTGCGAGACGTCTCCGAACTCACGGGCTTTCCCGAAATCATGGATGGCCGCGTCAAGACCTTGCATCCGGCGGTTCACGGCGGGTTGCTTGGCGTGCGTGATGATCCCGAACATGCGCAGGCCATGCACAAGTACAAGATCGAGCCCATCGATCTCGTTGTCGTGAACCTCTATCCGTTTGAAACGGTCCGCCGATCGGGCGCGGACTACTCGGCAATTGTCGAGAATATCGACATCGGCGGGCCGGCGATGGTGCGTGCGTCGGCTAAAAACCATGCATATGTGACCATCGTTACCGACCCCGAAGACTATGCTCCCGTATTGAATGCACTTGAAATGAACTTCGGCTCCCTCTCTCTCGACTTCCGCAAAAAGCTGGCTGCCAAGGCATTTGCGCGCACGGCAGCCTACGACGCTGCGATTTCAGGCTGGTTCGCAGAGGCGCTCGGTATAGAGCACCCGACATGGCGCGCACTCGGCGGCAAACTCGAGAGCGTGATGCGCTATGGCGAAAATCCGCACCAGTCGGCCGGCTTCTATGTTACCGGCGAACAGCGCCCGGGCGTCGCAACGGCTCGCCAATTGCAGGGCAAGCAATTGTCCTACAACAACATCAATGACACCGACGCTGCCTTCGAACTGGTGGGTGAATTCGACCCGGCCAAGTCTGCAGCCGTGGCCATTATCAAGCACGCCAACCCGTGCGGCGTTGCCGAAGCCGCGACCCTGAAGGACGCCTATTTGAAGGCGCTGGCCTGCGATCCCGTATCGGCATTCGGCGGAATAGTCGCCTTGAACCGCCTGCTTGATACCGAGGCGGCAGAGGAAATCGTCAAGACCTTCACCGAGGTCATCATCGCCCCGGAAGCGTCCGACGATGCAATTCGTATAGTCGGCGCGAAGAAGAACCTTCGCCTGCTCGTTACCGGCGGCCTGCCTGACGCGCGCTCGCCCGCGATGATGGTCAAGTCCGTTGCCGGCGGCCTTCTGGTTCAAGACCGCGACAGTGCAGTGATCGATGGCCTCGATCTCCAGGTGGTGACCAAGCGCGCACCGACGGATGCTGAAATGGCAGATCTGAAATTCGCCTTCCGCGTGGCCAAACATGTGAAGTCGAATGCCATCGTCTATGTCCGGGAGGGGGCCACTGTCGGCATTGGCGCCGGGCAAATGAGCCGTGTCGATTCCTCACGCATCGCTGCGCGCAAGGCACAGGACGCTGCCGAAGCAATGGGTCTTGCCGAGCCGCTTACCAAAGGCTCAGTGGTTGCTTCAGACGCATTTTTCCCGTTTGCCGACGGGCTGATGGCGGCGATTGAAGCCGGTGCCACCGCCGTCATCCAGCCAGGTGGTTCGATGCGCGATGACGACGTCATCGCCGCGGCCGATGCGCATGGCATTGCGATGGTGTTCACAGGTGTGCGGCACTTCCGGCACTGACTGATTTCCTACTCCACCTTGTCTGCCGGATAGGGCGTTCCCGCGAGCAGCCACATGCCGCCGACAAGAAACAGGATGATGACGGCCATGCCGAGCGCGGGTGATCCGCTGACCGCGGTAACAGTGGCGACCAGAAAGGGCGCGGCAAAGCTCGTTGCCCGCCCGGCCAGCGCATAGATGCCGAAATAGCGGCCGGATTCGGCAGCCGTCACCGACCGCGCCATGTAGGAACGGGATGATGCCTGCACGGGTCCAAATGCAACGCCGATCAAAAGCCCGTAAAGGACGTAAGCTTTTTCCGCAGCCGTCCCGAACAGCGACCCGGAATCTTCCGCCGGTAGCGGCAACGCTCCAAACAGGGTAAAGCCCGGGCCTGTCGAGACGATACCGACGGTGGCGATCGACAAAAGCACCAGCGAGATCATTACCACCACTTTCGATCCCAACCTGGTGTCGAGACGGGCCGCGATCCAGCAGCCGAAGATCGCGACAATGTTGAGGATGATGCCGTAAACGCCGATTTCTGTAATCGACCACCCGAACATCGCCGCAGCAAATGCGCCGCCCAGCGCCAAGAGCGCGTTGACGCCGTCCTGGTAGACCATGCGGGCGACGAGAAAGCGCAATATCCCACCGCGTTGCCGCGCTTCTGCGAGTGTTGTCTTGAGTTCCGCCAACCCTTCACGAATGGCGGGGCCGATGGCGATGCCCTTGATGGCATCGGGTGTGAAAAAGAACATCGGCAAGATGAAGACGAAGTACCATAGAGCGGCCAGCGGACCCGTGGCTCTCGCATCCTCGCCAAGCTTAGGATCAAGGCCGAAAAGCGGCTCAGCCCCGATGATCGTCTTTCCGGTCTCCGGCGACCCCGCCATCAGCGCGACGACAAAGATGAGCGCGATCATGCCGCCGAGATAGCCTAGGCCCCAGGCGACGTTGGAGATTCTGCCGATATCCTGCTTGGGAACCAGGCGCGGCATCATGGAATCGTTGAAGACGGTGGAGAATTCCGCCGCCACCGATGCCAGCGAGAACAGCACGACGATCATGAAAAGGCTGGAGCCTGGGGCCGCCAGCCACAATAGGCACAGGCAGACTATCTTGATCGCCGCGAAGAAGGCGATCCACGGCTTGCGTGGGCCGGTCTGGTCGGCGATGGAGCCAAGAATCGGCGACAGGATGGCGATAACGAAACCTGCCGCCGCAATGCCGTAGCCCCATGCGGCCTGCCCGGCCACCGGATCGCTCGCCATGCGGGAGACGAAGTAGGGACCGAAGATAAAGGTGGTTACGACCGTAAAGAAAGGCTGGGCTGCCCAATCGAACAGCATCCAGCCCCAGATACCGCGGCCGGATGCCCGCTGCACGCCTGTGTCGGCCATGGTCCCTCCAACGCCGGTTGCTATGCGGAAGGCCCGACAAGGTCGCTCATCAAGCCTGAGGCTACCGACAGGCGCGAAACAGTAATGTCCCCGCCTTCAGTCAATGCCTGCAACCGCTCGCGTGTGCGGGCAACACGCTCACCTCCCGCCTCCATCCACTCAGCGACTGGATCGACCGCCTTGGCATGGTCGGTCAGAGCGGCAATAGCGATGCCGCGACGGGCCGCACCTATCGTGTCGGTCGCCCGGGAAAGGGCAAGCTGGTCATAGTAGTCGGACGGCATGATAGAGCGTGCCGCATCCTCCACGCGCGGGATACGGAACGCATCGCTGACGGCAAAGAACGCCTTGGCAGCGCCGATGATGTCAGCGTTGGCCTGCTTTGCCGTCAATGCGATATCGGGAATGAGATCGGCAACTTCGGTAAGCGCCAGCCTTTCCGCCAGTTTCTCCGGTGCACCGCCCTTGAACAAGCCATGTCGCCGTTCTTCGATCCGTTCGCGCGAGAATGCCGGCAGGACGGAGAGCAGTTTCGGCTCGAGCGCCTTGCGCGCTTCCTGCAGCTCGGCAATGCGCTGGGCAAGCGGCAACGTGCCGGTGTCGTTCTTCAGATACCACCCGCTGGTCACATAGATCAGGCGGCTGACCATCTGGTAGAGGTCGAGTTGCACCTCGCCGTCAATCTTGTTGTCGAGTGCGTCGATCTCCCGATAGAGAGCCGGAAGCGCGAAGCCGTCACGGATCAGCGCGAAGGTGCGCACCACCTCCGCTGCCGTGCGCCCCGTCGATTCCATCAAGCGATTGACGAAAGAGGGTCCACCGCGATTGACGAGATCGTTGGCAACCACGCGGGCGATGATTTCACGCCGCAGACGATGGCCATGGATTTCGGCCGAGAACTTCTTCGCCATGCGGTCCGGGAAGTAGCCCATCAAATCCTGATCGAAATGCGGGCCATCCGGCACGTCGGAGGCGACGATGTCGGAGAACAGAACGATCTTGGCATAAGCCAGAAGAACGCCGAGTTCCGGCCGCGTCAATGGCTCGCCGCGCGCCTCGCGTTCGGCCAGCGCCGCCGGCGAAGGCAAGGTCTCAACCACACGATCGAGCAACCCGCGCGCTTCCAGCGCCGCCATGAAGCGACCCTGATGGGCAATGTCGGCTAGGCCACGCTTGCTGGCCAAGGAAAGCGCCAGCGTCTGCTCGTAATTGTTGGCCAGCACCAGGTCGCCAACTTCATTGGTCATCTCGGCAAGCAGCTTGTTGCGTGCCGACCTTGCAAGCGCGCCTTTGCGCATCGCGGCGGCCAGCGCAATCTTGATGTTGACCTCGACGTCCGAGCAATTGACGCCGCCGGAATTATCGATGGCATCCGAATTGTTGCAGCCGCCCTTGAGGCCAAATTCGATGCGCGCACGTTGCGTGACACCGAGATTAGCGCCCTCGCCGATAACCTTGGCGCGAACATCCGCGGCATTGATGCGAATGGCGTCGTTGGCGCGATCACCGGCGTCCTGGTTGGTTTCACTGGACGCTTTCAGATAGGTGCCGATGCCACCGAACCAGAGCAGGTCGACGGGTGCGGAAAGGATCGCACGCATGATCTCAACTGGCGTGGCGATCGTCTTGCCGATGCCGATGGCGGCAGCCGCTTCGGAACTCAGCGTCACCGACTTTTGGGCGCGAGATATGATCGCTCCACCTTTTGACAGCTTCGACTTGTCGTAGTCCTGCCAGCTCGAGCGCGGCAGGTCGAACAGGCGCTGCCGCTCAGAGAACGACGACGCCATGTCCGGGTCCGGATCGATAAAGATGTCGCGATGATCGAAAGCAGCAATCAGGCGGGTCTGCTCAGAACGCAACATGCCATTGCCGAACACGTCACCCGACATGTCGCCGACACCGACCGTGGTGAACGGTGAGGTCTGGATATCGCGGTTCATCTCGCGGAAATGGCGCTTGACGGCTTCCCACGCACCTTTGGCCGTGATGCCCATCTTCTTGTGGTCATATCCGGCAGAGCCGCCGCTGGCGAAAGCATCATCGAGCCAGAAATTGTGCTTCTCGCTGATGGCGTTGGCGGTATCTGAAAATGTAGCCGTGCCCTTGTCGGCCGCAACGACGAAATAGGGGTCGTCACCGTCATGGCGCACCACTCCATCAGGGTGAATGACCTGGTCGATGCCGATATTGTCCGTGATCGACAACAGGCTGGAGACGAAATTGATATATGCAGCGCGTCCTGCCTCAAAAACCGCATCGCGGCTGCCGCCTGCGGGGAGACGCTTGGGATAGAACCCGCCCTTGGCGCCGACCGGCACGATGACCGCATTCTTTACCTGCTGCGCCTTGACCAGACCCAGCACCTCGGTGCGGTAATCCTGGGCTCTATCGGAAAGGCGCAAGCCGCCACGGGCGACCGGACCGAAGCGGAGATGCACGCCTTCGACTTCAGATCCATAGACGAAAATCTCGCGCCATGGTCTTGGCTCAGGCAGACCGTCTATCGCGCGCGGTTCAAGCTTGATCGCCAGCGACTGGCCACGCTCCTTCTTGCCTTCGACAAAATGATTGGTCCGCAAGGAAGCTTCGATCAGGTTCAGATAGCGGCGGATGATGGTGTCGTCGTCGATGTTCGGGACGTCTTCCAGCGCGTCCTTGATCTTGGCCTTGAGATGCTTGGCAGCGACCGCGCCGTCTTCCCGGGAGCCCGGACCCAGGCGGGCGACGAACAGGGAATGCAGCCCACGCGCAATGTCAGGGTAGCGGTTCAGCGCGGCAGCGATGAAGTCCTGACTTTGCGGAATACCGGCCTGTTGGAGATAGCGGCCGTAGGCGCGAAGAACCAGAATTTCGTTCGACCACAGGCCGGCCGTCTGGGCGAGGCCATTGTAACCGTCGTTGTCGACGTCCCCACGCCACACCGAAAGGAATGCGTCTTCAAACAAGGCTCCGCCGTTGGAAAGATCGATCGGCTTGGCGTAAGCATTCTCCAACTCCATGTCGTGGAGGAAGACCTTGTCCGCACCATCTTCGCCTATCTCGAAAGTCCGCTCGCTGATGACGCGGAAGCCGATGTTTTCGAGCACGGGCACGCGCCTGGACAAAGCAACCGGGCTGCCATGATGATAAATCTTGAGCGATGCCTGCTCAGGCGCCTGGCTGGGATCCCGATAATAGTCGATGGCAATCGGATTGGACGCGGTGATCGTCGCGATGCGTCCGGCATCGACCAGCGCTACGGCCGGTGAGAAGCTGTTTCGATAGCTTTCCGGGAAACGGCCCGCAATGCTGGCAAGCGACGCATCAGAACCTGCGTCAGCGGCCGCTTCGCGAAGCGCGTCCTCCCAGGTCCGCACGATCGCGCGGATTGCATCTTCGATGGTCGATTGCTCGACTTTCGGCGTCTTGCCGCCCGAACGGCCGATGATGAAGTGAACGCGTGCCAGGCCGCCTTCCGGAAAGGCCGGATAGTATGCCGACAACCGGCCCTCAAACACGGACTTCAAATAGCTTCCGATCTTTTCCCGCACTTCCGAATCGTAGCGGTCGCGCGGCACGAAAACGAGGATCGAGACAAATCGGTCGAACTGATCGACCCTTACAAGGGCGCGCACACGCGGCCGTTCGATCAGGCCGAGTATCGCCTCGGCGTGCTTCCTCAATGTTGGTATCGGCACCTGGAAAAGCTCGTCGCGCGGATAGCTCTCCAGGACATTGATAAGCGCCTTTCCGGAGTGATCGCTCGGATTGAATCCCGATTTGGCAATGACCGTTTCCACCTTGGAACGCAGATAGGGGATCTTCATTACCGAGCGCGTGTAGGCCGTTGAAGTGAACAGGCCAACGATACGCAGCTCGCCCGCAAGCGCACCCTTCGACGTGTAAGTCTTGATGCCGATGTAATCGAGGTAGATGCGGCGATGCACGGTCGACTTGGCATTTGCCTTGGTGACGATCAGCGGTTCAGGCCCATGCAGGAATGCCCGGATTTCCGGCGTGGTGGTCACGGCTTCCGTGCCACGTCGCAGCACCAGCACATTCGGATCGGTCAGGATGCCGAGACCGGCCTTGTTCGCGAGTTCCAGCGTGCCGCTTTTTTCGCCGCCGCTGTATTTGTATTCGCGCATGCCGAGGAAAGTGAAATTGTCGTCTCGAAGCCATTCGAGAAAAGCGATCGCCTCGGCTACATGAGCCTTGTCGAGAGGTACGGGCGCATACCGGAATTCGGAGATCGCCTGGTCAAGGCGCGCCAGCATCGGCTTCCAGTCGGCCACCGCCGACCGCACTTGGGACAGTGTCCTTTCCAGTCCCTCGGCCAAAGCCTTTGCCTGATCCTCGGACACGCGCCCGACATGGACGTGGACGACGCTCAATCGATCGAAACCGGGCTCACCCTTTGTCGAGCCTGCGTCCCCGGTGATTTCCGCGACGCCGGCCTTGCCGTGCTTCACGCTGATGACGGGGTGGGTAACCAGAAGCGGCTCGCCTGCACTTTCGGTGATCTCACCGATGATGGAATCGAACAGGAAGGGCATGTTGTCGTTGACGACGGTGATAACCGTAACCGGCTTGCCTTCTCGCGAAACGCCGGACTCTGTTTCGACGGTTACGACGCTCTCGCCCTTCTTGTGACGAAGCACCGCGCGCTCGGCCAGCACGGCGGCCCGGTCGAGGTCTGCCGCGTCGTAAACCGCCAGATCTTCTTCCGGAGTCCTCGCAAGAAGGTGGTCCGCCAACTTACCCCTTTTTTCTGAAATCTTCGCCCCACCGCCCTTTCCTGGTTTCGAATTTGCCCTGGAAGCAGGTTTTAGACTGGCCATGATGCGAATTTTCCCTCCGCCGACTGCAATTTCGACTATCGTAGCAGATGGGCAGGTTTTGGCGACAAAGGTTTGACTACGCCTTAAGAAAATAAACTCGATGCATGATCGTCGCTAAAAACCGAGTGGAGAAGAACGCCACATGTCCGAAAAGATCACAGCCCTTGACCTTCCCGCACCGCAGTTGAGCGACGCGACCAAGGCCTATTTTGCCAAGTGCGAGGAGAAGCTCGGGTTGGTGCCGAACGTTCTTCTGTCTTACGCTTTCGACGAGAAGAAGCTGAGGGCGTTCACCGACACCTACAACGACCTGATGCTGGGTGACTCGGATCTGTCCAAGCTAGAGCGCGAGATGATCGCGGTGGCAGTGTCTTCCATCAACCACTGCTTCTATTGCCTCACTGCCCACGGCGCTGCGGTACGCCAGCTTTCCGGCGACCCGGTGCTTGGCGAGATGATGGTGATGAACTTCCGTGCCGCCGATCTTTCAGTTCGCCAGCGCGCCATGCTGGAATTCGCGGTGAAGCTGACAGAGGAGCCGGCCAAGGTTGTGGAAGAGGACCGGCAGGCCCTGCGCGATGCGGGTTTCAGCGATCGCGACATCTGGGATATCGCCTCGACCGCCGCATTCTTCAACATGTCGAACCGGCTGGCGGCCGCGATCGACATGCGACCCAACGCCGAATACCACAAGATGGCGCGCTGACGACCGACTTCACATAATATTAGCGGCTGCGCATTTTCATTGCGTACCCGCCGTTTTGGTCCGATGATCCAAGCGCGGCCGGGCCGCATGCCGGTTCGAGGCCGCTGATCAGCAAGGAGGAGAACATGGCGAAGTTTCTCTATGTCTATCATGGCTCGGGCAAGATTCCGGCGACGGAAGTCGAGCGCAAGGAAATGATGGATGCCTGGAACGGCTGGTTCGGCAAGCTGGGCAAGTCGGTTGTCGATGGCGGCAACCCGGTCGGCATGTCGAAGACGGTGCTGCCCGGCGGTCGCATCGAGAACAATGGAGGCACCAATCCCACCGGCGGTTATTCCATCATCGAGGCTGCCGACATCGACCAGGCCGCCGAGAAAGCCAAGGGCTGCCCGATCCTCAATGTACCGAATTGCAGCGTCGAGATTGCTCCAATCATCCAGATGATGTGACGGGAGAAACCCCGTAACGAACACTTCCGATCATGACCGCGCCGCGATCGCCGCAGCGGCGCCGGCCATGGTGGCGGCGCTGATGCGATTGGCGATCTTCATCGCTCGCGTGCTCTTCAACAACTTGCGTGCCTGCGCCGCCGCCAGCACCCAGGCAAGGTCGATGGCAACAAGGACCACTGCCATGGTCAGCGTGAGTTCCAGCCAGCCGACGACAGAGACCGAAGCGAGATCGATGATGGTCGGCAGAAGCGCCAGATAGAACATCATGATCTTCGGATTGCCGAGCGTGACGGACATGCCGGCCAGAAATAGCTTCAGCGGAGAATCGTCCTTCGGCAGTTCACCCGTCTTTGCCTCGACGGGTGCCGTCCACATCTTCCATGCAAGATAGGCGAGATAGGCGACACCAGCCCATTTCACGGCGACGAAGGCGGCATGGAAGGTTTGCGCTACGACAGCCAAACCGAACACGGCGAACGAGAGCCAGATCCCCTCGCCGACCCACATGGCCAAAAGGAACGGGAAGACGTCGCGAAACCCCTTGGAGATGACCCGCGCCACGAGTGCTGCAATGGAAGGGCCGGGAGAGCCGGCAGCAACGAACAACGCAGCGGCGAAGATAAGGAGAGAAGTGAAGGTCACGACAACTATCCTTCCCGATGGCGGTTTCGCTTATACCGCAGCGACTTCGATTGGCTCGGCTAGCTTGGGCTTTGCCCGGGATGCCAGCAGGCACCCGACGATGATAAGGAAGGCCCCAGCCAAAGTCGACCAGCCAACCGCCTCGTCGAAAAACACCCAACCGAGGATGATGGCCCACACAAAAGCGGAATATTCCGTTGGGATAAGATATTGCGCTTCCGCACGCGCATAGGACCAGTTCATCAGGAAATGGCCACCCAGCGCCAGCACTGTCACCCCGGCCAGCGGCAACCACTGGTCCTGCGGAAGCGACATTCCGAGCCAAGGGGCGGCAAGGCCAAGCGTAACGCCAACCACCAGATTTTGAAAAAACACAATTTCAAGCGGCTTTGCCATCAACGCCTGCCGGCGTGCCAGGATGAGGTTGTAGGCATAGAGGATTGCCGAGCCGATGACCGCTGCCATGCCGAGCACGACGTCAGGCGCATAGCCGGTATGGCTGAACTTGCCGATCATGATGACCAGCACGCCGACCATGCCGACTACGGATGCCGACACGGCTGAGCGGCCAATCTTCTCGCCCAGCAGCACGGCGGCGAGGAATAGCGCCACCAGCGGCGCGATAAACGAGAGCGCAATCGTCTCGGCCAGCGGCAGACGCCCCAGACCCCAGAAAAAGCTGAGCGCAACGAAGGCAACGACGACGCCTCGCAAAACATGCAGCCTCAGAACCTTGGCGCTGGGCCACGGGGACGATGTCGATGCCCAGATGGCACCGGCCGTGGTTGTTGCAAAGAGCGATCGCCACAACAGGGTGTTGTAGGCACCTATCACCAGGACGAGCCCCTTCACGGCAGCATCCATTGCCGAAAGCAGCAGGATGCCCATCGAGCAGACGAGGACGGCCAGCAAAGTCGATGTTGTTGTCTTGGTGGGTGTCACGGTCCGATCCAACTGCACGAAAGCGGTTAGATCGGATCGCGCACCGAGCCAAGGGCGCAGCCAGCGCTAATTCGAAGGTCCAGCCTCAGGCCGCGCCGGCGACCTTGGACTTCTCGAAGCGCTTGCGCTCGTTCGGATCGAGATAGAGCTTGCGCAGGCGAATGGTCTTCGGCGTGACTTCGACCAGTTCGTCGTCCTGGATCCAGGCCAGCGCGCGCTCCAGCGTCATGCGGATCGGCGGGGTAAGCTTGACGGCCTCGTCCTTGCCGGCGGCGCGGATGTTGGTCAGCTTCTTGCCCTTGAGCACGTTCACTTCCAGATCGTTGTCCCTGGAGTGGATGCCGATGATCATGCCCTGGTAGACCTTGACGCCGGCGTCGATGACCATCGGCCCGCGATCTTCCAGGTTCCACAGTGCATAGGCGACGGCTTCGCCCTGCTCGTTGGAGATCAGCACGCCGTTGGTGCGGCCGGGCAGCTCGCCCTTGTAGGGCTGGTAGGCGTGGAACAGCCGGTTCATCACGGCGGTGCCGCGCGTATCGGTCAGCAATTCCGACTGGTAGCCGATCAGGCCGCGTGTCGGCGCATGGAAGACGAGGCGCTGGCGGTCGCCGCCGGACGGACGCAGTTCGACCATGTCGGCCTTGCGCTCGCTCATCTTCTGGACGACCACGCCGGCATGTTCCTCGTCGACGTCGATGACGACTTCCTCGATCGGCTCCAGCAACTGGCCGCTGTCGTCTTTCTTCATCACCACGCGCGGGCGCGAAACGGCAAGTTCGAACCCTTCGCGCCGCATCGTCTCGATCAGCACGGCAAGCTGCAACTCGCCGCGGCCCGAAACGTAGAAACTGTCCTTGTCGGACGATTCCTCGATCTTCAGCGCGACATTGCCCTCCGCTTCCTTGAACAGGCGGTCGCGGATGACGCGGCTCGTAACCTTGTCGCCCTCGGTGCCGGCAAGCGGGGAGTCGTTGACGATGAAGCTCATGGTCACGGTCGGCGGATCGATCGGCTGCGCATGCAGCGGCTCGGTCACGGACGGATCGCAGAAGGTGTCGGCGACGGTGCCTTTGGAAAGGCCGGCGATGGCGACGATGTCGCCCGCCTGGGCTCCGTCGATCGGCTGGCGCTCAAGACCACGGAAGGCGAGGATCTTGGAAACGCGGCCGTTTTCCAGAAGCGAGCCGTCGTGGTGCAGCACCTTGACCGCCTGGTTTGCCTTCAGCGAACCGGAAGCGATGCGGCCGGTGATGATGCGGCCGAGGAACGGATTGGCCTCGAGAATGGTGCCGATCATGCGGAACGGACCCGGCTCGACGGTCGGCGCAGGCACATGCTTCAAGACGAGGTCGAACAGCGGTGCAAGACCCTGGTCCTTAGGCCCTTCCGGATTTTCGGAAACCCAGCCATCGCGGCCCGAACCGTAGAGGATCGGGAAGTCGAGCTGTTCGTCGGTGGCGTCGAGCGCGGCGAACAGGTCGAACACCTCATTGACCACTTCGACGTGACGGGCATCCGGCCGGTCGATCTTGTTGATGACGACGATGGGACGCAGGCCAACCTTGAGCGCCTTGCCGACGACGAACTTGGTCTGCGGCATCGGGCCTTCGGCGGCATCGACCAGGACGATGGCCGAATCGACCATCGACAGGATGCGCTCCACCTCGCCGCCGAAATCGGCGTGTCCGGGTGTGTCGACGATGTTGATGCGTGCATCCTTCCACTCGACCGAGGTCGCCTTGGCCAGGATGGTGATGCCGCGTTCCTTTTCGATGTCGTTGGAATCCATGGCGCGCTCGGCGACGCGCTGGTTTTCGCGGAACGAGCCGGACTGGCGCAAAAGCTGGTCAACAAGCGTGGTCTTGCCATGGTCGACATGCGCGATGATCGCGATGTTACGGAGGTTCATACGTGTCTCTCTGGGATGCTGACGGCGGCGACAAGGATAGAAGCCGCGCGCGCCATCATTTTCGGTTGCGCGGCTCTTACAGCTTTTTTCGCAATCGCGAAAGGGGACCGCAGGCAAAAGACTTATGGTCACGGATTGTTAAGGGCTTGGCCGATAGAATTCGTTAACCAAAGGCGGAACCATCCGCGCTACCGGCGATTGATTGTCGATGACAAAGACCTTGCTGCCCCGATCCGGTTTTTCCCTTGCGGCCATCGCGATTACCGCGATTTTCGCTGCGGGCGCCGCGCATTCCATGGTGAGCGCAACCGCTCCGTTGTCTGGAAACGTGCTTGCCGCAACCGAGGCTGAACAGCTCTTTGCCGATGCGCCGGAAGGGGTCGATCCGATGGTGACCGGCCCGGTCAGCGTGAGCTTCAAGACGAAGCAGCACGAGTTCGGTTGCGCCGAAGCCAAATGGCCGAACATTCCGGTTGCCTGCTACCCGCAGTAATTTTCCCGCACGTCTTCATCACATCGTTTCCCTCGTCATCCTCGGGCAAGCCTGAGCGTAGCGACAGGCGCGACCCGGGGATCCATGCCGTGAGGATTGAGGACGTGGGGCAGCTCAGAATGGGGAGCCTTCTTTTGCGCACTTTACGCGCTGCCGCGATGTCACGGCATGGATCCTAGGGTCTCCGCAACGGCCTTCGGCCTGCTCCGCCCTAGGATGACGAGGAGATGGATATGCTTGTTCATCGCCACGCTGCCTTTCGGCCCTGGCCATTGTCAAAGAACTGACCTCATCTGAGAGGTCGGGAGGACGGGCGGCCGTTCGGTCGCTCGTTTAGTTAAGTAGTGCGGCCTTGCGGCCGCCCGTCCGGTGGTCTTGCCTCACCAGGGGAGCAGCACTTACGCTGAAAGGCCCGGTCGAGGCCCGGACTTGGGGGCTCATCACCCAGCCGCACACCGTTATGCGACCAATCCGGCACCGACGCCTCTCCCTGATACCCGGTGCGCACCAGGTCTCCCGCAAGGGCGATGGGAGGGATTATGGGGGAAGGCGCAGAGGGTGGGGATAAGTGGTGTGAATGTTTTTTGAGGACGTGAGCGGGATCAAGGGGTTGGGCGGAGCGTGGCCCGAGTTTGATCCACGCTAGCCAACTCAGCGCTGCCCCTCACCCTTACCCTCTCCCCGTAAACGGGGAGAGGAAGGCGTCAGCGATTGCACTCAAACACCCCTCATCCGCCTTCACTTCGTTCAGGCACCTTCTCCCACAGGGGGCGAAGGGAACGCCCGCACGACCGTTTGTGCCAACAGCAAATGTTGGAGTTTGGCTGTGGCGAAGAGGCCGACCTACCTTCTCCCCTTGTGGGAGAAGGTGTCGAGGCGAAGCCGAGACGGATGAGGGGTAGGGCCAATAGCCGCGTTCCGGCCTTCAGCGCTACCCGCCCTACTTAGCTTCCGTATCCAGCCAGATGGTGATCGGGCCGTCGTTGACAAGCGCGACTTGCATGTCCGCGCCGAAGATGCCGTTGGCAACCGTCACGCCATGTCCGGCGACTTGCGCGGAGAAATGCTCGTAGAGGCGCTTGCCTTCATCGGGTGCGGCGGCGGTGGAAAAGCCGGGGCGGTTCCCCTTGGTTTCGGCCGCCAGCGTAAACTGGCTGACGACCAGTGCCGCGCCGCCGACATCGAGCAGCGAGCGGTTCATGCGGCCTTCGTCATCCCTGAAGATGCGCAGGTTGACCGCCTTGCGCGCCAGCCATTCCGACTGCTTTTCGCCGTCGCCCTGCATGGCGCAGACGAGGATAAGCAGGCCGTGACCGACCTCGCCGGTGACCTTGCCGTCAACGGTGACGCTGGCCTGCGAAACCCTTTGTATCAATGCGCGCACTGTCGACCCCGGTTTTCATCAAGACTGCGGCGGAACCGGGTGCCCGAGCTTAGCCTGGGCACCCAAATATCCGTTGCCGAGGTTTCTAGGCGGGCAGCGGCTCGGGGTCAAATGACGGCTTGCTGGTGTTGATGAGCAGCGAAATGCAAGCCGCGATGATGCCGGTCATGCCTGCGATGAGGAAGGCCAGCACGTAGTCTCCCTGCATTTCGTGCATGACGCCGCCGAAATAGGCGGCACTTGCGGCACCGGCCTGATGGCCGGCAAGAATCCAGCCGAACACCAGTGGACCGTGGCCATCGCCGAAAGCCTCGTTCGCAAGCCGCAGGGTCGGTGGAACGGTGGCAATCCAGTCCAATCCGTAGAGAACCGAAAAGATGATGAGGCTGGTGGCGGAGAAGCCGGAAAACGGCAGGTACATCAGCGACAGGCCGCGAATGGTGTAATAGACGCCGAGCAGCTTGCGCGGATCGAACCGGTCGGTAAGCCAGCCCGAGAGCGTGGTGCCGATAAGATCGAAAACGCCCATCAGCGCCAGCAGGCCCGCCGCGCGGATTTCCGTGATGCCCATGTCGCCGCAAAAGGCGATCAGGTGCGTGCCGACAAGACCGTTGGTGGTGAAGCCGCAAATGAAGAACGTTGCGAACAGGTACCAGAAGGTTCGCGTGTGCGCCGCGCGCCACAACGTGTTGAGCGTATGGCTGATGAAGTTTCCCTGCGCTGCCGGTGACCTTGGCGGCACGTCATCGGGATCGCCGCCAAAGCGCACCATGCCGATGGAGGCAGGCCGTTCCGGCACGAGGAAATAGACCAGCGGCAACAGGAGCGCACTGGCGGCCGAAACAGTCAGCACGACCCATTGCCACCCGCCCCATTGGGCAAGGGCGGCGAGGATAGGTAGAAACACCAGCAGTCCGGTGGCGCTGGAGGCCGACATCAGGCCCATGACAAGGCCGCGATTGGTCTTGAACCAGCGATTGACGATGGTTGCGCCCAGCACCATGGCAACCGCGCCGGAGCCGATGCCCGACATGACGCCCCAGGTGAGCACCATCTGCCACGGCTCAGTCATGAAATAGCTGAGCGCGGTGGAGCCGGACATGAGCAGAAGCGCGGCCAGCAGCGTGCGGCGCAGGCCGAAGCGTTCCATCAGGGCTGCCGCAAACGGCCCCGCCAGGCCATAGAGGAAAATGCCGATGGCAGCGGCGAAGGACACGGCGTCGCGGCCCCAGCCCAGGCTGTGTTCGAGCGGCAGCATCATCACAGCGGGCGACGACCGCAGGCCGGCGGCGATGAGCAGGCAGAGGAAAATAACGGCAACGACCACGAAGGCGTAGCGCTGGCCAAACGGGCGTGACTGGGCTATCATATTACTGACCGGTACGTTGCGTTACGGACCGTATACGTACCGATCGGTAACATTGTCAAGTGAAGTCCTCTGATGCCAGACACCAACAAAATTGATCCAGCCGCCGAGACCGGCCACGAACCGCGCGCGGCGGAGAAGATTTTGAACGTTGCGCGCGACCTGTTCTATCGTCAAGGGATACGCGCGATCGGCGTCGATGAGATCGTCAGGACGGCCGGCGTCACCAAGCCTAGCCTCTACCGGTCGTTCCCGTCCAAGGACGAGTTGGCGGCCTCCTATCTGAGATATTACGACCGCGAGTTCTGGGCGCGTTTTGATGAGGCTGTTGCCGCGCATCCGGGCGACCCGCGGGCACAGATACTTGCTTTCCTCACCCGCGTCGGCAAGCGCACGCAAAAACCCGGCTATCGCGGCTGCGGCATGACCAACGCGGTGGTGGAATATCCCGAGCACGATCATCCGGCCCGCCTCGTCAGCGAGGAGAACAAGCGCGAACTGCGCCGGCGCCTGCGCGCCATGGCAAAAGCGATGGGCGCGTCCGAACCCGACACACTGGGCGACGGGCTGCTGCTTTTGATCGAGGGCGCCTATATTTCAGGACAATTGTTCGGCGCCGGCGGGCCGGCCCGCACGGTGGCCAGAAACGCCGAGCTGCTGATCGACGCCAGCCTGGCTAAACCAGGCCGCGCTTGACCATCATCGCATCCGCCGTCGGCATCTTGCCCCGGAAGGCGGTGTAGAGCTGTTCCGGGTCTTTCGAACCGCCGGCCGAATAGATGTTTTTCTTCAGCCGCTCGGCAAGCTCCGGATTGAACGGATCGCCGGTTTCCTCAAAGGCGGAGAAAGCGTCGGCATCGAGCACTTCAGACCACATGTAGGAATAATAGCCGGCTGAATATCCGTCGCCGGAAAAGACGTGGCTGAAATGCGGGGTGCGGTGGCGCATGGCGATGGTGTCGGGCATGGCGAGCGACGCAAGCGTTTCGGCTTCGAATCGAAGCGGCTCTTCCGCGGCATCAGGGCGCGCGTGATAGGCCATGTCGATGAGCGCCGAGGCGGTGAACTCGACGGTGGCGAAGCCGGCGCCGAAGGTGCGCGCCGCCAGCATCTTGTCGAGCAGCGCCTTCGGCATCGGCTTGCCGGTCTTGTGGTGCAGGGCGTGCTTTTCCAGCACCTGCGGCACGGTCAGCCAGTGTTCGTAGAGCTGCGAGGGCAGTTCGACGAAATCGCGGCTGACCGAGGTGCCGGAGACGCTTGGCCAGGTCACGTCGGTCAACATGCCGTGCAGCGCGTGGCCGAATTCATGGAAGAGCGTCTTTGCTTCATCGACTGAAAGAAGCGCCGGCTCGCCAGCCGGCGGCTTGGCGAAATTCATGATGTTGTAGATGACGGGCGAAGACCCCTCGCCCAGCCTGTAGCCGGACTGGAGCGAACTCATCCACGCGCCGGAGCGCTTCGAGGGTCGGGCGAAATAGTCGGCCAGAAACAGGCCGCGCTCCGAGCCGTCGGCGTTCTTCACCACGAAGACGCGCACATCCGGATGCCAGGCGGCAATGCCCGACTTCTCCTCGAAGCGGATACCGAACAGGCGGGTGGCGACGTCGAAACAGGCGGCGATGATGCGGTCGAGCTGCAGATAGGGCTTCAGTTCCGCCTCGTCGAAGGCGAATTTTTCGGCGCGCAGCTTTTCCTGGTAGAAGCGCCAGTCCCAGGCCGCGAAGGTCTCGTTGCTGCCGGCTTCGTTCGCCAGCCGCTCAAGTTCCTTCTGGTCGCTGGCTGCCTTTTCCAGCGCCTTTTGCCAGACCGGATCGAGCAGTCCATGCACCGCCTTCGGCGTCTTGGCCATGGTGTCGTCGAGCTTGAGCGCGGCGTAGGAAGCGTAGCCGAGCAGCTTCGCCTTTTCGGCGCGCAGCTTCAGCATGTCGCTCACGACGGCGGTGTTGTCGCTGGCACCGCCGTTCTGGCCGCGCATGGTAAACGCCCGCCAGGCGGCTTCGCGCAGATCGCGGCGTTCGGAAAAGGTGGTGAAAGGCTCGTAGATAGAGCGCGACAGGGTGACCGCATAGCGGCCCTTCTGGCCGCGCGTCTCGGCGGCTTCCGCCATCGCGCTTTTGGCGAAATCGGGCAGCCCAGCGAGATCGGCTTCATCGAGGAACAGCGCCCAGCCGCGCTCGTCGGCAAGCACGTTCTGGCCGAAACTGGTGCCGAGCGAGGACAACTGTTCGTTGATCGCGGCGAGCCGCTTCTTGCCCTCGGCATCGAGCTTCGCGCCGGAACGGACGAAGCCCTTCCATGTCTTTTCGAGCACGCGCAGCGTCTCGGCATCGAGGCTGAGCGTAGCGCGCTTTTGATAGAGCGCATCGATGCGGGCAAACAGTTTCTCGTTCATCGAGATGGCCGAGAAATGCCGCGACATCTTCGGCGAAACCTCGCGCTCGAGCGCCTGGATAGTGTCGTTGGTGTTGGCGCCGGCCTTGCACCAGAAGATCGAGGAAACACGGTCGAGCGCCTGGCCGGACAGTTCAAGCGCGGCAAGCGTGTTTTCGATGGTGGGCCCGGCGGAATTGCCAGCAATCGCGTCGATCTCGGTCTGGTGCGCCTCCAGCGCAGCGTCGAACACCGGGCCGAAATCGCCGTCGCCGATACGGGTGAAATCGGGCAGGTCGAGAGGTCCCTGCCACGCCGTCAGGGCGTTCGAGGCGAGGTCGACGGTCTTTGCTGACATGGGAGTTCTTTCGCTGTTGAGGCTGCTTCGCCCGATGTAGGCTTGCAAGTCAGCGTTCGCAACTGCAAGGCGGCGTTAATAGGCGTCGCAGGTTTCCGCCATCGCCGCTTGCGAGGTGGCGGTGATGTGTTCGCCGGAAAGGGCGAAGGTTTCCTGCATCAGCATGTCGTTGGCCGGGAAATCGTAGCAGGCGATGACGGTGACGACGCCTGCCTCGCTCTTGGCGATGCGATGCCTGATCTTGCCGCCGGCGACAGCACTTTCCCACTCATCCATGGACGAGATGAATTCCTGCTTGGTCTGGACGACGCCGAGATCGGTCAGGTTGATGCGGGCGTCGTCGGACAGCAAGTCGCCGAGCGCAGCGCGGTCGGTCTTGAGCAGCGCGGCATACCAGCGATCGATGACTGCCGCGTCATCGGCCCGCGTAGCGACGGCTGACAGCAGCAGAAGCACTGCCGCCAGTCCGTTTCTCATGGATAGGATCGCCATCAAGAGGTCCCTCCAGGCAAATGGCGGGCGTCTGGATCGAAACGCGCCGCTGTCAGCCAAGTTCCGGGCGTTCGAAGTCGCCACTGTCCTTGTTCATCGCCCAAAGCTCGCCGGTCGAGATATCGAACCAGGCGCCGTAGAGGTTGAGGCTGCCCTTGGCTTCGAGCGCGGCGATATAGGGGAAGGTGCGCAGGTTGTTCAGCGAATAGCGGATCGATATGCGCTCCAGCGCCGTCTGGCGTTCGCCGGGCGTCATCAGCGTCGAGGAGGTCACGGCGTCGGCGGCGGGATAGATGAGGCTCATCCACTTGCCGATGAAGTCGCCCTTGGAGGGCGGCGTCTTGCCATGCGCCAAGGCGGCCTTGATGCCGCCGCAGCGACCATGGCCCATGACCACGATGTTCTTCACCTTCAGGCTCTGCACGGCAAATTCGAGAGCGGCCGAAGTGGAGTGGTATTCCCCGTCCGGCTCATAGGGTGGAATGAGGTTGGCGACGTTGCGCAGCACAAACAGTTCACCGGGGCCGGCGTCGAAGATGGTTTCCGGAGACGAGCGGGAATCGCAGCAGGCGATAAGCATGGTCTCGGGCGCCTGGCCCTCGCGTGCCAGCGAAACGTATCGTCCGCTTTCAGCCGAGTAACGGCCGGTCATGAAGTTGCGATGTCCGGTGAGGAGGTGTTCGGGAAGATGTGGCATGGTGGGGAATGAGGCCTTTCCGCTGTGGATGGCAATAGCTTGGTCAAGCTGGGTGTGGGTCTAACGGCAAAAGGGTCCGCCGATCAATAAAGAATCGCACCACGAGGCAATACTATCGTCGCACCCGCCTGCGCTGGGGGCTCATGACCAGATGGTGATCGGTATACCGTGGCGGTCGAGCAAGGGCGGATCGGGCAATGGCCGCGCCTCGCCGCGCACGATGCGCCCGGCAACCAGCATCATCACGGCCGCGTCGAGAAAATCATCCGCTGCCGCGCCGCGTGGCGCGCTCTGGTCGAGAAAATCCGCGTCGTAGCCGCATCTGCACAACAAAGCCTTGCGTTCCGCCATGCCTGCCTGGTGGACCATGCCCTTGATTTTCTTGGGCAGGCTCATCGGTTCGCCGCCGTTGAGCCGGCAAAACGCGACTTCCGGATGCGATTCGCAGATGCGCGCGCGCAATTGCGGCTCAGCGATCAAAAGGGCGTCGATTTCACGGATTTTGGCAAAAATGCCGAATGCCTGGATGGATATGGCGCGTGGCGGATCAGAGGTCTGGCGCGCAACTTCGCTTGCCCGCCGGTGCGCGGCATACCATTCGTCCAGGGTGGTGAAAGGCGCGGTCTCGGCGTGGACCGCACTTCGCGACGGGATGGAAAAGACGCTCGATTGACGCTGTTTCAACAACGGCCTTGCCAAGCCTTCAGGACCGCGCGCGCCCTTGTGGGTGACATCGGGCAATCCGATCGGCATATCCACGGCAACAATTGCATTCGAAGGCAGATCGGCCACCAGCGCTGCGAATGCCGCGTAGATCTGGACGGTGGTCGCCTGCCCCGGATCGGCGCGAACCGCGATCCAGCCGCCCTTGCAGCCATCGACCCCGGCGATGGCTACCGGCAGATCGGAAATCACGCCTTGCGTTTCCGCGACGGGTGCAACAGCGTGCGCATCTGCACCATGGCCATCGGGTGCGACAGGCTTTGCGCATCGAGGTGCAACTGCAATTCGTCGCTGCCGCGCTTGGCGGCGCGGGCCACGGCCTCGTAGACGGTGGCAGTTGCCGACTGCAAGGCTTTTTCCGGCGACTGGCCGGACAGAAGCCGGGCGAGAAAGGTGGCGCAGGTGAGGTCGCCGGTTCCCTTTGGCGGGTTCTGAACAATGCGATGTTCTGCCAAAATAGCGTCCTTTTGATCGACCAGCAGATTTGCGATGCCGTCGGCGATCATTGACGGTGCGGATGTCACCAGCATGGTCGTAGGCGCGGCCGCCACTGCTGCCTTGATGGTCGACTTGAGATCGGCAAGCGGCGTGCCAGTCATCCATTCCAGCTCGAAACGATTGGGCGTGGCGATGTCGGCCAGAGGCATCAGGAGGTCGCGCACGGCGGCAGCCGTTTTCTCCTGCACATATAGCCCCTCGGCATAGTCGCCCAGCACCGGATCGCAAACATAGAGAGCTCGGGGGTTGCGCTGCTTGACGGCCTTGACCAGCAAGGCAACCGCCTCGGCCTGTTCGGGACTGCCGAAATACCCCGACAGCACGGCACCCACTTCATCGAGCCAAGGCGCCTGTTCGAGATCGGCCAACAAGGCGCTGAACTGGTCGGCAGGCGGGACGATCCTCGTTGAACGGCCGTGGCCGGGATGCCAGCCAAGCACGATGGTGGGCACCGCCCAGACGGGGAAGCCCAGGCTTTCCAGCGCAAAGATTTCGGGGCGGCCACCGACCGAACCGCGCACGACATGGCTGGAAATGACGATAACGGCCGGAAGAGCGGCCGAGGTTTCAGATGTCATGGAAAAAGCTACCCGCCCCGGACAATGAAGATCACGAACCAGACCACCAATGCGACGGCAATAACAGGTCCAAGCACACGGCCAATGCGTGTGCCAATATATTCGATGCGATCCGACTGGTCCGTGTCGGCTGCGTTCACATGATCTTGCGTGCGCTTCGCCATGCGGTTGACGAACGAGGGACCGGACACGTTGGTTTCGCTGGCGATGCCTTTGAGGATACGCCGCGCTTCTCGCTCGCTCTCGCTCTCTTCTCCGCCCGGATTTTGGTTCTCAGCCATGACGATACCTGTTTGGGTCTTACCTTAGAGCTTTTCGCATTCGCTCGGAAAGCGCGAAGGTCGTTTTCTTGGCCACGCTTTATGGTAATGCTTCGGCACCATCCACATTCAGGGATTTGACTCCATGCTTGCCCAGCGTCTTGCTCGCCTCCCTCGCAACCTGCCGGCTTTTCTCATGCTGGCGTTCGTGCTGCCGCTTCTGGCCGGCTGCGGCTACAACACAATTCCAACGGCGGAAGAAAACGCCAAGGCGGCGTGGAGCGAAGTGCTCAACCAGTATCAGCGCCGCGCCGACCTGATCCCCAATCTGGTCGAGACCGTGAAGGGCTATGCGAGCCACGAAAAGGACGTGCTGGAAGGCGTGGTCGAGGCGCGCGCCAAGGCGACACAGGTGACCGTGACGCCTGAAACGCTATCCGACCCCAATGCCTTCAAGACATTCCAGGAAAACCAGTCCGGCCTAACCAGCGCCCTTTCCCGGCTGCTGGCGGTGGTGGAGAACTATCCCGACCTCAAGGCCAACCAGAACTTCCTTGCCCTGCAGGCGCAGCTTGAGGGCACCGAAAACCGCATTGCGGTCGCCCGCCGCGACTATATCCAGGCGGTGAAGGACTATAATTTGACGCTGCGCACCTTCCCGTCCGTGCTGTGGGCGACCTTCTGGTTCCGCTCCAACCAGCCGTTCCAGAACTTCACCGTGGCCGAAGACAAGATGGACGCGCCCAAGGTGAATTTCGGCACCGGGCAAGGCGGCTAAGGCTTCGTTGCAGCTTTTCCAGATCGGCTAGCCTTGCACTCCGTAACACCCCCCTCTGGCCTGCCGGCCATCTCCCCCTCAAGGGGGGAGATCGGCATTATTAAGGCTGCAATTCGCACTGCAACGCCGATTGTTGGAGACGGGGTAGCGGCCGTTCGATCTCCCCCCTTGAGGGGGAGATGGCCGGCAGGCCAGAGGGGGGTGAAAACACTCACCCTCCTGCTCGCATTCATTGTCCTGCTTCCGCTTGCCGCCTTCGCCGCCAGCCTGCCGGCGCTGACCGGGCGCGTGGTCGACAACGCCGGCATGATCGATGCGGCAACCGAAGTGCTGTTGACGCAAAAGCTGGCCGACTTCGAAAAGAAAGGCAGCGACCAGATCGTCGTGGCGACAGTTCCCAACCTCGATGGCGAGGCGATCGAGCCTTACGCCAACCGGCTGTTCCGCGCATGGGGATTGGGACAGGGCGGCGAGAACAACGGCGTGCTTTTGCTGGTGGCCCGCGACGACCGCAAGATGCGCATCGAGGTAGGCTACGGCCTGGAAGGCACGCTGACCGACCTGCATTCCAAGCTGATCATCGAAAACGACATGGTGCCGGCTTTCAGGGCCGGCGACTTTTCCGGTGGCATCGAAAATGCCGTCGACGACATCATCATGGTGTTGGAAGGCAATGCGGAAGAACTGGAGGCACGCGGCGCGCGCAACCAGGACACGTCGATGAACATCGACGACTGGATCCCGATCATTTTCATCACCATCTGGGCGATCCTGTTCTTCGGCGGCTTTGCCATGGCCATCCTGCCGCCGATCTTCGGCCAGAAGATCGGCCCGAAGCGCTACCGCTGGCTGGGCATGACCTTCGACATGAACAGCCGCGGCTCATCGGGCGGATCGAGCGGCGGCGGGTGGTCTTCCGGTAGCGGCGGCTGGTCATCCGGCGGCGGTGGCGGCGGCTTTTCGGGCGGCGGTGGTTCGTCCGGCGGCGGCGGCGCATCGGGGGGATGGTGACGATGACCCCACGTTCGATCAGCAATGCCGACCATGAGCGCGAGGCCGCGGCCATACGGGCCGCCGAAGCCACAACCGACGGCGAAATCTATTGCGTCGTCGCCCACCGCAGCGACGGCTACTTTTTCCCGTCAGCCTTCATGGCGCTGGTCGGGATCCTGCTGGTCGGGCTCATTCTTGCCTATGCGGCTGAATATTGGTGGCTGACGATCCGCCTGCCGCATTTCGTGCTGGCCGAGTGCCTTGCAGCGGTCTGCGCGCTGGCGCTTCTGTGGCTGGTTCCGGCGCTGCGCATCCATCTGGTGCCGTGGCAGATGCGCCACCGCGCCGCGCACGACAATGCGGTGCGCCAGTTCCTCGCCCGCAACATCCACCTCACCGCCGCCCGCACCGGCGTGCTGATCTTCGTTTCGCTGGCCGAGCACTACGCAGAAGTGATTGCCGACAGCGGCATCAACAGCCGGGTTGAACAGCGCGTATGGGACGATGTGGTGCGCGAATTGACCACGGCGGCGCGCGACGACCGCCTTGCCGACGGCTTCATCAAGGCGATCGAGGCCGTGGGCGTGGTGCTGACGAAGCACTTCCCGGTATCGCCCGGCGACGCCAACGAGCTGGACGACCGCCTGATCGAAATCTGAACGGCCCAGAAGGCTTTTCCGACGCCGTGGGAAAATGAACGGCCGTTTGCGCCGGACCTTGCAATCGACCGGCACGGGTTTATGGTTAACAAATCATGAACACGTTGACGATCGACATCAGGAAAGCCGAACCGAGCGACGCGAGCGAGATCGCCGAGGTGCATCTCGAGGCCTGGCGCGGTGCTTATTCCGGCATCATTCCGCACAAGACGCTGACCTCGATGATCAATCGCCGCGGCACGGACTGGTGGGCCAACGCCATTCGCCGCGCCGCTTCGGTGCTGGTGGTGGAGATCGGCGGGACCATTGCCGGCTATGCCACCATCGGCCGCAACCGTGCGCGCGAACTTCGCCAGCAGGGCGAGATCTACGAACTCTATCTGCGCCCTGAATATCAGGGCATTGGCCTTGGCAGCCGCCTGTTCGCCGCCGCCCGCCAGCGTCTCAAGGACCATGGCCTCAAGGGTATGGTGGTATGGGCGCTGGAGGAAAACGAAAACGCGCTGGCCTTCTATGCCGGCGCAGGCGGCCGCGATATTGCCGAGGGCGTCGAGGTGTTCGAGCAGAAGGCAGTGAAGAAGGTCGCCTTCGTCTGGGAATAGACCCGTCCTTGGCGGACCTTTCCGTTGCGTTCATGTCGCATTGCCCGGCGCGGGAACTGCCGCTATCGGAGCCTCGGTGAAGGTTGCCTCTCCGGTTGCTCGGTGCGGTGACCTCGCTTCATAGTTTTCACACAATTGCCGTTGCAAGACCGGTCTGGCATTTTTGCCGGAATTGCTTCAACGCCGAGAGGGATCAGCCATGCGTATCGACGCGATAGCCATCGGGAACAACCCGCCTGAAGACGTCAACGTCATCATCGAGGTGCCGGTGGGCGGCGAGCCGATCAAGTACGAGATGGACAAGGAAGCCGGCACGCTGTTCGTCGACCGCTTCCTCTACACGCCGATGCGCTATCCCGGAAACTACGGTTTCGTGCCGCACACGCTGTCGGGCGACGGCGACCCGATCGACGTTCTGGTGTGCAACACCCGCGCGCTGGTGCCGGGCTGCGTCATCAATGTGCGCCCGATCGGCGTGCTGATCATGGAAGACAATGCTGGTGAGGACGAGAAGATCATCGCCGTGCCGTCGGCCAAGATCACCAAGCGCTACGAGAAGGTGTTCAACTACACCGACCTGCCGCAGATAACGCTTGAGCAGGTTTCGCACTTCTTCGAGCACTACAAGGATCTTGAGCCCGGCAAGTGGGTGAAGATCGGCGGCTGGCACGACGCCACCCGCGCCAGGGAGATGATCGTCGAGGCGATCGAGCGCGCCAAGAAGTAGGACGCCTTAGCGAGGCAAACAGCCGCCCCGGTTCTGTCAGTGATGGCTGCTGGAGGGCCTGGCCTCCGCAGCGCCCGGCGGAACTTCCGCCGGCGGCGGACGCTTGATCGCGGGCGCGGCCTCGAGAACCAGCACGTCGAAACCCTTTGCGCCGTCGGCGATCATCTCGAAGAACTGGCGGCGCATGCGCGGCTCCCAGAACTTGTTGATGTGATCGGCCAGGCCGGCGACGCCCTCGGCATGCGGCTTGGAGCGGAAGAATGTCGCGATCTGGTTGGCTTGGTAGATGAGTTTGTCAGGCGACATGTTTTTCCGCTCCGAAAACGACCCGGTCTGGATGGGTGAAAATGTCGAAGTCCTCGCCGCGCACAAGGGCGACAAGCGTCATGCCGGCGCTCTCGGCGGTGCGGATGGCAAGCGCCGTCGGTGCGGAAACGGCCAGTATAAACGGCGCGCCGATGGAGGCAGTCTTCTGCACCATCTCGACGGACACGCGTGAGGTGACGACGACTGCGCCGCTGGAACCCTTGATACCTGCCTTCGACAGCGCGCCGGCAAGCTTGTCCAGCGCGTTGTGGCGGCCGACATCCTCGCGCGCCATGACGATGCCTTCGCCGGGCACATAGAAGCCGGCGGCATGCACGGCACCCGTCTGCGAATGCAGCGGCTGGACCTTGGACAGCAACTGCACCGCCTGCACGATGTCCTGAGCCCTCAAAGTGACCCTGGAGGCATCGACGTCGTCCACGCTGCGCATCGCTTCTTCGATGGATTCGATGCCGCACAGGCCGCAGCCGACAGGGCCGGCGAGACGACGCCGGCGCGCTTCGAACTTCCGATTGGCCGCATCTTTCAGCCGGATCTGGATATCGATGCCGGCACCCAGGTCCTGAACCTCGATGAAATCGATCTCGTCAGGCTCGCCGACGATGCCTTCCGTGATGGAAAAGCCGAGCGCGAAATCCTCGAAATCCGCCGGCGAGGCCATCATCACGGCATGGGTGGTGCCGCCATAGGACAAAGCGATCGGCGTTTCCTCCGGCACCATGCGATTGGCGGCACCGGTGCTGGCGGCGCGATGCGCGATGCGCGAAATCCGGGCGACTGCGGGCCTTTGCGTCACTGCGACGTCACTTTCCGCAGGTTGCCCGGCCTTCTCATCCATGGTTACTCCGCTGCTTCCAGCCGCGCCATCCGACGCGACTTTCGGCTCAATTCCTCATACTCAAGCTGCCATTCGCTCGGTCCGTTGGACGGCGCGATCTGAACGGCGGTCACCTTGTACTCAGGACAGTTCGTCGCCCAGTCCGTGTAGTCCGTGGTGATGACGTTGGCTTGTGTATCAGGGTGGTGGAAGGTCGTATAGACCACACCCGGAGAGACGCGGTCGGTTATCAGGGCCCGAAGCGTCGTTTCGTTGGAGCGGCTGGACAGCCGCACCAGGTCGCCGTCGCGGATGCCACGGTTCTCGGCATCGTGCGGATGGATTTCCAGACGGTCCTCCGAATGCCACATGACGTTGTCCGTGCGCCTTGTCTGCGCGCCGACATTATATTGCGAGAGGATACGGCCGGTCGTGAGCAGGAGCGGAAACCGCGGGCCGGTCTTCTCGTCGGTCGCGACATATTCGGTGCGGATGAACTTGCCCTTGCCGCGCACGAAGCCGCCGATATGCATGATCGGCGTGCCTTCCGGCGCCTTCTCGTTGCACGGCCACTGCACCGAGCCCATCTTTTCGAGATAGTCGTAGGACACCATCGCAAAGCTCGGCGTCGTCTTGGCGATCTCGTCCATGATCTCCGAGGGATGGGTGTAGTTCCAGGCGAGGCCCATCGCCTGCGCGAGCTTCTGCGTTACTTCCCAGTCAGCCAGGCCGTTCTTCGGCGACATCACCTTGCGCACGCGGTTGATGCGGCGCTCGGCATTGGTGAAGGTGCCGTCCTTCTCGAGGAAGGTCGAACCGGGCAGGAAGACGTGGGCATAGCGAGCGGTTTCGTTCAGGAACAGGTCCTGCACGACCACGCATTCCATGGCGGCAAGGCCGGCCGAGACGTGGCCGGTGTCGGGATCCGACTGAAGGATGTCCTCGCCCTGGCAATAGAGGCCCTTGAAGGTTCCTTCGACGGCGGCATCGAGCATGTTGGGAATGCGCAGGCCGGGCTCGTCGTCCAGCTTCACGCCCCACAGGCTTTCATAGATGTCGCGCACCGCATCGCCGGACACATGGCGGTAGCCGGGCAGTTCGTGCGGGAACGAGCCCATGTCGCACGAACCCTGCACGTTGTTCTGGCCGCGCAACGGGTTCACGCCGACGCCGCGCCGGCCGATGTTTCCGGTTGCCATGGCGAGGTTGGCGATGGCCATGACCGTCGTGGAGCCCTGGCTATGCTCGGTGACGCCCAGGCCGTAATAGATCGCGCCATTGCCGCCGGTGGCGTAGAGGCGGGCCGCGCCGCGGATCAGTTCGGGATCGACACCCGACAGCTTGCTGACGGTTTCCGGGCTGTTTTCCGGCAGCATGACGAACGATGCCCAGTCCTGGAATTCGTCCCAGTCGCAGCGCTCACGGATGAAAGCCTCGTTGTACAGGCCCTCGCTGACGATAACATGCGCAAGGGCGGTCACCACGGCGACGTTGGTGCCGGGCTTCAGCGGCAGGTGCCAGCTTGCCTTGGCATGCACGGAATCCACGGTTTCCGTCACGCGCGGATCGAGAACGATCAGTTTGGCGCCCTTGCGGATGCGCTTCTTCATGCGCGAGGCAAACACCGGATGCGCCGCCGACGGGTTGGCGCCAATCACCATGATGACGTCGGAATCCTCGACCGAATCGAAATCCTGCGTGCCGGCCGAGGTGCCGAAGGTCTGGCCGAGACCATAGCCGGTCGGGGAGTGGCAGACGCGGGCGCAGGTATCGACATTGTTGTTGCGGAATCCGGAACGGATCAGCTTCTGGACGATATAGGTTTCCTCGTTGGTGCAGCGCGACGAGGTGATGCCGCCGATGGCGGTGCGGCCATACTGATACTGGATGCGGCGGAATTCGTTTGCCGTGTGGGTCAGTGCTTCTTCCCAAGTGACTTCCCGCCACGGATCCGAAATGTTCTCACGGATCATCGGTTTGAGGATGCGTTCCTTGTGGGTCGCATAGCCATAGGCGAAGCGGCCCTTGACGCAGCTATGCCCATGGTTCGCCTTGCCTTCCTTGTAGGGCATCATGCGCACCAGTTCCTCGCCGCGCATCTCGGCCTTGAACTGGCAGCCGACGCCGCAATAGGCACAGGTGGTGACCGCCGAGTGCTCCGGCTGGCCGATCTGGATCACCGACTTTTCCGTCAGTGTCGCGGTCGGGCAGGCCTGCACGCAGGCGCCGCAGGACACGCATTCGCTGTCGATGAAATGCTCATGCATGCCGGGCGATACACGGCTGCCGAAGCCACGGCCCTCAATGGTCAGCGCGAAGGTGCCCTGCACTTCCTCGCAGGCGCGCACGCAGCGCGAGCAGACGATGCACTTCGACGGATCGTAGGTGAAATAGGGGTTGGATTCGTCCTTCGGCATCCAGTTGAAGTTGGTGGCGCCGGCATTGAGCTCTCCGGTCTTCTTCTTGAAGACGTGGTTCTCGCCTTCGTAGCCGTAGCGTACGTCGCGCAGGCCGACCGCGCCGGCCTGGGTCTGCAATTCGCAATTGCCGTTGGCGGCGCAGGTCAGGCAATCCAGCGGATGGTCGGAGATGTAGAGCTCCATCACGCCCTTGCGGATGTCCTTCAACCGGCCGGTCTGGGTATGAACCACCATTCCGGGCATGACCGGCGTCGTGCAGGACGACGGCGTACCGGCGCGGCCTTCGATCTCGACCAGGCAGAGACGGCAGGAGCCGAAAGCGTCGACCATGTCGGTGGCGCAGAGTTTCGGGATCTCAATGCCCGCCTCCATCGATGCGCGCATGATCGAAGTGCCTTCCGGCACCGTGACCTCAAAGCCGTCGACGGTGAGCGTCACCTGCTTTTCCGCCTTGGAGGCCGGGGTTCCGTAATCGATTTCGTGGATCATGCCCATGGCAAATCTCCTATTCAGCGGCTTCGGCGACGGGCGCCGGCTTGAAGTCCTGAGGGAAATGCGTGAGCGCGCTGATGACAGGATAAGGCGTGAAGCCGCCCAGCGCGCAGAGTGAGCCAAACTTCATCGTGTTGCAAAGATCGGTAACAAGCGCGAGATTCTTTTCCGGCTCGATGCCCCGCGCGATCTTGTCGATGGTCTCGACGCCGCGCGTCGAACCGATGCGGCACGGCGTACACTTGCCGCAGCTTTCGACCGCGCAGAACTCCATGGCAAAGCGCGCCTGCTTCAGCATGTCGGCGCTGTCGTCGAACACGGTGATGCCGGCATGGCCGATCAGGCCGTCACGCTTGGCGAACGCCTCATAGTCGAACGGCGTGTCGAACAGGTCGCGCGGGAAGTAGGCGCCGAGCGGGCCACCGACCTGCACGGCCTTGACCGGACGCCCGGTTGCCGAGCCGCCGCCGATATCATCGATGATCTCGCCGAGCGTGAGGCCGAATGCCGTCTCGAACAGGCCGCCATACTTGATGTTGCCGGCGATCTGCAGCGGAATGGTGCCGCGCGAGCGGCCCATGCCGAAATCCTTGTAGAACGCCGCGCCCTTGTCCATGATGATCGGCACGGAAGCCAGCGAAATGACGTTGTTGATCACCGTTGGCTTGCCGAAGAGACCCTGGATCGCCGGCAGCGGAGGCTTGGCGCGCACAATGCCGCGCTTGCCTTCAAGCGAGTTGAGCAGCGAGGTTTCCTCGCCGCAGACATAGGCGCCCGCGCCGACACGCACTTCCATGTCGAAGGCGTTGGGCGAGCCGAGCACCGTTGCGCCGAGCACGCCGGCCTTGCGGGCGATCTCGACCGCCCTGCTCATCGCCGCCACGGCATGCGGATATTCGGAGCGGATATAGACAAAACCCTTGGTCGCGCCTGTTGCAACGCCGACAATCGCCATGCCCTCGATCAGCACGAAGGGGTCGCCTTCCATGATCATGCGGTCGGCGAACGTGCCGGAATCGCCCTCGTCGGCGTTGCAGACGATGTATTTGCGGTCCGCAGCCGCATCAAGCACGGTCTTCCACTTGATACCGGTCGGGAAGCCTGCGCCGCCACGTCCGCGCAACCCGGACTCCGTCACCTGCGCGACGATATCCGCGGGCGTCATCGCCACCGCCTTGCGCAGGCCCGCAAGCCCGCCATGATGCTCGTAGGCCTCAAGCGACAGCGGATCGATGATACCGCAACGGGCAAAGGTCAGCCTGGTTTGCCTGGCGATGAACGGAATGGCTTCCGGATCGCCAAGCGACAGCTTGTGGCTGCCGCCTTCGAGCAAACCGCCGTCGAAGAGGCTTTTCACATCCGACGGCTTGACCGGACCATAGGCAACGCGGCCGGCATCGGTCTCGACCTCGACCATCGGCTCGAGGAAATACGCGCCGCGCGAACCGTTGCGCACGATCTCGGCCTTGATGCCGCGTTCGGAAAGCTCGGCCGCGATCGCCTTGGCGACCTTCTCCGCACCGAGTGAAAGAGCACCAGAATCGCGTGGGATATAGATGCGGGGTTTCATGAGCGAACCTCCGCCAGGATTTCGTCGATCTTTTCAGCGTCGACCCGGCCGATGACCTCGCCATCGAGCAAGGCGGCGGGCGAGCAGGCGCAAAGCCCGAGGCAGTATACGGGCTCCAGCGTCACCGCGCCGTCGAGCGTGGTTTGATGAAAATCAATGCCGAGCGCCTGCATCACCCGCGCGGCGACCGCGTCGCTGCCCATGGACTGGCAGGATTCCGCCTGGCACAGCTTCAGCACATGGCGTCCGGCCGGGTGCTTGCGATACTCGTGATAGAAGGAAACGACGCCGTGGACTTCCGCGCGAGAGAGATTGAGCTTCGAGGCGATAACCGGAAGAACCTCTTGCGGCACGTAGCCGAATTCTTCCTGGATTTGGTGCAATATCGGCAGAAGAGGCCCCTCAAGGTCCTTCATGTCGTCGACGATCGACGCGGCATGCGCCTCTATCTCGGTACTTGCCGGCTGCAAAACCATGCAGCGCCCTCCCTGGTCGTAGCGTTATCCCGCTAAGTAATAACGAAAACAGAGAAAAACGGCTGAATCAATACAGGTGTTTCGTCGGGCGATAGAGAAAACCTATCAACACAGGGTAAAGACTTCTAACTATCAGGAAACTGTAGCTAATTTTTCGCCTGAAGATTCCGGGCAAGGATCACCGCTTCGTCGATGAGCGCCGACACAAGCGGCGTATTCGGCTCGCGCGGGGCGACAACCAGTCCGACGGAGTGGCCCGCATCCGGCCCGACGATGGGGATAGCGCGGATCGGCTCAACGAAGCCAAGCGTCTCGGCAAGGGTCAACGGCATGATCGAAGACCATTTGCCGGTACGGATATGGGAAAACAAGACGATCATCGAGTTGGACTCAAGCGTAGGCCGCACTTCCCCGCCGGCGTCGGCCAGATGCTGGTCGATGATTCGCCGGTTCTGCATGTCGGGCGTGAGCAGGCAAAGCGGCAGCCGGCTGATTTCCGCCCAACTCACTGATTGCCTGTCGGAATACTGGTTCCCGGCGGCGGTGATGAGTTGGTAGCGCTCGCTATAGAGCGGCACGGAAGCGACGCGCCCGAGCGGCTCGTTGTCGAGGTAGGTGATGCCGGCATCGATCTCGAAACTGCCGAGCAGCGACAGGATCTCGATCGAGGTGCGCGACAGGATTGAGAAGGTGACGCCGGGGTGCTTTTCACGAAACGGCGTGGTGAGCTTTGGCATCATGGCGAGCGCGGTGGGAATGGCGGCGATGCGGATGCGGCCGGAAAGACCATGACGTGCGGCGCGCATTTCCTCATGCATCGTGCGGGCGTCGCCGACAATGCGGCGCGCCCACACCAGAACCTGATCGCCTTCGGGGGTGAGGCCCTGGAAGCGCGAGCCGCGCTTGACCAGCATGACGCCCAGTTGATCTTCAAGCTGCTTGATCGCCGCCGAAAGCGTGGGTTGCGTGACGCCTGACAGTTCGGCCGCACGGCCGAAATGCTCTTCCCGGGCGAGCGCGATGAAGAATTCCAGCTTGTCGATCATGTGACCTCGCTTGGCACGGGCCTTGGGAAATCGGCACCCGCATTTAAGATGGGGAAAATCGCCCACGCCGCAAGAGCATGGCGGGGTAAGCGGCGTGACTGCGCTTCACCTCAATCACCGCAAAAGCAAAAACGGGCCGCCCCGGTTGGAGGCGGCCCTCTGCTGTCAGTTCCGGCGTTGCGGCTTTGTCGGCGTTACTTGCCGGCCGGCTTGCGAGCGGCAGCCTTCTTGCGAACAGGCTTGGCGGGTGCCGGCTTGCGGCCGAGGCCCATGCTGCGCGCAAGCGCGGAGCGCTGTGCCGCATAGTTCGGCGCAACCATTGGATAGTCTGCCGGCAGATTCCACTTGGCCCGGTACTCGTCGGGCGTCATGCCATGGCTGGTCTGCAGGTAACGCTTGAGGGACTTGAACTTGCGGCCATCCTCAAGGCTGATGATGTAGTCTGGAGTGACCGACTTCTTGACTGACACCGCAGGCTTCTGCTTTTCCGCCTCGGGCTCCTTTACGGAACCGCCAGACACCAAAGCAGAAAGCGTCTGGTGTATTTGCTGGATCAGAGCCGGCAGTTCGTTTGCCGGGACCGAATTGTTGGCGACATAGGCCGAGACGACATCTGCTGTCAGTTCGGCGAGATCCGATTTGATTACTTGTTCTTCAGTCACAAAAACCTCGTTTGAGCAGGAAGGGCAACATAATCGAAATGCTGGGAAATGCTGGGAATGCAGCCGGTTAATAGGGTAGTATTGTGCTCTACGCAACACTCGGGCGCGGCGGGACGCGCAAATGAATAGCGTTCAGTTGGCAAATGATGTCGCCCGACCAAGGCATCGAACAATGCTTTGCCGATCAGTCGAATCGGCGAACGCGATACCGGTGGCTGCATTGCAAAAACCGGAAGTTGCATGAACGACGTACCCGTTTGCATGCGATACACGCGCATTCACGGTCACAAAAATGGCTGCCAGATGAAATCTGGATGATCTGAGGCCAGGCGAAGACCTCTACTGAGCAAGAAGGCGGCCGCTCCAGCACATTTGCGGTCTTCCAGATAATGCAAAGCCGGCGACTGGCATGCCAATCACCGGTTGCAGATTTCCTGTTCAGGTAAAATCGTGGGGACGGGCAATCCCCGCCGCGCACTTTAACGATCAGAATTTGTAGCCGACGCCAAAGCGCAAGGCGTGCTCGGTCAACTTGACCTCGCCGATACCAAGGCCGAACCCGCTTTTGCCATAGTCCGAGTACCGGTAGTCGACGCGGGTGGTCCAGTTGGACGACAACGCATATTCGACGCCGCCGCCCAGCGTCCATCCGGTGAAAGTATCCTTGACGACAAAAGCTGGCGACGCATCGACGGTGACGCGGCTTATCGCGATGCCGCCGGCACCGTAGACCAGCGCGCGGTCCATGGCGTAGCCGAGACGTCCCCTCAGAGACGCCTGCCAGTCCGTGCCGATGCCAACGCCGAAGATGGTGCCGTCGTTCCATGAATGGATCGCGTCCGCTTCGATGCCGAAAACCAGGTTGCCGGATTGCCAGTTGGCCCCGGCGTAGCCACCGAGCGCGCCGCCGCTAAGCCGGACATAGTCGACGCTGTCGGCAGCCTTGGCCCAGGCGCCGCCGCCCTGAACGCCGATATAGGTGCCGGACCAGTCATAGCCGGCAATGGGTTGCTCGGCGCCGATGCTGTCCGCCGCATGGGTTGCGGTGGCCATTGCTGCGAATGCCAAAGCCGAGGTGACTGCGATCATTGATGGGAATTTCATGACTTTCCTTACTGCTTGGGATGGTGGTCCGGTTATTGCGACGGGCCGTGCGGCCACGCCCTTAGATGCTGACATGCGCTGCCTGGCAAAACGCGCGTACCGTTGCGATGCGCTGCGGGTCCTGCCCCTTGCCGCCGACCTTGAGCGGCACGAAACTCTTTCCAGAAAGCGTTCCGCCAAACACCGAAGGTGGTGTCGGCCTGCCGGCGACGACACCTGAGACATACCCGCAGACGATGACGGCGGAGCTGTTGAGGTCGTAGCTCGCCTCAAGGCCGGAGAGCGTCACCGGAACCTTGAGATAGCCCTGCATGGCCGATGTGACAGCAGCTCTCTCTGACGCCGTCAGATTATGATCGGAATGTGTGATATATCCGTCGCCGCCGGTGGTTTCGCAACCGGAAAGCGCGAGACCAGCACAAAATACAATTGGAATTATACTTCGCATGTTATTTTCTCTTCTCATTTGATATTGGGGTTAAGGCGATTGATTTGGGGATGGCCCGCGTGACGGCTGAAAACAGCGAAAGAGCGATCGCGTTGATCTATTCCGCGCTTCTGGGGGAGACCCACTGGCAGGAAGTCGTCGATGAAGTCGCGATGGCCACGAATGCGGAGGTGGCCACGCTGTTCTATCATGACGCGCATAGCGGCAGCGGCGCGATAACGCTCGCCCACGGTATCCCTGAGGCGGTCCAGCGCGACTACATCGACCACTTCGCACCGCTTAACCCGTGGATGTCCCAGGTGGCTGCGACAAAGCTGGGGGAAGGCATCGTCGGCGAGCAGATCGTGCCGCGCGATCACTTCCTTCGAACCGAATACTACAATGACTTTCTGCGCCACCAGGGGCAGGAAGCCGGCATCGGCGTGACCATCAGCCGTGACGGCGGCTGCTTCTTCCTGTGCTCGGTCCTCTGTGGCGACACGGATTTCGAACGCAACAGCGCCCGCGCAGGACATCTCACCCAGCTCGCACCGCACTTGCGCCGCGTCTCGGATTTCTACCGCAAGCAAAGGGCCGATACGTTCGGCGGCGGCTTTGCCGGCGAGATCGGTGAAGTCGGCGGCATTGCAACCGTCGTCGTCAATGCGGCAGCACGCGTGATCTATGCCTCGCCGCTCGGTGAAGCCCGCCTTGCCGGTGGTTCTCCTTTGCGCATTGGCGCAAGCGGAGCGGTGAGTTTTCGCAGCCCCGAGGTGCAGGACGCGTTCCGGCTGGCGCTCCGGCGCAGCCTTATGGGCACCAGAACGACCAAGCTTGTCGATGGCGACACGGAAATCACCTTCGTGCGCAGTGCAAGAGACTATGGCTCGCGCATTTTCCTCGGCGGCACCGTGGCGATCCTCATGGCGCGGCGCGAGCGCAAGGCTGTGCCCGACACGGCAAGGATCGCGTCCGCCTATCGGCTTACGCCGGCTGAAAAGCGTGTCCTGGAAGCTATCCTCGCCGGCCAACGGCCGTCGGAAATTGCGGCTTCGGCGGGTATTTCGACGGAAACGGTGCGCAGCCAGCTCAAGGCAATCTTCAGCAAGACAAACACCAACGGACAGACAGCGCTTGTCCGCCTCGCGACAGGTCTTGGCGATATGGATTCCTGACGCCACGCGCCTTCCCCGCAATCGATGTTCGGCGGGGACGTTATGCGCGGTATGGGTTCTGCTTCATCACCCGTTCAAGGGATGACAGCCGATTTTGAAGAACAATGGCCGGCGCTCTCCGGCGCCGGCCATTGTTCATTCAGGCTAGCAATTCACGGCTCAATATTGGCCGCGGTAGTAGCGGTCGTCGCATTCGGCGATGTAGATGCGGCCATCCGGCGCGCGATAGCGGCACATCTGGCGTTCGCTGGGCTGAGGTCCAGCAGATGTCGCCACGACGGCACCGAGCAAGGCACCGGCGCCAGCGCCGATAAGCGTGCTCTTGGTATCACGGCCAACGGCTTGACCAACCAGCGCACCGCCGGCGGCACCCAGCGCAGCACCGGTGGTTGCCCGCTGCTGTTGCGGGGTCTGGGAACAGCCAGCAAGTGCTGCGGAAAGTGCAACGGCTGCAACAGCCGCGAGTTTGAGAATATTCATCTTCAAGATCTCCGTTGTGCCCCCTATAGGCCGACGAGACAATTTGCATAGGCAACATGAACGCTAGCTGACCAAGTTTTCAGCCGGTCAGATCACGCAGCGCTGCGGAACCTATTGGGGCTTCGTGGCGATGTCTTGACGACTTGCGGACAGCCTTCTCTTTGATCCTGCGCAAAGCGAGCTTGGGACAGCGATGCTAGCCATGGAGCGTGCCGATCCCAACGGCACCTGAAGAACCACCTCAGCCCCGGCTCCCCGCCGGGGCTTTTTTGCCGCAAGCACGACCAGGCTATTTCCAGATGCGCCGGGCGTTGCCGGAAAAAAGGCTGTCGCGCTCATGCCTGCTGGCGCCTGCGATCAAGGCATGGGTTGCCGCGACCCAGGCAGACAGTCCTCCCCCCAGATTGCAGACCGGCCAGTCGCTGCCCCACACCACCCGGTCCCAGCCGAAGCTTGCGATGATGTGCTCGACATAGGGCCGCAGGCTTTCGACGGTCCAGTGGTCGGGGTCGGTGTAGGCGATGATGCCGGAGACTTTGGCGATGACATTGGGCCGCTTTGCAAGCTCGGCGACATGGCTCCACCAAGGTTGATCCTTGCCGGCCTTGAGATCGGGGCTACCACAATGGTTGAGAATGAATTGCAGGTCCGGAGTGCTATCCGCCAGCGCGATCGCATTCGGCAGGTCGCGCTGCTGCACGATGAGGTCGAACGTCAGGCCACTGCCTTGCATGAGCTTGAGATTCTCCCGCAACAGCGGACTGCTCGAAATCTCTTGCGGCACGACATGCAGGACTCGGCGGAAACCCTTGATGAAGGGATTGGCCTTCTGCCGCTCCAGATAGGCGGAAAAACCGGGCTCTTCCGGCCGGCACGAGGCAATTGCGCCCTTGAGCAGACTGCCTGGCTGGCTGGAAAGTTGCTCGACATGAGCGGTCTCAGCCTCGATCTCGGCTGGATCGACATCGACCTCCATGTGCAAGGCCGAGACGATGCCGGCGCGTTTCGCCTCGCGGGCATAGTCATCATAGAGAAAATCCCGGTCGAGAGCAGGAACCGACGACAGCCACGGATAGGTGAGCGCGGACCTGTCGATCAGGTGCAGATGGGTATCGACAATCATCTGCCCTCGCCCACCGCTTCAAGTTGTGATCCGGCAAGTTCGGACAGTTGCCCGGTCGCTTCGATCAACAGCGCGATGGTCTTGGTGATGTCGGGGGCGGCCGGGCGGTTGATGAGCGTAATGTAAGGGATCGTAAGTGCTGCGATGGCCTTGCCGTTCGGCGCCAGCACGGGTGCGGACAGATTGTAGACGCCCGCGGTCTGGAGGCTCGCCATCATCTCATAGCCACGGCTGCGCACCTGATCCAGCCGTTCGAAGAATTCGGCAGGCTGTTCCTGCATGTCGGTGCTGCGCATATATTCGGCAACCATCATCCGGCGCTCCTCCGGCGAATGGAAGGCCAAAAGGACATGGCCGGAGCCGGTGTCGAACAGGCTGATATGCGAGCCGACCCGGATGGAGATACCCCAATAGCCCGGAGCCTCCTGCTGGGCGATGACCACCACCGACCCGCGATCGAAAACCGCCAGTTGGTTGGCCTGCGACGACTTTTCCGCGAGCTCGCGCATGATCGGCGTGGCGAAAGAGGCAAGCCGCCGCGCCGGGGCGTGGAACTGCGCCAGGCCGAACAGCTTGAGCGTCATCGAAAAACGGTCGCCATCGAGCTTGGTGACATAGCCGCGCCGCACCAGACGGTCGAGCATGCGATAAAATTCATTCGGACTACGCCCCAGTGCTTTTGAAATCTCTGCCTGGGTCAGCCCGCCATCGACGCTGGAAAGAAGCTCGATGATGTCGAGGCCCTTGTCCAAGGCAGGGGCACGATACCGCTCGGCTTCACTATCTTCCATGACGTTCCCTCATATGAATTTTGACATTCATATATGCAGCAAACAGCAATTTGAAGGCGACAGCTCCAAAATAATTTTCCCGCTTGACCGACTGGTGAAAATAATCTTTGTATATGAATGAAGCTTTGTCAATCGTGGCTTCGTTCCGCGACCGGCTGGATGGAGGCCGGCGCGTCTCTGGGAGGAGCAAATGAGGAATCTGATTTCGGGCGCGTCCGCTGGCGCGATCCTGCTTTGCTTGGCGGGCGGCGCGGTTGCCGCTGATCTGCCGGGCAAGTTCGAAGGCGTGACGATCGACGCCAAGCTGATTGGCGGCCAGCAATACGAGGCGCTTTATGCCCGCATTCCCGAATGGGAAAAGGCGACCGGCGCCAAGGTCAACGTCATTTCCAAGAAGAGCCACTTCGAGCTCGACAAGGAAATCAAGTCCGACATGGCATCCGGCAACACGAGCTGGTGCGTCGGTTCCAACCACTCGTCCTTCGCGCCGATCTATGAGGGCCTCTACACCGACCTGACGCCGCTCTTGCCGAAGGAAGAGATCGACGCCTTCGTGCCGGCCAACATCGCGGCATCGACCGTCGGCGGCAAGCTGGTGATGCTGCCGCGCGCGCAGTTCGACGTTTCCGCGCTTTACTACCAGAAGAGCCTCTACGCCGACGAAGCCAAGAAGAAGGCCTACAAGGAAAAGTACGGCGAGGATCTGGTTCCGCCGGATACCTGGGACGAAGTGACCAAGCAGGCTGAGTTCTTCGCCGCGCCGCCGAACTTCTACGGCACCCAGTTTGCCGGCAAGGACGAGGGCATCGTCGGCCGCTTCTACGAGATGCTGGTTGCCGAGGGCGGCGAATATCTCGACAAGGACGGTCAGCCGGCCTTCAATTCGGATGCCGGCGTGCGCGCACTCGACTGGTTCGTCAACCTCTACAAGGCAAAGGCCGTGCCGGCCGGCACCACCAACTATGTGTGGGACGATCTCGGCGCCGGCTTTGCATCCGGGACCATCGCGATCAACCTCGACTGGCCGGGCTGGGCCGGTTTCTTCAACGATCCCAAATCGTCCAAGGTTGCCGGCAATGTCGGCGTGAAGGTGCAGCCGAAGGGCTCGTCAGGCAAGCGTACCGGCTGGTCTGGACACCACGGCTTCTCCGTCACGGAAAACTGCGCCAACAAGGAAGCGGCAGCTTCGCTGGTGTGGTTCCTGACCAACGAAGACAGCCAGAAGCTCGAAGCTGCGGCAGGACCGCTGCCGACGCGCACCGCAGTCTGGGCCTGGGATCTCGAACAGGCCAAGAGCGATCCGTACAAGTCCGAAGTTCTGGCAGCCTTCCAGGAAGCGGCAAAGCACGCCTTCCCGGTTGCGCAGACACCTGCCTGGACCGAGATTTCGAATGCGATCTTCCCGGAACTTCAGGCCGCGATCGTCGGCGACAAAACCTCGAAGGAAGCGCTTGATGCCGCTGCCGCAAAGGCAACGGAAATCATCAAGCAATTCTAGCAGCAGAAGGTGCCGCGCCACATGGTGCGGCACCTTTCCTAGAAACGGCGCGCGGTGGCGCCATTGCATCGCAGGACGCCCGAGGCTAGCGATTGCAGCAAGCCCGGCACTGCCCGATACTTCACCTGATTTGGGACCCGTGAACCATGAGGCCTCGCAGGCTCTCTGCACCCGTGCTTTTGCTGTTGCCGGCCTTCATCGTGCTGGCGGCGGTCGTGCTGGTTCCGTTGCTCCTGTCGCTCTATTCGAGCTTCACGCCGTTCCGGCTGACGCGCCCCGCAACCTTCTTCACCTTCATCTGGTTCGACAATTATATCAGTATCTTCGCCAGCCGCGATTTCTGGTGGGCGTTCGGGCGCACCGTGCTTCTGCTCACGGTTGCCCTCAATCTCGAAATGCTGCTCGGTCTCGGCCTCGCCATGCTGGTGGAAAAGGCTTCGCGCGGCCAGCGCCTGCTGCGCACGCTGATGATGTTTCCGATGATGTTTTCACCGATCCTCGTCGGCTTCCAGTTCAAGTTCATGTTCAACGACAATGTCGGCGTGGTGAACAACGCGCTGCAGTCGCTTGGGCTGAGCAACAGCGCCATTCCCTGGCTGATCGACGGCGGCCTTGCCTTCTTTGCCATCTCGGCAGCTGAAATCTGGTCTTCGACCTCGGTATTCGCGATCCTGATCCTGGCCGGCCTGCTCGCCATGCCGAAGGAACCGATCGAGGCGGCGCGCGTCGATGGCTGCACGCCCTGGCAAACCTTCCGCTATGTGACGTGGCCCTTCGTCATGCCATTCGCCTACATCGCCATGACCATCCGCTCGCTCGACGTGGCGCGCGCCTATGACATCGTCAAGATCATGACCGATGGCGGTCCTGCCGGACGCACCGAACTGTTGTGGACGCTGATTTCGCGGACCGCCTATGGCGATGCGCGCATGGGGCTGGCCAACGCCATGGCCTATGTTTCGATCATCCTGTCGATCGTCTTTACCGTCTATTTCTTCCGCAAGCTTGCGGCGGCGCGTGTCCAGATCGGCGCGGAGTGGTGATGATGGACGACAACGCCACCGCACGTTTCAAGCGACGCCTGCTCAAGATCGCCCATCAGGTCGGCCTGCTCCTCGCCATGGTGATCATCTGCCTGCCGGGCATCTGGATCATGCTGACGTCGCTGCGGCCGCCCGTCGAGATCATGGCCAAGCCGCCGGTGTGGATTCCGCAGGAGATCAACCTCGATGCCTATGTCGCGATGTTCTCTGGCGTCGGCAAGGGCGGCATCCCGGTTCTGGAGTATTTCCGCAATTCGCTGATCATTTCGGTCACCTCGACGGTGATCGCCATTGCCATCGGCATGGCCGGCGGCTACGCCTTCGCCCGCTTCCGCTTCCGCGGCAAGTCGGGCCTGTTCCTCGGATTGATGCTGACGCGCACCGTGCCGGGCATTGCGCTGTCGTTGCCGCTGTTCTTCGTCTATGCGCGGCTCGGCATCATTGACACGCATTTCGGCCTGATCCTCGCCTATGTCGCGCTCAACATCCCTTTCACCATCTGGCTGATCGACGGCTTCTTCCGCCAGGTGCCGAAGGATCTGGCCGAGGCAGCGCAGATCGACGGCTGCACCCGCTGGCAGGCGTTCTGGCAGGTCGAGTTCCCGCTGGCCGGACCGGGCATCGCCTCCTCCGCGATCTTCGCCTTCCTCACCTCGTGGAACGAGTTCGCGCTCGCCTCGCAGCTTACCCGCTCGGTCAATTCAAAGACCCTGCCGGTCGGGCTGCTCGACTATACCGCCGAATTCACCATCGACTGGCGCGGCATGTGCGCGCTTGCAGTCGTGATGATCATCCCGGCGCTGACCCTCACCTTCATCGTTCAAAAGCATCTGGTTTCCGGGCTCACGTCCGGCGCGGTCAAAGGCTGATCCCATGGCAACCGTCTCGCTGAAAAAGCTAACCAAGCGCTACGGCAACCTGGAGATCGTGCACGGCATCGATCTCGACGTCGCCGACCGCGAGTTCATCGCGCTGGTCGGGCCGTCGGGTTGCGGCAAGTCGACGACCTTGCGCATGATCGCCGGGCTCGAGGAGATCAGCGGCGGCGCGATCGAGATCGGCGGCAAGGTGGTCAACGACCTGCCGCCGCGCTCGCGCAACATCTCCATGGTGTTCCAGTCCTATGCGCTCTATCCGCACATGACGGTGCGCGAAAACATGGGATTTTCGCTGAAGATCGCCAGCCGGCCTCAACCCGAGATCGACAGGCGCGTGGCCGAGGCGTCGGCAATCCTCGGCCTCGACCAACTGCTTGACCGCCGCCCGTCGCAACTGTCGGGCGGCCAGCGCCAGCGCGTTGCCATGGGCCGCGCCATCGTGCGCGATCCTGAAGTGTTCCTGTTCGACGAGCCGTTGTCCAATCTCGACGCCAAGCTGCGCACGCAGATGCGCACGGAAATCAAGAAGCTGCACGCCAAGGTGAATTCGACGGTGATCTACGTCACCCACGACCAGGTCGAGGCGATGACCTTGTCCGACCGCATCGTCATCATGCGCGACGGCTATATCGAACAGGTGGGCACGCCGGACGAAGTATTCAGGCGGCCGGCGACGCGCTTCGTTGCCGGTTTCATCGGCTCGCCGCCGATGAACCTGGTCGAGGCGGAAATCCGTGACGGCAAGGTCGATTTCGGCAAAGGAGAGACGCTCCCCTTGCCCCGGCAGTTCAAGGGCAAGGTGTCGGTCGGCCAGAAAGTCGTGCTCGGCCTTCGGCCTGATGATCTTTACCCAAGCGGGCACGGCATCCATTCCGGCGAGGAAGAAGACGTCCACCAGATCGAGTTGCCGGTTTCGGTTACCGAGCCTCTCGGCAACGAGACGCTGGTTTTTACCGAGTTCACCGGCCGCGACTGGGTTTCGCGCATGCTGAACCCGAGGCCGCTGAAAGCCGGCGACCGCATCAAGATGAGCTTCGACCTGTCGCAAGCCCATTTGTTCGATGCGGCAAGCGGCAACACACTGCGGAGCTGATTCCATGGCCAAGATCGAGAAGGTCGAGTTGCGCATGGTCGACCTTGCCCCCAAGGTCAAGCGCACCGACGCCATCCAGAGCTTCGTCTCGCAGGAAACGCCTATCGTCACCATCACCGACAGCGACGGCGCGGTCGGGACCGGCTACAGCTACACCATCGGCACCGGCGGCTCATCGGTGATGCGGCTGCTCGCCGACCATCTCGCCCCACGCATCATCGGCCGCGACGCTGACATGATCGAGGCGATCTGGCACGACCTGGAATTCACCACGCACGCCACCACCATCGGCGCGATCACCTCGATTTCGCTTGCAGCGATCGACACAGCACTTTGGGATCTGCGCGCGAAGAAAATGGCGCTGCCGCTGTGGAAACTGGCGGGCGGTGCCAAGGACCGCTGCCCGCTCTACACGACCGAAGGCGGCTGGCTGCATATCGACACGCAAGCACTGGTCGATGACGCGCTGCAGGCCAAGGCACGCGGTTTTCGCGGCTCGAAGGTCAAGATCGGCAAACCGCACGGATCGGAAGACCACGCCCGCCTGTCAGCGGTTCGCAAGGCTCTCGGCGACGACTACGAGATCATGACCGACTGCAACCAGGCCTTCACTGTCGATGAGGCGATCCGCCGGGCCGACCGCCTGCGCGATCTCGACCTTGCCTGGATCGAGGAACCGCTGCCGGCGGACGACATCGACGGCCATGTGCGGCTGTCAAATTCGACGGCGACGGCGGTCGCCGTTGGCGAGTCGCTCTATTCGATCCGCCATTTTCGCGAATACATGCACAAGGGCGCCTGCTCCATCGTGCAGGTCGATGCCGGGCGCATCGGCGGCATCACACCGTGGCTGAAGGTGGCGCATGCCGCAGAGGCGTTCGACGTCCCGGTTTGTCCGCACTTCCTGATGGAACTGCACGTCAGCCTGGCCTGCGCGGTGCAGAACGGCAGATATGTCGAATACATCCCGCAACTGGATGAGATCACCGCAAGCCGCATGCGCGTCGAGGACGGTTATGCCTACGCGCCGAGCGACCCGGGCATCGGCATCGACTGGGATTGGGACGCGGTGAAGGCGCGCAGCATCGCCGAATTCACGCACGAGATCGGAGGCCGGCGATGAAGCGCATGGCCATGGTGCTTGGGCTCAAGGCTGACGCGGTTGCCGACTACAGGCGCATCCATGCCGCAGTGTGGCCGGATGTGCTGGCGATGATCACCGCATGCGGCATCCGCAACTACTCGATCTACCTGAAGGAGCCGGAGAACATGCTGTTCGGCTACTGGGAGTATCACGGCACCGATTTTGACGCTGACGCAGCCAGGATGGCAGCCGACCCCAAGACCCAGGAATGGTGGGCGATCTGCATGCCGATGCAGGCACCGCTGGACACCCGCAAGGAAGGCGAATGGTGGGCGATGATGGACGAGGTGTTCCATCATGACTGACCGCCACGGCGACACCCACGCCTTCGACCCGGCCTCGCTCATGCAGGCGTGGCCGTCGCCCTCGGCACCCCGCCCGGTGGTGACGTTCGGCGCAGGTTCGATAGTCGGCGACGCCCACTTTCCTGCCTACAGGAAGAGCGGCGTGCCGATCGCCGGGCTCTACGACCCCGATCTGGCCAAGGCCGGGAAACTGGCCGAGGCCTGGGGCGTGACGGCATTTCGCACGATCGAGGAAGCGGTTTCAGTCAAGAATGCCGTGTTCGACCTCGCAACGCCGCCTGAGTTCCATGCCGAGGTGCTGCGCGCACTGCCGGATGGAGCACCGGCGCTGATCCAGAAGCCGATGGGCAGCAACCTCACGGCTGCGACGGAAATCCTGCAAATTTGCCGCGACAAGAAACTCGTGGCGGCGGTCAATTTCCAGCTTCGCTTCGCGCCGATGATGCTGGCGCTGAAGGATGCGATAGCCAAGGGCTGGCTGGGCGAATTGGTCGATTTCGACGCATGGATCGCCCTCGATACGCCGTGGCATCTGTGGCAGTTCCTGCTCAAGGCGCCGCGCGTCGAGATCGCGCTGCACTCGATCCACTATCTCGACCTGATCCGGCAATTGCTTGGCGATCCGGCTGGCGTCCATGCAAAGACGCTTGGCCATCCCAATCACACCGTCGCCCAGACCCGCACCAGCGCCATTCTCGACTATGGCGATACGCTGCGCTGCGCGCTGTCGGTCAATCACGATCACAAGTTCGGCCGCAAATACCAGGCATGTGAGTTTCGCATCTCGGGCACCGAGGGTGCAGCCTACCTGAAACTTGGCGTCAATCTGGATTATCCGCGCGGCGAGCCGGATATCCTCGAAATCCATCCGAAGGGCGGCGACGGCTGGGTGTCTGTCCCGTTGCAAGGGGCGTGGTTTCCCGATGCCTTTGTCGGGCGCATGGCCAATCTGCAGCGCTTTATCGCCGGAGAGGATACCGAACTGGTCAGTTCGGTCGAGGATGCATGGACAACGATGGCGCTGGTCGAGGCGGCCTACGCATCGAGTTCCTCGCCAGCGACCCCGCTTGCCAAGCGGCCCTCCGCCCCAAGCCAACCTCACTGAAAGGCCCGCAACATGACCACAAACCTCAAAGGCAAGACCGTGCTGGTGACGGCGGCAGCGCAAGGCATTGGCCGGGCCAGTGCGCTGGCCTTCGCCAAGGCCGGCGCGAAGGTGCACGCCACCGACATCAACGAGACGCTGCTTGGCGAGTTGAGCGGCGAAAGCGGAATTTCCGCCCACAGGATGGACGTGCTGAGCGATGCCGACGTGGCCAAGGTAATCGGCCGGATCGGTCCGGTCGATGTGCTTTTCAACTGCGCCGGCTTTGTCCATTCCGGCACCATCCTCGATATGCAGGACGCGGACCTCGATTTCGCGCTCAACCTCAATGTCCGTTCGATGATCCGCACCATCCGCGCCGTGCTGCCCGGCATGCTCGAGCGCAAAGACGGCGCGATTATCAACATGTCGTCGGTTGCCAGCAGCATGAAGGGTGTTCCCAACCGCTTCGCCTATGGCGTGACCAAGGCGGCGGTTATCGGCCTCACCAAGGCTGTTGCCGCCGACTATGTGACGCAAGGCATTCGCTGCAACGCGATCTGCCCAGGCACGGTGGAGAGCCCTTCGCTTGCCGACCGCATGCGCGCGCAGGGCGACTACGACAAGGCGCGTGCCGCCTTCATCGCACGCCAGCCCATGGGCCGGCTGGGGACCCCGGAAGAGATCGCCGAACTCGCCGTCCATCTGGCCGGCGCGACCTACACGACCGGCCAAGCCTACGCCATCGACGGCGGCTGGACCATTTGACGAACCCTGAGAGAACGACATGAAACTTTTGCGCTACGGCGAGGCCGGCCACGAAATGCCGGGCCTTCTCGACACTGACGGCACCATTCGCGATCTCTCCGGCGTAGTGGCCGACATCGGTGGCGAGGCTATCGATCCAAAGTCGCTGGCAAGGCTGGCAAAGCTCGATCCGGCAACATTGCCCATCATCGGCGGTGAACCGCGCCTCGGACCGTGCGTAGCCGGGACCGGCAAGTTCATCTGCATCGGCCTCAACTATTCCGACCACGCGGCGGAGACCGGCGCGACGGTTCCGCCCGAGCCGGTGGTCTTCATGAAGGCGACATCGGCCATCGTCGGCCCCAATGACGGCGTGACGATACCGCGTGGCTCCCAGAAAACAGACTGGGAGGTCGAACTCGGCGTCGTCATCGGCAAGACGGCAAAATATGTGAGCGAAGCCGATGCGCTGGACCACGTGGCCGGATACTGCGTCATCCACGACGTTTCCGAGCGCGCTTTCCAGATCGAGCGCTCCGGCCAATGGACCAAGGGCAAGAGCTGCGACACCTTTGGCCCCACTGGCCCCTGGCTGGTGACCAAAGACGAGATTGCCGACCCGCAGGGCCTCGGCATGTGGCTAAAGGTCAATGGCGAGGTCATGCAGAACGGCTCGACGAGGACCATGGTCTACGGCGTCGCCTATCTCGTCTCCTATCTCAGTCAGTTCATGAGCCTGCAGCCGGGCGACATCATTTCGACCGGCACGCCTCCCGGCGTCGGCATGGGCATGAAGCCGCCCCGCTACCTGAAATCCGGCGACGTGGTCGAACTCGGCATCGACGGCCTTGGATCGCAAAAGCAGAACATCACCGCGGATCGCTAGTTCGAGAGCAACGATGACCAAGATCACCAACCTTCGCACGCACGATCTCCGCTTTCCGACGTCGCAGCACCTCGACGGTTCGGACGCGATGAACCCCGATCCGGATTATTCGGCTGCCTATGTCGTTCTGGAAACGGACAAGCCGGGCCTCGAAGGGCACGGCCTGACCTTCACCATCGGCAGGGGAACCGACATCTGCGTTTTGGCGATCGAGGCGATGCGCCATCTGGTCGTCGGCCTTGACCTCGACTGGATCAAGGAGGATCCGGGCCGCTGCTGGCGTCATCTCACCAGCGACAGCCAACTGCGCTGGATCGGCCCGGACAAGGGCGCCATCCACCTTGCCACCGGCGCGGTGGTCAACGCGATCTGGGATCTTTGGGCAAAGCAAGCAGGCAAGCCGGTGTGGAAACTGGTTGCCGACATGAGTGCTGCTGAAATCGTGAAGATCGTCGATTTCCGCTATCTGGGCGATGTGCTGACGCCGGACGAGGCGCTGGCGATCCTGGAAAAAGCGGAACAGGGCCGGACAGAGCGGGAAGCCGTTCTGCGGCGCGAAGGCTATCAGTGCTATACGACATCTGCCGGATGGCTCGGCTATTCCGACGAGAAGCTGCGGCGGCTCTGCCAGGAGGCGGTGGACGCGGGCTTCAGGCACGTAAAGCTGAAGGTCGGCCACAACGTTGACGACGACGTCCGCCGGCTGGCCATCGCTCGCGACGTCATCGGCCCCGACCGCTACCTGATGATCGATGCGAACCAGGTCTGGGAAGTGCCGCAAGCCGTCGGCTGGCTGGAAAAGCTGGCCTTCGCCAATCCCTTCTTCATCGAGGAACCGACCAGCCCTGACGACATTGCCGGCCATCGCAAGATCCGCAAGGCAGTTTCCCCGATGAAGGTCGCAACCGGCGAGATGTGCCAGAACCGCATCATGTTCAAGCAGTTCATCGCCGAAGGCGCGATCGACGTGGTGCAGATCGATTCATGCCGTCTCGGCGGCCTGAACGAAGTGCTCGCCGTGCTGCTGGTGGCGGCGAAGTATAACCTTCCGGTCTGGCCGCACGCCGGCGGCGTTGGCCTTTGCGAATACGTCCAGCATCTGTCGATGATCGACTATCTTTGCGTATCCGGTACCAAGGACGGGCGCGTGATCGAATATGTCGACCACCTTCATGAGCATTTCATCGAGCCCTGCGTCATCGAAAACGCTGCCTACATGCCACCGGCCCTGCCGGGCTTTTCCATCGAGATGAAGGCGGCATCGATTGCGGCCTATGATTTTGGCCGCCGGAGCGCGTGAGCGTCGACCGACAGATCGAATTCATTTCGCTTGAGGAGAATGGGAAGCGTCCGGATCGCTGAAACCGTTGGTGGAGCTGAGGAGGATCGAACTCCTGACCTCGTCATTGCGAACGACGCGCTCTCCCAGCTGAGCTACAGCCCCGTCCAACGGATGGCGCATTTATGAGGCCGTGCCATCCACTGTCAAGCGAGCAATTGGCCACATCGGCGATCCTTGACCCGCTCGCGCGAAGGCGGGCACTTGCCCGATTTGCCGGCAATGGCTACATGTCGGCAACAATTGGAGAACGGCATGATCGCCCTTATTCAGACCCTTGTTCTGGCGCTTGACCTTTATTGGTGGATCATCATCGCCTCGGCCATCTTTTCATGGCTGTACGCGTTCAATGTCGTCAACCCGCGCAACCAGTTCGTCGGCACGATCGGCAATATACTGTTCAAGCTGACAGAGCCGGCGCTGCGGCCGATCCGCCGCTTCATGCCGGACCTCGGCGGCATCGACATCTCGCCCATCATTCTTCTGCTTCTGTTGTTCTTCGTCCGCCAATTCCTGCTGACGACAGTCCTGCCGCTGGTCGCCTGACCCAACTCCGGGACAGTAAGCCCAGCCATGAGCCAAGCTTTCCGGCTTCGTGATGATGGCATAGACCTCTATGTCCGCCTGACGCCGAAAGCCGCGACAGATGGCATCGACGGCATTGAGACGGCGTCGGATGGCCGCAGCCACGCAAAAACCAGGGTGCGCGCTCTGCCTGAAAAGGGCGAAGCCAATGATGCCCTTGAGAAGCTGATAGCGAAGGCCTTCGACGTGCCCGCCTCTGCGGTGGCGATCGCTGCCGGACACACCGCGCGGCTGAAGACGGTGCGCATCAAAGGCGATGCTGCGCAACTGGCCGGTAAGGCCTCGAAATTGCGGCAACTTTAGAAGCCGTCGCACCAGGCTTTCGGCCGCAGCCTTGCCTTGATCCAACATCCTGGAAACGCCGCCACGATCTAATTCATCGGGACGGGACTAGATCGTTGGTGGGACCTCTATTCACCCGAAGAAGCCAATAGTCAAAGTGGGTGCGCGCGAGCGAACATAGACGTTCAATCGCGCAATGTGACATTGCCAAAGCCCGGGCTCACGACGATGAAAATGCTCGACGACAAACGTGAAAGATCGCCGTTGACGGACGGCTCGACGGGATCCGGAAACTTTCCGGCGGTCGAAAATCTGGCATTTGGAGGGCATCGCGGCAATTCGTCGGTCTCTGGGAACGGACAAAAGCCGGCTTTGCAGCGCAAGGCAAAGAAGGCCGCCGCTGCGGTTTCCGAGAACACACCCACTTCGGTGAAGGAAATGGCTGCGCTGGATAGCGCCACCGCGACGACCGTGCTGGCCGAAACCAGCGCGCCGCGGCAGTCGGGCAAGCGCCAGGTCAAGGTTTCACGCACAACGCAGCGGCAGGCAAAGGCCGAATCGCCCGAAATAGTCACAGCGGCATCCGCTTTCCTCGGCTCCGTCCTGGCCATGAACACCGGCAAGGACGGCAATGCTCAAGAGCACGCGCCGGACTTCTCCGGCCGCTACGGCAACCTTCAGCAATTGGCCGTCGCGGCGCAGAACCTGGTCTCGAACCTGTTGACGCCGTCGGCTTCACCGGCCTTGTCAGGCGTATCGGCTCCAACAGCAGCCGGACCGGCTCCCGCAAGCGCACCGGCTTCGACGCCGACCGACCACGCAGCGCCCCAGCCCACGCTCCTGCAGGCACCGGCAACGACAGGGACCTCGCAACCGTCTCAGAGCGCAGGCGCGGCACCCGACGCAGCGCCCGCAACGGTACTCGACAGCGCGCCTGTCGCAACGATTTCCGGCTGGAATGCAGACTGGCGAGCCGCCGGCGCCGCAATGGCTTGCGGATCCTGCACCGGACGCGCCTGCACGATATGCTCGATCCGCATTGGCGGTCCGACGGCGTCGAACGGCCAGCCGACCGGATATGCCGCGCGCGTTCTGCAATATTACGACACGACCTATGCGCCGCCGGTCGGCGGCGGGCTTTCGCCGACCGACCCCCAATATCTGGACACTTCGGCATCCAGCGGTTCCACCAACAACGTTGCGGCGCTGAGTGGACCAGCCAACGCGATCATGCTGGAAAACCAGAAGCAGGGCTCGCCGGAAAGCGAATGGCTGATCGGCGCGGCCGATTCGTCGATTGAAGGCTTCTCGGTCCAGTTCTCGCTCAACCACGGCCAGCGGGTCGATTTCAAGATCGACACCGATTCGACCAACTATCGCATCGATATCTACCGTCTCGGCTATTATGGCGGCGATGGCGCCCGCAAGGTCACCACCATCAACAAGACCCTGACCAGCGCGCAAGTCCAGCCTGACCCGCTGTTCGATCCGGTCCGCAAGCTGGTCGATGCCGGCAACTGGTCGGTCTCCGCATCGTGGGATATTCCGGCAGACGCGGTCTCGGGCGTCTACATCGCCAAGCTGACCCGCCTCGACGGATCGCGCGGATCGAACATGATCCCCTTCATCGTGCGCGACGACGAAGCCAAGAGCGACATCACATTCCAGACCTCGGACACGACCTGGCAGGCTTACAACTGGTGGGGCGGCTACAATCTCTACGGCGGCATCGACGCCAGCGGCCACGCTGGCCGCGCCACCGCCGTCAGCTACAACCGCCCGATCATCACGCGCGACGGCGGCTTCTCGGCAGGCCCGCAGGACTTCATCTTCTCCGTCGAATATCCGACCATCCGCTGGCTCGAGCAGAACGGCTACGATGTCAACTACATCACCGGCATCGATACCGATCGCTCCGGCTCGCAGCTTTTGAACAGCGAGATTTTCCTGTCTGTCGGCCACGACGAATACTGGTCGGCGCAGCAGCGCGCCAATGTCGAGGCGGCACGAGATGCCGGCGTCAACCTCGCCTTCCTGAGCGGCAACGAAGTCTACTGGCAGGTGCGCTGGGAATCGAGCATCGACGGCTCAGGCACGCCTTACAAGACGATGGTGTCCTACAAGGAACGCTGGGACAACGCCGACACCGATCCGGGCAACACCACCTCGACATGGCGCGACCCCGAACTCGGTGCAGGACAGCCGGAAAACGGACTGACGGGAACCATCTTCACCGTCGATTCCTACCGTCTCGACACCATCACCATACCCTACGACATGTCCAATTTCCGCTTCTGGAGCAATACGGACGTTGCCAATCTCCAGGCGGGCCAGGTCTACTCGCTGCAGAAGAACCTTCTCGGCTATGAGTGGGATTCCGACCTCGACAACGGCGCGCGGCCGGCCGGCCTGATCAACCTGTCGTCGACCACGGTTGACGTAAACACGCTCCTGCTTGACTACGGCAACACGACGGGTCCGGGCACGGCGACCCATGCGCTGACGATGTATCGCGCGCCGAGCGGCGCCCTCGTTTTCGGCGCAGGCACGGTCTACTGGTCGTGGGGCCTCGATTCCCACCACGACAACGAAGCGACGCCGACCGACCCGAACGTCCAGCAGGCGATGGTCAACCTGTTCGCCGAAATGGGCGTGCAGCCCGGAACGCTGATGGCGAGCCTCGTGGCGGCATCGCAGACAACCGATCATACCGCGCCGGTCAGCGTGGTGACGTCGCCGACACCGAGCGGCAGCTACACCGCAGGTCAGCCTGTCGTCATCAGCGGCACGGCAACCGACAGCGGCGGCGGCCTGGTGGCCGTGGTCGAGGTGTCCACCGATGGCGGCACCACCTGGCGCCGCGCAAGCGGCCTGCAGAACTGGACATATACGTTCACGCCGCTCGCCGGCGGCACCTATAACATCAAGACGCGCGCCGTCGACGACAGCGTCAACCTCGAAACGCCCGGCGCCGGCGTCAACATCACGGTCACGGCAGCGCAGCTGACCAGCCTGTTTTCGCCATCGGAAGTGCCTGCGATCCTGTCGGACCGGGACAGCAGGTTCGTCAATGTCGGCATGAGGTTCAGCTCGTCCCAGTCCGGTACGATCATCGGCATGAAGTTCTACAAGGGCCTCGGCGACGGCGGCACCCATGTTGGAACTCTGTGGTCCAGCACCGGCACCAAGCTCGCCACGGCGACTTTCACCAACGAGACCGCCAGCGGCTGGCAAACGGTGATCTTCAGCAACCCGGTGCAGATTTCGGCCGGCACCACCTACATGGTGAGCTACCTGTCCAGCGGCCACTATGCCGACACGGAAAACTACTTCACGACCGCCAAGACCAACGGGCCGCTCACCGCGCCAGCCGGCAACGGCTACTACACCTATGCGGACAGCACGGCCTTCCCCACCACCGCGTCCAATGGCGTCAACTACTTCGTCGACGTGATCTTCAGTCCGACCAACAGCGTCAACGCGCCGCCCGTCGGCGTGAACGACAATGGCTTCCAGGTCTCGCGGGACACGTCCTTCACCTTCACGGCGGCCCAGTTGCTCGCCAACGACACCGATCCGAACGGCGATATTCTCTCGCTGACGGGCGCCGGCGCGGCGGCCCACGGCTCCGTGGTCTTCAACGCACAAAACAACACCATCACCTTCACGCCCACCGCCGGCTATACCGGCGCGGCCAGCTTCGGCTATTCGATTTCGGATGGCAGGGGCGGTGTAGGTTCGGCAATCGTCAACATGACGGTCACCGACCCGGCGGTTAACCAGACCATTTTCGCTGCGACGGATACACCTGCGAACCTGAACGATCCGGACCGTGTACAGCTGAACTTGGGCGTACGTTTCACTTCATCGGCTGGCGGCAACATAACCGGTATCAAATACTATAAGGGAACCAATGACGTCGGGACGCACACCGGCACGTTGTGGTCTTCGACCGGGACGGTGCTTGCAACCGCCACCTTCACCAATGAGACGGCAAGCGGCTGGCAGACAGTCACTTTCTCCAACCCCGTCGCCATCACCGCCGGCACCACCTATGTCGCCAGCTTCCACAGCTTCGGCGGCTACACCTCGACGTCGAACTACTTCACCACGCCGAAGACCAATGGTCCGCTGACGGCAACGGCCGGCGTCTACACCTACGGCACCGGCAATGTGATGCCGACCAGCACCTATGCCAACACCAACTACTGGGTCGATGTCGTCTTCAGCCAGACGCCTGTCACCAACACGCCGCCCGTCGCCACCAACGACACCGGCTTCACGACGACGCAGAACACCGCGCTGCAGATTGCTGCCGCAGCCCTGCTCGCCAACGACACCGACGCCAACAGCGATCCTTTGACCATCACCGGCGTCAGCCAGTTCACGAACGGCACGGCGACATTCAACGCGCAGACCAACACCATCACCTTCACGCCGACCACAGGCTATAGCGGCGCGGCCGGCTTCACCTACACCATCTCCGATGGACGCGGCGGCACATCGTCGGCAACCGTTTCGCTGACCGTGACGGTGCCGAACACGCCACCTGTCGCCACCAACGACACCGGCTTCACCACCCAGCAAGGCACCGCGCTGCAGATCGCCGGCACCTCGCTTCTGGCCAACGACACCGACGCCAATGGCGATCCTCTGACCATCACCGGCGTCAGCCAGTTCTCCAACGGCACGGCGACATTCAACGCACAGACCAACACCGTCACCTTCACGCCGACCGCCGGCTATACCGGCGCGGCCGGCTTCACCTACGCCATCTCGGACGGGCGCGGCGGCACATCGTCGGCAACCGTCTCCCTCAACGTGACGGCCCCGCCGCCGAACACACCACCCGTTGCCACCAACGACACCGGCTACACCACCCAGCAGAACACCGCGCTGCAGATCGCCGGCACCTCGCTTCTGGCCAACGACACCGACGCCAATGGCGATCCGTTGACCATCACCGGCGTCAGCCAGTTCTCCAACGGCACAGCCACATTCAACGCACAGACCAACACCGTCACCTTCACGCCGACCACCGGCTATACCGGCGCGGCTGGCTTCACCTATGCCATCTCCGACGGCAAGGGCGGCACATCGTCCGCAACCGTATCCCTCAACGTGACGGCGCCACCACCGGCCACGCAAAGCCTGTTTGCGTCGAACTCAACGCCGGCCATCATCACCGACAACGATCCGAATTCGGTCGAGCTCGGCATGCGGTTCACCGCCTCGACGGCAGGCACGATCACCGGGATCAAGTTCTACAAGGGGCCGCAGAACACCGGCACGCATACCGGCAGCCTGTGGACCTCCACCGGCAGCCTGATGGGAACGCTGACGTTCACCAACGAGACGGCGAGCGGCTGGCAGTCGGCAACCTTCAACACGCCGATCCAGATCTCGGCCGGCCAAACCTACGTGGTTTCGTACCACACCAGCGGCTTCTACTCCGCCAACAACAACTACTTCACCGCCCCTGTCACAAATGGGCCCCTTACTGCACCCGCGAATGCCGGGGTCTACGCCTATGGAAGTAGCTCTGCGTTCCCGACCAGCACATGGAATGCGTCCAACTACTGGGTCGATGTAATGTTCAACGGACAGCTTGCCGCGTAGTATATTCAACTACACGACAAGCACCGTCGGACATCCGGCCCAGAGGAAGGACACGCAATGCATCAGGAATTGTACGCCGACGGTATCGGCGAGGTCACCGTAAGCGGCACCATCGTGCGCATCGATCTCGTCAGCCTGTCTCCCAACGAGCGCGATCATGCCAACTCGCCGAAGCCGGTGTTCCGGCAGCGCGTCATCATGCCGGTCGAGGCCTTCGCCAACAGCGTCGAGTTGATGCAAAAGGTGCTGCAGGGCCTGATCGACGCTGGCGCCGTCAAGAAGACGCCCGTTGCGCCTGCCGAAGCAGAGAAGCACGGCCGTGGAATAAACGGCTCGCCCAACTTCAGCTGATCGAAACCTGATCGTAGCGGGGGCTTCCGGCCATGGATTCGATGCCGCAGACAGGGCTGTATTGCCTGGCCGGCTTATTGCGCCATCACGGGCTGGACGGCAGCCCCGAGAGACTGGCGGCGATATATGCCGTCGGCAGCGAGCCGGCCTCTCCAACGCTGATCCTGCGCATGGCCCGGGAAGCGGGCCTGCGCGCAAAATTCGCCAAGGTCGGCCGGTCCGGCCTGATGAAGCTTGGCAAGGCCTACCCCGCGCTTGCCCGCCTCGACAACGACAACTGGGTCTCGATCATCGGCACGGCGCGCACCGAGGCCGGCGAAGAGGTCGTTCAGATATTCGATCCGCTGGCGGCGCGCCCGGAACTGCTTGCCGTGCCGCTCGACCAGTTCTGTGCAAGATGGAGCGGTGAACTGCTGCTTGCCAAGCGCACCTATGCGCTGAGCGACCCGGACCAACCCTTCAGCTTCCGCTGGTTCCTGCCCGAAATCGTCAAGCAGCGCAGGCTCTTCGTCGACGTCGCCATCGCGGTCATCTTCCTTTACGCCATCGGCCTGGCGACGCCGATCTTCTTCCAGCTCGTCATCGACAAGGTGCTGGTCCACGAGAGCTATTCGACGCTCTACGTTTTGAGCATCGGCGTGTGCGTGGCGCTCCTGTTCGACGCAATCTTCGTTTTCCTGCGGCGCTATCTGCTGATCTTCGCCACCAACCGCATCGACATCAGGGTGGCGACGCGGACATTCAAGCATCTGCTCGACCTGCCCATCACCTTCTTCGAACAGGGTTCGGCGGGCGTCCTGGTCAAGCATATGCAGCAGGCTGGCCGCATTCGCGAATTCATGACCGGGCGCCTGTTCCTGACCATGCTCGATGCGCTGTCACTGCTGGGTTTCGTGCCCGTGCTATTCCTCTACAGCGCCAAGCTGGCAACCCTTGTGCTTCTGTTCAGCGCGGCAATCGCCATCGTGGTGGCGCTGATGGTCGGCCCCTTCAAGCGGCGTCTGAACGCGCTCTATGAAGCCGAGGGCATCCGCCAGGGCATGCTGGTGGAAACAGTTCACGGCATGCGCACCGTAAAGTCGCTCGCCATGGAGCCACTGCAACGGCGGGTTTGGGACGACCGTTCCGCGCAGACCGTAACCACGCGTTTCGACGTCGAGAAGATTTCCACGGTGGCGCAGTCGGTTACCGGCTTCATGGAAAAGCTGATGGGTGTTTCCATCGTCGGCTTCGGCGCGCTTGCCGTGTTCGACGGCAACATGACCATCGGCGCGCTCGTTGCCTTCAATATGCTGGCCGGCCGCGTCTCAGGACCGCTCGTCCAGATCGTGACCATGGTGCATGAATACCAGGAGGTCGCGCTTTCGGTCCGCATGCTGGGCGAAGTCATGAATCAGCGCGTCGAGCGCAGCGGTCGCACCGAGGGCTTGCGGCCCGACATTGCCGGCGGCATCGAGTTCCAGAACGTGTCCTTCCGCTATCGCGCCGACATGCCGCTGGCGCTGGACAACGTCTCGTTCGCGATCAACGCTGGCAGCGTGTTCGGTGTCGTCGGCCGCAGCGGCTCGGGCAAGACCACGGTGACACGACTGTTGCAGGGGCTCTATCCGATCCAGCAAGGCATCATCCGCATCGGCGGCCACGACGTACGCGAAATCGACCTCGTCCATTTGCGCAAGAATGTCGGCGTGGTGCTGCAGGACAATTTCCTGTTCCGAGGCACCGTTCGCGAGAACATCGCGGCGGCAAGGCCGGACGCCACCTTTGAACAGGTTGTCGAGGCGGCGCGGCTGGCGGGGGCCGCAGAGGTCATCGAGCAGGTGCCACGCGGTTATGACACGATGATCGAGGAAAACGCGGAGAACCTGTCCGGCGGACAGAAGCAGCGCCTCTCGATTGCGCGCTCGCTGGTCAACGATCCGCGTATCCTGATCTTCGACGAGGCGACCAGCGCGCTTGATCCGGAAAGCGAGATGATCGTTCGCCAGAGCATCCGCAAGATCGCCGAGGGACGCACGGTGATCATCGTTTCGCACCGGCTGTCGACGCTTGCCGATGCCGACGCCATCCTGGTCATCGATCGGGGCAAGCTCGCCGATATTGGCGGCCACGACCAATTGCTGTCGCGTTGCACGACGTATCGGCATCTGTGGAACCAGCAGACGAGGCTTGCAGTATGAAAGCCGCCCGCGCCAAGCTCTCGCTCGCCAAGACCGACACCGCGCCGGTTCCGGCTCCAGTGGAGCCGCCTGTCCTTCGCATAGTGCAGGCGCCGCCGGTACCGGCGATACTTGAGTTCCAGCCCGACGCCGTCGAGCTTGAGCAGAGGCCGCCGCCCCGGTTGGCGCGCATGACGCTCTATGGCATCCTGTTTTTCGTTGCATGCGCCATCACCTGGGCTTCGCTGTCGAGCATTGACGAGATCGTCGTCGCCCCCGGCAAGCTCATCACGACGCGGCCAATGCTGGTGGTGCAGCCGCTGGAAACCTCGGTCATTCGCTCGATCGAGGTGAAGGTCGGCGACACCGTACACGCCGGGCAGACGCTGGCGACGCTGGACCCGACCTTTGCCACGGCTGACAGCAGCCAGTTGCTGGGCAAGATCCAGGGCTTCGATTCCCAGATCGAACGCATTGAGGCCGAGCTTGCAGGAAAGACCTACACGGTGCCTCAGGATGCGCGCGCCGACCAGTTGCTGCAGGCGCAATTGTTCAGCCAGCGCAAGGCCTTCTACGATGCCAAGCTGCGCGACTACGACACGCAGATCGCGCATGCCGAAGCGACCCTTGCCGCGAGCCACAGCGAGGAAGCCGTGCTGGTCAAGCGGCTGGCCGGCCTGCACGAAATCGATCAGATGCGCGAGACCCTTTTCGACCAGGGCACAGGCTCGCGCCTGAGCTATCTGCAGGGGCGCGACGTCAGCCTGGACCTCGAGGCCGGCATCGGCCGCATTCGCGGCAATCAGTTGGAGACGGCACAGACCCTCGAACAGGCCAAAGCCGAACGGCAGGCATTCATGGAGGATTTCCGCCGCGCTTCAATGGAGAACCTGGTCGAGTTGCGCGACAATCGGGGCGCTGCCTCGGAGGAATTGAAAAAGGCCGAACTGCGCCAGCAAATGGCAGTGCTGACCGCACCCGCCGATGCCGCCGTGCTCGACATCGCCCAGCGCTCGATCGGGTCAGTGGTGCGTGATGCGGAGCCCTTGTTTACGCTGGTGCCGCTTGATGTGCCGCTTGAGGCGGAAGTGGCGGTTGCATCCAAGGACATCGGCCAGATCGCCAGCGATGACACCGCAAGGGTCAAGTTCGACGCCTTCCCGTTCCAGAAACACGGAACGGCTGACGGAAAGGTGCGCAATATCAGCCAGGACGCGTTCGCGCCGGGTCAGCAAGGCGAACAGCATCAGCAAAACACAGCACCCTTCTACAAGGTGCGGGTGGCGCTCGGCGACATGAACTTGCGCAATCTGCCGCAAGGGTTCCGGCTGATTCCCGGAATGACGGTGCAGGCGGAAATCAAGACCGGCCAGCGCACGATCATTTCCTATTTCCTCTATCCGCTGCTGCGCGGACTGGACGAAAGCCTGCACGAGCCGTGAGGCTCTTGAAACGCTCTAGTGTGCGCGCAGTTTTGGCTTGACCAGCATGCCGCCGAAGATGGCGGCATAACCGAGGAACGCGGCTGCCCACAGCCCGGCTGACATGTCGAGCAGCATGGTCATATCGGGCACGAATGCAGCGGCGATGCGAGCCAAAGCGGCTAGCCCGACAAGCACATAGATGGCTCTTGTGCCGCCGTTGGCGCGCAATTCGCGTCCCGTGTGTCCAAGCGTGGCGCGCGTCATGACTGCCAGCGTCATGGAGCCGACCGCGCCGACCCCGAATGCGTGCAGGCCGGCCACGGGCGGAACACTATCCGGCAGAAGTGCGGAAAGTCCTGCAAGCAGGAACCCGGCCGGTATGAACAGATAGGCGACATGAAGCACGGTGACGAGCGGATCGCGCAAGGTGCGCTCGCCGGCCCAGCGGGCCAGCCGCAGCAAATTGAGACCTGAGGCCACAATCATCATCCAACCGGTCAGTGTCGATCCGGGCGCAAAGGTCCATGCCGCCAGCGCCAGCACCGAATAAATGATGATGGCTGCGTCAAGCTTGTTGAACGGAACCGGCAGGCGTCCCGGATTTTCACGCACCAGCCAGTTGCGCGTGAAGCTTGGGATGATGCGACCGCCTATGATGGTGATGAGGACGATGGCCGCTGCGATGCCAAGTCGCCGCGAAACATTGGAAATCCCTTCGAAATGAGCTTCCAGATGAAAGGCCAGATTGGCAAGGAAGAGCACGCTGACCGGAACCACCACCTTGAGGTTGCGCCAGTTGCGGCCAGCAATGATCTCGATTGCCGCAGACGCGGCGACCGCCAGCAGGAAAGCGCAGTCGATGACCGCTGCGGCTGCCCAGCCGATCTCGGCTGAGAAAGCGACCGCAACCCGACCAGCCAGCCACAGAACGACCAACCCCAGAAGTGGCAAACCCTGAACCGGCAGTCGTCCGGTCCAGTTAGGAATTGCCGTCAGAAGAAAGCCGGTGACGATGGCCGCGAGATAGCCGAACAACATCTCGTGGATGTGCCAATCGACCGCCACGAATAGGCTGGAGATTTCGACCGAGCCATAAAACAGCGGCAGCCAGAAGACGATGGAAGCGCCGGCATGCAGCGCACCAAGAAGGAAGAACGGGCGAAAGCCGTAGGAGAGGATCGCCGGATAGTTGCCGGGTCTGGTGCGAGGAATGGCCATGTCGTTTATTTCAGTAAAACGGCAAGGCAAATCCCCCCGGATTTCGCCTTGCCGTCGGAGCGCTCACAACCGGCGTGCGATCCGGGGATGCTCCAATGCAGATCCTGGGTGCGCGATCCAAAGACCGCGCACCGGCACCTTGGTCGGCTTTAGTTAGCCGGGACTTCGGCCAGAAGGGCATCGAACACTTTCTTGGCCTTGCCCATCTGCTTGACGCCCTTGGCGGCATCGAGATTGACCGGTTTGCCGACGACAACCAGGGCCACCATGCCCATGCCATAGTGCGGCGTGCACTTGACGCCGTAGACGCCTTCCATGTCGAGCGTGACGGTGATCTGCTCGTTCATCTTGCCCTTGAAGGGCTCGGCGCCATCCGGGATCATGCCCTTGATGCTCTCGGCATCATGGCCCTTGTCGGTGGGCACGAAGGTGACGGTATCGCCGGGCTGGGCCTGGATGAAGTCGGGCTGGAAGACCATGGCGCCCTTGTCACCCTTGTTGAGCATCTGGACCTGATGGTCCGCGGCCTGGGCGGCTCCCGCCATCATCAGGGCGGCGACTGCAACCGCCATTGTGATCTTGTTTCTCATGATCTTGCCTTTCAATTTGTGCAACGTTGAGATGGTGTCTAAGCCGCAGCGGAGTGATAAACGTTGCGAGAACGCAAACAACGCCGGGATCACGAAAAATGGTGGTTCCGGTTGCCGCAGGCTCCCCTTCCGGGGTCCTTGGACAGCAACAGGAAAGAGCGACTTGAGCCGCCTCGACCGCACATTGATTGCCGATCTGGCTCCCTTCGAGGGAATGCAGGCAGCCGACCTCGACACCATGCTGGGGCAAGCCCGTTCCATGCGGGTGGTCAAGGATACGGCCATCTTCGACCAGGAAGCCGAGGCGCACGCTTTCTACCTGCTGCTCGACGGGCATGTGCGGGTGGTGAAGACAACGCCGGATGGCCAGCAGGTCATCGTACGCTACATCAGCCCCGGTGAGTTGCTTGGCATAGCCCACGCGCTTGGCCGCACGACCTATCCGGCAACTGCGGTCGCCGCAGTCGACTGCGTAATCCTGTCGTGGCCGAGCCGGTTGTGGTCTGAATTCGCAGCTGCCTTTCCAAGCTTCGGCGCCAATACCTACAAGGCCGTTGGCGCACGGCTGCAGGACGCGCATGCGCGCGTGATCGAAATGTCTACCGAACAGGTGGACCGCCGCGTTGCGCACGCATTGCTCAAGCTGGTGCAGCAGACCGGCAAGAAGACAGAGGATGGACTGTTGATCGATTTCCCACTGTCGCGCCAGGATATAGCCGACATGACCGGAACGACCTTGCATACCGTCAGCCGCCTGATGACGGCGTGGGAAGAGAGGGGCCTGGTGAAAAGCGGACGCCAGAAGGTGACGGTGGTAGAGCCACACAAATTGCTGTTGCTGGCGGAAGGGCAAGCCGGCAAATAAACCCTTGCAAGACTTGCAACATGCCGTTTGCGATTGCTAGCTGGCCACCTCGAGAGCAAGCGATTTTCCAGCACGGTGGCCCACCGGGAAGAAGTCCGTCGGAGCCAGTACGATGTCGGCAAGCGTGTAGCTGTCCAATGTCCTGTGGAACGACGCCAGCGCTTCGTTCAAAACGCCCGAAAGCTTGCAGCAATTGGTGAGCACGCACTGGTTGCCGGTGGAAAAGCATTCGACCAGCGCGAAATCCGGCTCGGTCAGGCGCATGACATCACCGATGCGGATGGTCTCCGGCCGGCGCGCCAACATCAGTCCGCCGGCGCGACCACGGATGCCGATGAGAAAGCCGCCGCGCGTCAGAACATTCGCGACCTTGTTAAGATGGGTCTTCGGCAAGCCAAACGTGCGCGCCGTTTCTTCGATGGTGATGAGCCGGCCTTCTGCCGAAGCGGCAAACATCAGCATCCGAAGCGCGTAGTCGGAAAAACCGGTAAGCCGCATAGTTCTCTCCAGACAGGCCCCGGTTGGGGATGAGGCCGACCCTACAAGCTCTCTTCGAATATCGGCTGAATGTCGACCGTGCTTTCGCCTCGACTGAAGGCCACGGCGAGCCGGAAACTGTGGGCAATGCGCAATGCGCGGTCCATGAACAGGGCCGCGACTTCGGGCGGACAGATACGATGAACCGTTGCGCGAAACAGGGTCAGCCAGCGCCGGAAGTGCTCTTCGCCGAGGCCGGGAATGGCCAAATGAGGCGGCAGCGGTCGGCCGTCATATCGATACGTCCTGAGCAGGACCGACGACCAGAAGTCGCACATCTTGGCGAGATGGTGCGGCCACTCGTCCGGCGAAATACGGCTGTTGAAGACAGGTGCGAGCAACTCGTCGCGCCGAATCTGGTCGTAGAAACCATGCACGACGTCGTGGACCATCTGCTCGTCGAGGAGATCGGGCAAGGGCACGCCGTCGATGACAATCTTGCTCTTGGTGCGGGCGGTGTCGTTCATATGCGTTCTTTCATCGGGCGAGACCCAGCCGCTGTCGCGCACTGTCGTTCATCATTTCCGGCATCCAGGCCGGCTCGTATGTAAGCTTGACCTCGGCGAAGTGCACGCCTGCCACCGACCAGGCGGCGTTTTCCACCGCGTCCTTCAGATAGCCGGTGGCCGGGCAGCCTTTTGTCGTCGTCGTCATTTCGATCTGCGCGACCCCGCCTTCCGCGATGGACACGTCATAGATGAGCCCGAGATCGACGACATTTTCGCCAAGCTCAGGGTCGATCACGACGCGCAGGGCCTCTACAATATCGGCGGCCAGCGGTTCGGCTTCTTCGTTGCTTGCCATCTTTAGCGCCGAGGGTTTCCTGCGCGGATCACCACCCGGTAGTGGCCATCCGGTTCCATCTGGCCACGCCAGCTATGGCCGCGCGCTTCAAGCTCCTCAAGCAGGAACACCGGCTCGCGCGGCAAAAGCGCGGCAATGGTCTGGCCGGGCTGAAGCGCTTCTACGCCTTCAAGCGTTTTCACCATCGGTTCGGGCGGATCGAGATCGCGATTGTCGAGCTCATCGACGGGGGCCGGCCACGCATCGCCTGTCTGATCCGCTGTGACCGTCCGCGCATCAGCGGCAACGACTTCTTCGTTCGGAGTGAATACCACCTCCCACTCGCCATTGCCGATCTCGCGCGCCGAAGCATCGAACCCGCGCGCGCCGAGAACCTGGAACAACGGCAGCGGCTTGAAGGTGGCGAAAAGGCGAAGGCTCTGTCCTGGAGCAAGTGCTGACACGGCCTGCATGATGACGCTGAATGGTTCACCGCCTTCGCGCAGGATCGGCCGAACATCGAGGTCGTAATAGGGCATGCTCATGAGAAATTCTCCAGTCGGGTTCATCGCGCGGATGAAAGAAAAAGCCGTGGCCTCGACGTGCCTTCGGGCAAGCGCGCGGCAACGGACACGTTGAACAGGCGGCGCACCAGCACCATTTCGACCACCAGCGCAACGGTTGCGCAAAATGTTGCCAGCGTCGCCAGCCGAAACAGGTTCGGCATGCCTGCAAGAAGCGCAATCGTACCTGCAAGCACGCCGGCAAAATACAAGGCGAACCAAGGCACGTCGCGCTTTTCCACCACGAGGTCCTGAACGCGCGGCGTCGGCTTGCGGCCCATAACCGGGCCATAGCATTCCAGCCAGGTGAGGAACGGGACGATCTTGTAGAGCTGCGACAGGCCAAGCCCGCTCAGCCAGCCGAAGGCGACGAGATAGACGAGGGCCGCGATATGCTGGCCAAGCGTACCGGTGGCGACCAGCCCTACAAGCAAGGCGACCGACAGGTAGAGCGCGGCAAAGGCCCCGATAGCCGAACGGCTGTTCAGTTCGATATTCCTCCGCTTGCGATGGCGGTAGAAGAAGACGAGGTCGACGCCGTAGAAAATGACGGCGACGAGCATGGCAAGGCAGGCGGCATGCCACGCAATTCCCGGACCGCCCAACACGCGCTCAATCGGAACCACGACCAGAACCAGAGCGAGCGCGGCGCAACTGCACCAGAGCACAATTTTTCCCGTGGTGCGCTCCTTGTCCGGCGACAGCATGAACATCGGCAGCAGCCGATAGCTGACGCCAATCGCGGTCATCGTCAGCCAGCCGCCGAAGCCAGCGGTTACATGCAGCGGCAGCACTTCGCCGGTCCAGTCGATATCGGAGCCAGCCATATCGAGCCCTGACAGCAACAGGGCAAACAAGACGCCAATCGAAGCCGTGGCAACCAGACAGACCAGACCCGCGGCGACGAAGCGGGCAGGCAGCGGCAAAGGCCGGCCATGCATAAGCGTACGGCCCAGAACGGCGACGGCAAGACCGAAGCCGAGAGGCAGCAGGATACCGGCAAGAGGCAGGAAGGACAGCTCGGTTTCCAGATCGCCGGAGAGTTGCAGGAAGCCTGCGAGAAGCGAAGCAAGACCAGCGACGAGACAGAGGAAGGCAGGCAGTACGAATTGCGCGCCAACAAGCGGCTGGGAGACCAGCACCGGAACGAACTGGAACAGCGCACCGCACATCAAGAGGCTGAGCCAGCCGATGGTGACGGTATGGACAAGAACAAGTGTCTGAGGGTCTTCAATGGCCGTGGCAGGGTAACCGAAGCCGATCACCATCATGGCCTGAGCGCCGAGCAGGCATGCCAGCGCGACGGCGAAATAGGCCATTGTCCAGCGCGAAAGCGCCGCCCCCATCATGGTCGTAAATCCTTGGGGGTTAGCTCTATGTCGCGTCGATCGCGGACGGATTGCGGGTCGGTGCAGAGGTGGTCGCAAAGCGCAAGCACCTCCCAGCCGGCAGGCGCCAGCATGTTGCCTGAACCCTGCGCGATCATGAGGGCAAAGGCATAGGCCGCCGCGCGATCTTCACCCTTAAGGGTGTCCGCAATCTGCAATCCGGCCCATCCGCGCTCCGGCATTGAAGGGTCTCCCGCTCGCACTGTCCTCATGGGCCATGTAAAACATATATCCGCAATCTATGTATTTGCGAAAAGGCAAACAGCGCTGGCAAGTGCCCGATATTCTCCTGCGACCTGGCGGATTGAGAAATCGCATGAGCACGGAGATCAGAAATGAAACTGGAACGTGACGCCAAGGGTGATTTCTTTGTTGATCCGGCCCTGTTGGCTGAAAGGCTGCGCCTGACCGTCAACGAACTGCAAAGGATGATGCGGCTGGGGCTGGTGACAAGCACGGTCGAAGCAGGCGCCGGCCCCGACGAAGGGCAGCAACGGCTGACCGTGCGGCGCGGCAACTTCGTCTGGCGCGCGGTGCTAGACGCCGAGCAACGCATTGTCGGCGAAGAAGCACTCGACCTAGTCAAGCTGGCTGCGGAACAGGGCCAGCAATAAGAGCCTTACCTTTCGTCTTCCTCGTCATCATCGAGGAGGATGCGTTCTGCTGCTCCGTCAAGATCATCATACTGGCCGCTGCGCAGCGACCACATAAAACCACCGAGCGCAGCACCGCCAAGGATGAGCGCCAGAGGCACGAGGAAGACAAGGCTGCTCATTCGGCCGGCACTATTGCTTGCGCAGCCGATGGCCGCACCGGGCGGGCCTTGTCGGCAGGCTTTGCCAGTTTGCCGGCCCTGAGGCGAAGAGCGTTGGCCACGACCAGCACCGATGAGAGCGACATCGCAAGCGCGGCAATCAGCGGCGTCACATAGCCGGCGATCGCGATGGGCAAGGCGATGGCGTTATAGATGATGGCAAGCGCAAAATTCTGCCTCACCAACCGGCCTGCCTCCCGGGCGACGGCAAGCGCCGTCGGCACCGCCGCGAGGCTTTCATGCAGGAACACGAAGTCGGCGGCGTTGCGCCCGATGTCGGCAGCGGTGGCCGGCGCCATCGACACATGCGCGGCAGCCAGCGCCGGGGCATCGTTCAACCCGTCGCCCACCATCAAGGTGCGCTTGCCGTGCCCGGCCATATTGGCAAGGGCACCCACCTTTGCGCCCGGCAGCAGAGCGCCTTCATAGTGCTGGACACCAAGTTGGTGCGCAGTGGCTGCAACCGTCGCCTGCTGGTCGCCGGACAGGATCGACACGTCCACCCCCTGTGACCGCAACGAGGCGATTGCGGCGGAGGCGCCGGGGCGAAGCGCGTCCTCGAAACTGAAGCTGGCAGCAAGCGCGCCATTGCGCCCCAGCACTGTGCCTTGGCTGGCGTCTCCCTTGGCCAGCGCCCATTCGGCACGACCGAGGCGATAGGTGTCGCCGCCCATATGCGCTTCGATGCCAAGGCCGGGACGTTCGACGATATCCGACAGTGCGATTGCGGCGTTGCCGTCGAGGCCCGAGACGATGGCGCGCGACAGCGGATGCCGCGACCGTGCTGCGAGCGCTGCCGCAACATCAAGCATTCCCTTGTCGTCGGCCTGCGCGTTGACGAGCCGCGCCAGGCCAAGCGTCAGCGTTCCGGTCTTGTCGAACAGAGCCGCATCGATTTCGGCCAGCCGTTCGATGCCGGAGCCGTCCTTGACCATGATGCCGTTTTCAAACAAACGCCGCGCCGCGATCACCTGCACGATGGGCACAGCGAGCCCGAGCGCACAGGGACAGGTGATGATCAAAACGGCAATCGCAATGCTGATCGCCTGATGCCAGTCGCCGGTCGCGGCCATCCAGCCAAGGAACGTCAGGAATGCGGTTACATGGACAACCGGCGAATAAAGCCGCGAGGCCCGGTCGGCCAGACGGCGGTAGCGGGCGCGCCCGCCTTCGGCTGCCTCCATCAAACGCACCATCTCGGCCAGGAACGAGTTTTGCGCCTTGGCAGTGGCGGTGAGCGTCAGGGGGCCGGTGAGGTTGAGCGTGCCCGCGCGCAATTCCGAGCCGGGAACAACATGGAGTGGCGCACTCTCGCCGGTGGCAATGGCGCAGTCGAGGTCCGATGAACCTTCAACGACCATACCGTCGACCGGAATGCGGTCGCCTGCGGCAAGCAGGATGCGCATGCCGGGCTCGACTTCGTTGACCGGAAGGTAATCCTGGCTGCCGTCGTCACGCAGGACCGTCGCGCCGCGCGGGCTCAGCCGCACGAGGCCACGCACCGCAGCGCGCGCCTTCTCGCGCATGACATGGTCCAGCGTTCGCCCGATCAGGAGGAAGAACACCAGCGTCGTGGCGGCGTCGAAATAGGCATGGGTGCCATTGTGGACCGTGTCGTAGAGGCTGAGTGAATAGGCAAGCGTAATGCCGATGGAGATCGGAACGTCCATGTTGGTGCGGCCGACCCTCAAGGCGCTCCATGCCGAGCGAAAGAAGACCTGCCCGGAATAGACGAGCGCCGGCAAGGCCAGAGCGGCCGAAATCCAGTGAAAAGCCTGTCGCGTCTCCGCATCGGCGCCGGACCAGACCGACACTGAAAGCAGCATGATGTTCATGGCGCAGAAGCCGGCGACGCCGACAGCGCGGATAAGGCGCGAAAGTTCGGGATCGCGCTTGTCCTGCTCTGCTTCATAGAGATGCGCGGGATAGCCGAGCCCAGCGAGAGCCTGGATCATCTGCGGTGCGACGTCGCCCCGCCATTTGATGCCAACGCGCTTTGTCGAGAGGTTGACGCGGGCGCTCTCGACACCGGGCAATTTGCCAAGCCCGCGTTCGACCGTGCGAATGCACGCCGCACAATGGACGGCGGGAACGGAAAGATCGGTCTGGAAAAGACCACCGCCCAGATCACGACTGGCCAACCGAAGCTCTTCCGCCGAGGGATCGCGCCCGAGTTCGGCAGCAGCCTCTACGCCGGGCGCGCAGCAACTCATCTGATTGCCTTGTAGGCATGCCAGGTGGCATGGCCAAGCAGCGGGAAGATGATAACCAGGCCGACAAGCCCGGTAACGACAGCAAGCAGGAACAGGACCAGCACGATCACGCCCCACATCACCATTACCGGCAGATTGCGCCAGACCATTGAAATACTGGTGCCCATCGCGGTGAAGGCGTCGAGCTTCTGGTCGAGCAGCATGGGAATGGCAAATACACTGATGGCAAAGGAAAAGGCCGCGAACAGGCCGCCGACCACGGTGCCTACGACAAGCATGCCCCAGCCTTCCGGCGTCGTGGCCAGCATTCCGGCGACATGGTCAAGACCGGGGAACGGGCGAACGCCGAAGAACAAGGCATATATGATGACGGCCGCACGCATCCAGAGCAGCATCAAAAGGCAGAGGATCGCGCCGGTATAAAGCACCTGCGCCCCCGACTTGGCGACGACGAACAGCATGCTTTCAAGCTTGACCGGCTCGCCGTCTTCGAGGGCGCGGCTCTTCTCGTAAAGACCGATGGCGACCAACGGTCCGACGACCATGAACCCCGCCAGTGCAGGAAACAGGATGTAGTCCAGTCCGAGGGCGAACAGGCACCAAACCATCGCGACTGAAATCGCGAACACGACAAGGCCATAAAAAAGGCTCGGGCCGGGGTGTCGCCACAGATCGCGCCAGCCGGCTCCAAGCCATGCAAAGGCCGCGCTTGCAGAAAGATGGCGGCGTCGCTGCTCGGCCAGCGGAATGATGATCTCAGACGGTTCGGCGGTGGCCATGCCTTATCCTTTCAGCTTCAACAGGCCGATCGCGCTGCCCTGAGGGGAGCGCCGTCGACACCGACTTCCTTTGCGTGCGGCACGCAGTCGGGCTGCGAGGTGACCGCAACATAGACCAGATGCGCGTTTGCTGCGACAAACACCGCCAACACCGTTGTAACCAGGCCCCATACTGCCAGCCTGCGCCGGCGTTGTGGGCCGTTTTGGGATGGCGTTGCGGCGCTTGCCGATGTCACTGCGGCGCTCCGTCAAGGGTGTGAACGTAGACGGTCAGGAGCTTGACCTGAAGCGGGCTGAGACGCGCATCCCAATGCGGCATGTGACCTTGCCGCCCGGAATAGACGCTGGTGTAGACGGAGTTGACGTCGCCGCCATAGATCCAGAAATGATCGGTAAGGTCAGGCGCGCCGACATCATGGCTGCCCTTGGCATTGTCGCCATGGCAGGCCACGCAATTGGCGGCGAAGACTTCCTTGCCGGCCTCGATTTTTGCAGCATCGCCCTCGGCACCGGACAGCGAGCGGACGTAAGTCACGACGTTCGAAATCTGCTCCGGCGCAAGCACGCCGTCGCGGCCGAACGCCATCATCTGCGAAACGCGCGTGTCGTCATTGGTGGAATTGATGCCAACCTTGATCGTCTCTTCGATCGCTTCCGGTTCACCGCCCCACAACCACGATTTCGACGTGAGGTTGGGGAAGCCCGGACCGCCGGTTGCGCTGACGCCGTGACAGACGGCGCAGTTGTCGACGAACAGGGTGCGACCGGCTTCCTTAACCGGTTGCATCAGCGCCGGATCGGCCTCGATCTCAGCGAAGCTCATGGTCTCAACCTTGCCGGCCCACGCCGAAGCACGCTCGGCATCGGCCTTGGCGACCTGTTCGGTGACGAGGTTGCGCTGATCGAACCCGGTCACGCCCTTGGTGAAGGTCGAGCCGAGCGGCCAGGTCGGATAAAGCACCCAGCAGATCAGCGAAAACAGAACCGTCGCGCCAAGAAAGAAAAAGACCACCCTCGGGATCGGTGTCTCGAGTTCCTCGATGCCATTCCACTCATGGCCGGTGGTCGTCCGGCCAGTCACCCGATCGCGCTTTTCAAGCTCCATCGTTTTTGTCTCCGGCCTATTCCAGCGGCTTGTCGTCGTTGTCGAGAATGCTCAGCTTGGCATGCGTGAAGCGCTTGCGGTTGGACGGCCACAGCGCATAGACCATGACCGCCGCCGACATGGCGAGCAGGTAGAAGAGCCCCCAGCTCTTCGACAGCGCAACCAGCGTATCGTGATCAAGGTCCATTATTCCGCCTCCGCCGTTGCAGCCTGCTGATAGGCCTTGTCGGTCAGCTTGCCGAGAATCTGGAGATAGGCGACAAGCGCGTCCATTTCGGTAAGACGCGAGGGATCGCCGTCGAACGCGCGCACATGGGTAGCTTCGCCATATCGCTCCGCAACGCCTGCCGCCGCATTGCTGTCCGGCGAGGCCTGGCCGCGCGCATCCTGCACGGCGTTCTCGACCATCGCCTGCGTATAGGGCACGCCGACCGTCTGCTGGGCCGCAAGGTGCTCGCCGAGATCTTCGATCCGCAGTTCGTTGCGCATCAGCCAGCCATATTTCGGCATGACCGATTCCGGCACGACGTCGCGCGGATTGATCAGGTGGGCAACGTGCCAGGCGTCGGAATACTTCTCACCGATGCGGGCAAGGTCGGGGCCGGTGCGCTTCGATCCCCACAGCATCGGATGGTCGTACTTCGATTCGACCGCCAGCGAGTATGGGCCATAGCGCTCGACCTCGTCGCGCAGTGTGCGGATCATCTGCGAATGGCAGGCATAGCAGCCTTCGCGGATGTAGATGTTGCGCCCTGCCAGTTCGAGCGGCGTGTAGGTGCGCATGTCGGGCACCTCTTCCACCGTTTCCTGGATGGTGAACAGCGGCGCAATCTCCATGAAGCCGCCGATCGAGGCGACGGCCACGATCGCCACGACGAAGCCGATGGCATTGCGTTCAATCTTGCGATGAAAGAACTCTTTCATGGTCGGTTACTCTCCGGCCTGGACTGCGTCGCGGGCAAACAACGGGATATCGGCATCTTCCTTGCCCTGCGCCGCCTCGAGCTTGCTCTGGCGGATCGTCATCCAGACATTGTAGGCGGCAACGATGGCGCCGAGCAGGAACAGGAGGCCGCCGAACGCGCGGGCGATGTAGTAGGGATGCATGGCAACGAGCGAGTCGATGAAGGAATAGGTCAGCGAACCGCTTTCATTATAGGTGCGCCACATCAGGCCCTGGATGATGCCCGAATTCCACATCGCGAAGACGTAGACAATCGTGCCTGACAGGGCGAGCCAGAAGTGCACTTCGATAAGCCTCGACGAATACATCGCCTCGCGTTTCCACATCCAAGGCACCAGCGCATAGATCGAGCCGAAGGTGATCATCGCGACCCAGCCGAGCGCACCGGCATGGACGTGGCCAACAGTCCAGTCGGTGTAGTGCGACAAAGAGTTGACCGGGCGAATGGCCATGAACGAGCCTTCGAAGGTGGAAAGTCCGTAGAAGACTGCGGCGACCATCATGAAGCGCAGCGTGGCGTCGTCGCGCACCTTGTGCCAGGCGCCGTTGAGCGTTGCCAGCGCGTTGCCGGCCGACGCCCACGACGGCACCAGCAGCATGATGGAAAACGTCATGCCGAGCGTCTGAACCCATTGCGGCAGCGCGGTGTAGTGCAGGTGGTGCGAGCCCGCCCACATGTAGAAGAAGGTAATGCCCCAGAACGAGATGATCGAAAGCCGGTAGGAAAAGATCGGCCTGCCGGCCCGCTTGGGCAGATAATAGTACATCATGCCAAGGAAGCCGGCGGTGAGGAAGAACGCCACCGCATTGTGGCCATACCACCACTGGACCATCGCATCCTGAACGCCGGAATAGACCGAGTAGCTCTTCGCGGAACTCCAGGAGATCGGCACGGCGATGTTGTTGACGATGTGCAGCATCGCAACCACCAGAATGAAGGCCATGTAATACCAGTTGGCCACGTAGATATGGGGTTCCTTGCGCCGCGCCAGCGTGCGCAGGTAGATGAGGAAATAGGTCACCCACACGAGCACCAGCCAGATGTCGGCATACCATTCGGGTTCGGCATATTCCTTCGACTGGGTGACGCCGATCAGGTAGCCGCTGGCGGCGACGACGCAGAACAGGTTGTAGCCAAGCAGCACGAACCACGGGGCGAACTGGCCAGGCAGGCGCGCACGGGTGGTGCGTTGGAGAACATGGAACGAGGTGGCGATGAGCGCATTGCCGCCGAAGCCGAAGATGACGCCCGAAGTATGCACAGGGCGCAGGCGGCCGAAGCTTGCCCATGCCTGATCGAATGTAAGGTCGGGCCAGGCCAGCAAGGCGGCAACCCAGACGCCGACAAACATGCCGACGACGGCCCAGGCGATGGAAAGGACGATGCCGACCCTGGTGGGATCGTCGTAGTAGCGCGACAGGCGATCCTTGTCGGGTTCCGGCGCGTAGTAGCCGGCCATGACCACAAAGGACAACCCGATTGCGAAAAGCAGGACAATATAGCCGTGCACGGCGATTGGATCGCCGCGCCCCATGGCCGCCATCGCCAAGCCGCCAAGGCCGAGCAGGAGCAGAGTGACCAGCGCATATTGCCGTTCGGATGTCGTCAGTTGCGAGACCATGTCGTTCCGCCTGTGCGAGAAAAGCAATCGATTGCAAGGGAGTTTCCCACCCTCGCTAGTCTATGATGAAACCTTGGTCTTTGATCTGGCGCAAGGAACAAAACGTAGCAGCCGGCGAGCGGTGCGACCCTCGCCCGGTTGACCGGGACACTTGGTCTCAGGGTCGAACCCACCACGCAAGGTTGAGTTGCTGCGGAATTCGGGCACGGCAAAGATAAGCCCTTGATGAGGCTTGTTATCCTTGTCCAGCGGACCAACCGGCGACATTGCGCCGCGCCGATGCTGCAATGCACAAGACGCAATGCTGCCATGCAAAATTGAGTCTTTTACCAATCGGTCAACAGGCCTAGCTTTTGATCATCGAATTCCGCCGAGGCCATCCTCCTCCCAGGCCAGAGCGGATACGGTCAGCCTTCACCTCCTCCCGATCGCTGACCGAACCATACGACACCCGCCGGACCTCCTCCCCCGGCGGGTGTTGTGTTTTTGGCCCCTTCCCAAGCTATTTTCCTGATGTTCCAGCCTGTTAGCGCCGGCCGGCTCGCCATCTGCTTGCGGAGGCGGATCGCCACAGGCATGACAATTGCGCCAAAATCATCAAAAACACCCAAAAACAGCCATTGAAATCGATTTCATTTCAATCTAAGCTTCGTTTCACAGTTGAGCTTCTGGGAGGATGTTACATGAAGAAATCGCTTATCCTGTCAGCCGTCGCCGCGACGGCAATCGCTTTCTCCGCACTTTCCGCATACGCCAAGGACGTCAAGATAGGCCTTTCGAACGGCTGGGTCGGCTCCGAATGGCGCACGCAGATGATCGACGAGGCCAAGGCCGCCGCCGAGAAGTGGAAGGAAAAGGGCATCAACGTTACCGTCGAGGTGCAGAGCGCCAACGTGGACGTACCCGGCCAGATCGCCCATGTCCGCAACTTCATCAGCGAGGGCGTGGACGCAATCATCATCAACCCGAACAGCCCGACGGCTTTCGATCCGGTCTTTGCGCAGGCCAAGGAAGCTGGAATCCTGGTCATCGCCACGGATGCCGAAGTGTCCTCGCCTGACGCACTTTATGTCGGCATCGACCAGAAGGCATGGGGTGCTGCGGGTGCCGAATGGCTCGCCAAGACGCTGAACGGCAAGGGCAATGTCGTCGCCATCAACGGCGTCGCCGGCCATCCGGCCAACGAAATGCGCGTCGCCGGCTACAAGGAAGTGTTCGCCAAGCACCCCGACATCAAGCTGGTCAACGAAGTCAACGCCAACTGGGATCAGGCGCAGGGCCAGCAGGCCATGCAGAACCTGCTCGCCACCTATCCCGACATCAATGGTGTCTGGGTGCAGGACGGCATGGCGGCCGGCGCCTGGAAGTCGATCATGGATGCCGGCAAGACCGGTTCGATCGCGGCCACCGGCGAAATCCGCAAGGACTTCATCGACATCTGGACCAAGGACAAGCTGAATTCGGGCGCTTCGGTCAATCCTCCCGGCGTGATGGCTTCGGCACTTAACGTCGCGGTGCTGATGCTGCAGGGCAAGGAACTGAAGGAACCTGCAACGGCTGGCCAGTACAAGAACGCCATGTACCTGCCGATCCCCTTCATCGACGGTTCCAACCTGGCCGACGCAGCCAAGGCGCTTGAAGGCAAGCCGGGCTACTACTCCTACACGTCTTCCTTCTCGATCGAAGACGCCGAGAAGCTCTTCAAGTAAGCTTCCTCCCGGGACGGACGCGCGGGTCATTGATTGATCCGCGCGCCCTGCTGCCATCTACGGGACGCTCCAATGATCAAGCTGAAACTCAACGGCGTCAGCAAGGCTTACGGCGCAACGAAGGCGCTTAGCCACGCGGACCTCGAGATAGAAGCCGGCGAAGTGCACGTGCTGATGGGCTCGAACGGGTCCGGCAAGAGCACGCTGTCGAAAATCGTCGCCGGCAGCGTCAAGCCGGATTCCGGCGAGATCCTGCTCGACGGCCAGCCGATCACCATCACCGGGCCGCAATCGGCCAAGTCGCATGGCATCGCGATCTTCTACCAGGAGCTCTCGCTCGCCGCGCACCGCACAGTTGCGGAGAACATCAGTCTCGCCAACCTGCCGTCGCGCGCCGGCATCTTTGTCGACCGTGACGTGCTTGAAGAGCGCGCCCAGCACTATGTAGCAATGTTCGATGGCGTTACCGGCGACGGCTTTTCGTTGGACGCCGTGATCCAGGACCTGCGCGCCGACCAGCGCCAGCTGGTCGAGATCATGAAGACGCTTGCGACTGAAGCCTCGGTCATCATTTTCGACGAAGCGACCTCGGCGCTTGACCGTGCACAGGTCGAACGCTTCTTCGAAATCCTGCGCACGCTTAAACAGCAGCAGCGCAGCATCATCTTCATATCGCACCGCATGGACGAAATCTTTGCGATCGGCGACCGCGCCACGATCATCCGCGACGGCAAGATCGTCGGGACAACGCCTATTGCTGAAACCAACCCGGGTGAAATCATCACCATGATGGTTGGCGGCCATGACGAAGCCGTCGCAAAGCCGGCAGCGCATGCCGCTCCCACCGGTGCAGCGGCAACTGCCCTTTCCGTGCAGAACCTGACGGGACGCGGCTTCAACGACATCAGCTTTGCCGTGCGCAAGGGCGAAATCCTCGGCTTCGGCGGCCTGCATGGCCAAGGCCAATCGGCAGTGCTGAAAGCACTGTTCGGCGCGCTGCCCCCGACATCCGGCAAGGTCGATCTCGACGGCAAGCCGCTCAATCCGGCAAACCCTCGCGAAACCATCCGGCAAGGCGTTGCCTATGTTTCGGGAGACCGGTCCCGCGAGGGGGTCATCACAGGCAGGCCCATTATCGAAAACGTCATGCCGATCCACTATTTGCGCGACCGCATGGCGCTCGCCCGCCCGGCGGCATCGGCCAGCAAGGCGCTGCCAGCGCTGCAGGCGCTGCGCACAAAATTCGCCGGCCTTGGCTTTCCGATCAGTTCGCTGTCGGGCGGCAACCAGCAAAAGGTGGTGATCGCGCGCTGGCTGATCGACCGCCCTGCCATCCTCCTGCTCGACGACCCCACCAAGGGCATCGACCTTTCCGCCAAGAACGACCTGTTCGCGCTGATCCGAAAACTTGCCGAAGAAGGCATGGGCATCGTGCTCTACGCCTCGGAAGACGCCGAACTGCTCGACAATTCCGACCGCATACTGGTCTTCAACGGCGGCTCCATCCGCCGCGAGCTGACCGGCGCGGATCGCACGCGCTACAACCTCTATCAAGCTGCGTACGAGGCTGCATGATGACGATGGCCTCCGCCCCTGCCCGTCCGCAAAGCCGCAGCGCCCTCAAACGTGCGTTCGAGCGTTATCCATTCCTGCCGGCCCTGATCATCCTCGTTGTATTGATGCTGCTAAATGGCTGGTTCCAGCCGCGCAGCCTTTCGCTGGCCGGCGTTACGGGCCTGATCAAGACCTATCTGGCGCTGATGTTTCTGGCCGTCGCACAGACCTACGTCATCTATGCCGGTGACATAGACCTTTCCGCCGGCGCTATTGTTTCGCTGGTGAATGTCGTGATCGTCGCGGTGATGACGGCAATGGGCGGCGACGGGTTGAGCGTCATGGCGGCGCTGGTCATCGGCATCGCGACGGGTCTCGCCTGTGGCCTGATCAACGGACTGGTTGTCGCTGCCTTGCGCTTGCAGGCAATCGTCGCCACCTTCGCACCCTCCATCTTCTTCACTGGCCTGGCGCTCTACATACAACCGGTGGCCGGTACGCCTGCGCCCGCCGCATTCTGGCGCACCTATGGCGGACGCATCCTCGAAATTCCGTTCGTGTTCTATGCGGTGGTAGCATTTGCCATCCTGCTCGTCGTGCTGGTGCGCACACGCCTTTCGCTCAGGCTGCTTGCCGTCGGCGACGGCCAGCAGGAGGCCTACCAAAGCGGATTGCCGGTTACCGCCATCCGCATGGGCGGATACGCGCTCTGCGGCGTGTTCGCAGCGCTTGCCGCCTTCTGCATCACCGGCGACACGGCAAGCGGCGACCCGCTTGTCGGCGGCAAGATGACCCTGTTCTCGGTCGCCGCAGTTGTGCTCGGCGGAAGTGCGCTCGCAGGCGGCTATGGCACCGTGGTCGGCTCGATCATCGGCGCGCTCATCATCGGCTTCATCAATTCGCTGGTGTTCTTCGTCGGCACGCCATCGGAATGGCAAAACCTCGTACAGGGCCTTGCCATCCTGCTGGCCTTGATGACCGGCGTCCTGGTTGGACGGAGGGCGCGCGCATGAGCAACACGACGCCCGCCGCCACGAACAACATACCGCTGTCAGCCCGCGTGGCCGGATTTATGAAGCAGCCTCTCGTGGTTGCACTGATCCTGATCGCAGCCCTTCTGCTGCTGGGTGAAACGCTGTCGCCCGGCTTCGCATCCGGCCAGCAGATCATGCGCCTTTTGATCGTGGCAGCATTGCTGGGCATTGTTGCCGCAGGCCAGAATCTCGTCATCCTCGGCGGCCGCGAAGGCATCGATCTTTCGGTCGGCGGCGTGGTGTCGCTAAGCGCCATCATCGCCGGCAATTTGATGGCCGGCGAGAATTCCGGCATCCCGCTGGCCATCCTCGGCTGCGTTGCCACCGGCGCTCTTTTCGGGCTCTTCAACGGCATCGGCGTGACGCTGTTGCGCATTCCGCCATTGGTGATGACGCTTGGCATGCTTGGCGTGCTGCAAGGCCTGCTCGTCGTCATCCGGCAAGGCATTCCGTCCGGCCGCGCCTCACCCGGCCTTGCAAGCTTCGTCTCGCAGCCGTTCCTGTTCGGAGTGCCCGGCATCCTGTGGCTATGGGTTGCCATAGGGTTGGTCATGGCCTTCCTGCTTGGCCGCACGGTGTTCGGCCACCGCATCTACGCCATCGGCTCCAACGAGCAGGCGGCCTTCATGGCCGGCGTGCCGGTGAAAGTGGTTCGCATCGCTCTTTTCGTGTTGTCCGGTATCTTTGCCGCGATCGCCGGCATCTGCCTGCTCGGCTATTCGGGCTCGTCATTCGCCAATGTCGGCGAACAGTACATGCTGCCCTCGATCATAGCCGTGGTGTTCGGCGGCACGCCGCTTTCCGGCGGCAAGGGCGGCTATACCGGAACGATGGCGGGCGCGCTGCTGCTCGTCATCCTGCAAAGCATACTGGTCACCATCAACATCGATGAATCGGGCCGCCAGATGGTGTTCGGCATCACCCTTCTGGTGCTGATGCTGTTCTACGGCCGCGGCCGTTCGATGCGCGCATGACCGGCCGGCCCAAGATCAAGGACATTGCCGAGCGGCTGGGCGTTTCGCCGGCGACGGTCTCGCGTGCGCTTGCCGATACCGGACTGGTGGCGGAACCTACCTTGAGCCGTATCCGCGAAGCCGCGAGCCAATTGAACTACCGGCCCAATGTCAGCGCCCGCAATTTGCGCACCCGCCGCTCCATGGCCGTGCTTCTGGTGGTGCGCGACATCGGCAACCCGTTCTACCTCGACATCCTGAAAGGCGTGGAGGCTGCGGCCCGCGCCGCCGGCTACTCCGTGCTGATGGGCAATGCCGAGAACGACCCTACGCACGAGACCGAGTATTTCGACATGCTGCGCGACGGACATGCCGACGGCATGATCCTGATGACCGGCTCGCTGCCGCCGGAACAAGGTTTTCGTGATCGCTTGCCTGCCGACCTGCCGGTCGTGGTGGCGCTTGAAATGATCGAGGAAGCACGGTTCCCGCACGTGCAGATCGACAATGTAGCGGCGGCGCGCCAAGCGGTGGAACACCTGATCGGACTGGGCCATCGCCGGATCGCTCACATTTCCGGACCTGTGCCGGAAGTGATGAGTATCAAGCGCCGGGATGGCTACCGCACAGCCATGCGCGATGCCGGGCTTGCGATCCCGGATAGCTATGAGCAGCGCGGCGACTACCTTTTGCAATCCGGCCGCGACGCTTGCCAGCGCTTGCTGTCGCTGGCCGAACCGCCTACCGCGATATTCCTCGCGAACGACGAAATGGCCTTCGGCGCCATCCACGAGCTGCGCCGGATGGGCCGCGATGTGCCGGGCGACGTTTCCGTGGTCGGCTTTGACGACCTTTACCTCAGCGAAGCGTTTTTCCCGCCGCTGACGACGGTGGCCCAGCCGCGCGCGGAGATCGGCAAGCGGGCGATGGGACTGCTGCTCGACATGTTTGCCGGCGGCATTGCGCCTGACCAGCCGATGGTGCTGCCGACCACGCTCAAGATACGCGGCACCACCGCGCCACCCAAACACCACTGAAAGGACGCCACGAATGACCGACTTGCCGAAAGCAAAACTGCGGGTGGGCTTCGTGGGCAGCGGCTTCATCGCCCATTTTCACCTGAAGGCGATGCTGAACGTGCGCAACGTCGAGGTCACCGGCGTCTACAGCCGCAGCGCCGAGAAGCGCCAGCGTTTCGTCGAGCAGGTAGCCGAACTCGGCCTTGGCGAATGCCGCAGCCACGACAGCCTGGAATCACTGGTGCGCGCCAAGGATGTCGACGCCATCTGGATCCTGTCGCCCAACTACACCCGCCTCGACACCATGCGCGTCATCCATGCCGAAGTCATGGCCGGTCGAAGCGCGGTCATTGCGGTTGCCTGCGAAAAGCCGCTGGCGCGAACCATCGGCGAAGCACGCGAGATGCTGCATCTGGCCGAGGACGCAAAACTCAATCACGGCTATCTGGAAAACCAGGTGTTCTGCACGCCGGTGCTGCGCGGCAAGGAAATCATCTGGCGGCGCGCCGCTTCAGCCACCGGGCGGCCCTATCTCGCCCGGGCGGCGGAAGAGCATTCCGGCCCGCATGAGCCCTGGTTCTGGCAGGGCGACAAGCAGGGCGGCGGCGTGCTTTCGGACATGATGTGCCATTCGGTCGAGGTGGCCCGCCATCTGCTCACAGCGCCCGGCGCGCCGCGCAATTCGCTGAAGATCAAGTCGGTCAACGGCACCGTCGCCAACCTGAAATGGACGCGGCCCGCCTACGCCGACCAGTTGCGCTCGCGTTTCGGCGCTGAGGTCGACTACCGCAACCGGCCTTCCGAAGACTTCGCGCGCGGAACGATTTCGCTGGAAGACGAGGACGGCAACGAACTGATGATCGAGGCAACGACCTCATGGGCCTATGTCGGGGCTGGCCTGCGCATCCAGCTTGAACTGCTCGGCCCAGAATATGCGATGGAGTTCAACTCGCTGGCCACCGGGCTCAAGGTTTTCATGTCGCGCGCCGTGACCGGTTCGGAAGGCGAAGACCTTGTCGAGAAGCAGAATGCCGAGCAGGGCCTGATGCCGGTGCTGGAGGATGAGCCCGGCATCTACGGTTACACCGACGAGAACCGTCATATGGTCGAGTGCTTCCGCAAAGGCGAGAAGCCCTTGGAAACGTTCGAGGACGGTCTAGGCGTGGTGGAGATGCTGATGGGATTGTACCGCTCGGCCGAAATCGGCGAGACGGTTCACTTCCCCGCACCCGATCTGGAACACTATGTCCCGGTGGTTGCCCGCAAAGGCGCGTAACGCGTTGCGCGGTCAGGCCGAGCCTATCGGCCTCATCGCCCGCAGATCCTGAACCGGCTTAAAGCGGATTGCTGCCAAAAGCGCCGTGCACAGCACGTCGACGTCCGTCTGTTCGTTGGGACGCCAGTTGCAGGGGCAGGCATTCGGGCCTGAATGGGTTTCAGCCACTTCGCGATAGATGGAGCCGACCGCCTGCGCGGCAAGTCGCATGACCGCCATCGGCGGCAAGCCGCTCTGGTTCATGACGCGGCAGAACTCGTTCATGATCGTCGCACGGATATGGGCCTGGGCCTCTTCCTGGCGACGTTCGATCTCCATCATGTTCGACAAGGTTCGCTCCAGCGCCAAGGTGATCGGTGCGGACCGTCATATTAAAGTGGATAAAAACAATCAAGATTAAATTTCAGATTTTTGCATACCCTTGAAATCGGCTATTTCGCCCCGCACAGTTTGAAAAATTCGCGGGCCGGATCGCTGGCACCCTCCAGCGGATGTTCCTCGGCACCGTCTTCGAACGTCATGATCAACGGGCCGGAAAACGTGATCATGTCCTGGAAGCGCTTATCGAGCGGCGTCTGCCCCTCGAGGATGAACAGGTCGTCCATATCGAGCCTTGTACCGGTCGTGGCTACCGGTATTTCGATGTCTCCCGCCGAGAGTAACGCCTCGACCTTCACGCCGTCGACCGCATTGATCGGTTCATGCTCGATAACAACATCAAGAGCGCCACCCTTGCCGTTGCAACGGAACGACAGCGGTGCGTAGCCGCTATCGGGTGTTCCATAAATCAGGACAGCCCCTTCGGTCTCGCCCGGCAGAACGAACCATTTGACCTCATCTGCTGAGGCGACGGACGGCGCAAGCAGCAAACCGGCGGCGAAAAGAGCGTTCAGTTTCAATAGCACCTCCTTTGAATGAAACGACAATCCTACAGGAACAGCGCCCTTTCGCGCTCCACCGCCTTGCTGATGAAACTTGCCACCGTCTGCACCCGGCGCAACGACCGCACCGTCTCGTGATAGACCAGCCAATAGGCGCGGCGGATGGGTGCGATGATCTCGACCGGCACCAGCTCCGGCATCGAGCGAGCGACGAAAGTGTGCAGGATTCCGATGCCAGCACCCGCGCGCACGGCCTCTGCCTGACCAAGGGCTGAGGAAATGGCAAAGGTCGAACGCCAGTCGGCGCTGAATTCGGCCTCGTAGTCGAGCGAAGGGCTGACGATCAGGTCCGGGACATAGCCGATAAGGGTGTGGCCGGAGAGCTCGGCAACGGACTTGGGCAGGCCGTGCTCCTCGGCATAGGACCGGGAGGCAAACAGGCCGAGCGAATAGTCGACGAGCTTGCCGGCAACCAGTCGCCCTTCTGTCGGCCGCTCGACCGTAATCACGATATCGGCTTCACGCCGCGACAGCGAAAACGAGCGTGGCACCGGCACCAGCTGGATCGTCAACTCGCGGTGCTGAGCGGTAAGTTCGCCAAGATGGCGGGCAAGGAAGGCGACGCCAAAGCCATCCGGCGCGCCGATGCGCACGGTACCTGAAATATCGTCGCCCTCGCCTGCGACGGCAGAACGCGCGGCAATGACATCGGCTTCCATGCGCTCGGCGATTTCCAGAAAGCGCTGGCCTGCAGGGGTAAGCTCGCTGCCGGTGGTAAGGCGTCGGAACAGCTTGGCCCTCAGCGCTTCTTCAAGCGTCGCGATACGTCGTGAGACAGTGGCGTGGTTGAGTTCCAGCCGCCTTGCCGCACCAAGAATCTGCCCGGCACGCGCGACTGCCAGGAAAACGCGCACATCGTCCCAATTCATGGCCGGCATTCATATGCAGAAAATGATGCGCAACACAAGTTTGCTCTACATTCAATGCACAACGGTTGCGTTTCCGCTCACGTTGCCATCGCGGCGGCGGAGGCAGACAATGCGGCATCGAATTTCAGGGAGCGATACGATGGATCATTACGGTCACCTAATAGGCGGCAAGCACGTCAAGAGCACTTCGGGACGTGAAGCCGATGTTTTCCAGCCGCTGGACGGCAGCGTGCGCGCCAAGGTGGCGCTCGGCTCCAAGGCCGAGCTCAACCAGGCGGTTGCCAACGCCAAGGCGGCACAGCCGGCATGGGCGGCAACCAACCCGCAGCGCCGCGCGCGCATTTTCATGAAGTTCCTGGAACTGGTGGCGCGCGACAATGACGCGCTGGCCGAACTGCTGGCCCGCGAGCATGGCAAGACGATTCCCGACGCCAAGGGCGACATTCTGCGCGGCGTCGAAGTGGTCGAGTTCGCACTCGGCATTCCGCACCTGATGAAGGGTGAATACACGGAAGGCGCTGGCCCCGGCATCGACCTCTACTCGATCCGCCAGCCGCTTGGCGTGGTTGCCGGCATTACGCCGTTCAACTTCCCCGCCATGATCCCGATGTGGAAGTTTGCGCCGGCCATCGCTTGTGGCAACGCCTTCATCCTCAAGCCTTCCGAGCGCGACCCGGGCGTGCCGATGAAGCTGGCCGAGCTGATGCTTGAAGCCGGTCTGCCCGCAGGCATCCTCAACGTCGTCAACGGCGACAAGGAAGTGGTCGACGCGATCCTCGACAACGAAGACATTTCCGCTATCGGTTTCGTCGGCTCCTCGTCGATTGCCGAGTACATCTATTCGCGCGGCTGCGCCAACGGCAAGCGCGTGCAGTGCTTCGGCGGCGCCAAGAACCACATGATCATCATGCCCGACGCCGACATGGACCAGACGGTGGATGCCCTTGTTGGTGCTGGCTATGGCGCGGCAGGCGAGCGCTGCATGGCGGTTTCCGTTGCCGTGCCGGTTGGCAAGGCGACTGCCGACAAGCTGATGGAAAAGCTGATCCCGCGCGTCGAGAGCCTGAAGATCGGACCTTCGACCGATCCGGCAGCCGACTTCGGCCCGCTGGTGACCAAGGCTGCCTTGGAACGCGTGCGCAACTATGTCGAGATCGGTGTCAAGGAAGGCGCCAAGCTCGCCGTCGACGGCCGCGGCTTCAAGATGCAGGGCTATGAAAACGGCTTCTACATGGGCGGCTGCCTGTTCGACGAAGTGACGCCGGACATGCGCATTTACAAGGAAGAGATCTTCGGCCCCGTTCTGTCGGTAGTGCGCGCTCACGATTTCGAGGAAGCGGTTCGCCTGCCCTCCGAGCATGAGTACGGCAACGGCGTTGCCATCTTCACCCGCGATGGCGATGCGGCGCGTGAATTCGCGGCGCGCGTCCAGGTGGGCATGGTCGGCATCAACGTGCCGATCCCGGTGCCGGTTTCCTACTACACCTTCGGCGGCTGGAAGAAGTCTGGCTTCGGCGACCTCAACCAGTACGGCCCGGATTCAGTGCGTTTCTACACCAAGACCAAGACAGTCACCTCGCGCTGGCCGTCGGGCGTCAAGGAAGGCGCAGAGTTCGCAATGCCGACGATGAAGTAACATCGGCATCACTTGATGAGAAACAAAAGCGGGACGGCGATTGCCGTCCCGTTTTTCATTTGGGGATCATTCCAAGGCGGCACTCATCAGCGCGTCGCCGCCGCCTCGGCCAGGGAACGCAACAGGCTCATGAGGCGGTCGGCATTTGCGGCGGCGGCCTCCTCGTCTCCGTCCAGTATCGACTGGATCAGGGCGACGTGGTGGGCAGCGGAATCCGCCAGGCCGGTGTCCGCCCGGTAGCGATACCAGAAGCGGCGGCTGTGAGTCTGCAACGGCGCTGCGACTCGGGCGGCGAAGACATTGTCTGCCGCACGCGCAAGCGCCTCGTCCATCGCCTTGTCGGCGGTGAGGAAAGCAAGCACGTCGCCAGCAATGACCGCCCTCTGCATGGAGAGTGCTGCGGCATGAAAACCGTCGGCCGCTTCCCGTGTCACAAAACGGGCAGCGGAACGGGCAAGTACGATTTCGACGCCGCGCCGGGCATCGATGACGCGCAGCCAGTCGCCGGCGTGAAGCGCCGCGACGGCTATGCCGGCACGGGGCCTCACCTCCAGCAAGCCCTCCCAGGCCAGGCGCTGGATAGCTTCGCGCACGGGAGTGCGGCCGAGCCCGAGTTTATCGATGATCGACCCTTCGGTGACGAAACTGCCGGGCGACAGTTCCAGCGTCACGATCATGCGCTCCAGCGCATGATAGGCCCTGGCGGCCGCGGGCTCGGAACCGGTGCTTTCCTCGGTCAATGCCAATGAAATCTCCTTGATATGTTTCTGATATATCACAGACAGATTCACATTGACAGCCTTGCCAATTGTAGATATACAACTGATATATCAGATGGAGAGCTGCGATGTGGACCGGAGTCATTCCCGCCGTTACGACCAAATTCACTGAGGACGACCGCCTCGACCACGCCGAGATGGAGCGCTGCTTCGGCTTGCAGATGGATGCTGGTTGCGACGGCATCATCGTGGCTGGCTCTCTCGGTGAAGGGCCGATGCTCTCGCACGACGAAAAGATCGAGGTCTTCAAGACGGCGCGCAAGGTTGCCGGCAAGAAGCCGGCTCTCCTTACCATCAATGAGGCCGGCACCCGCGAAGCGGCAAGCCTCGCCAAGCGTGCCGCCAAGGAAGGCGCTGACGGCCTGATGATCGTGCCGAGCCCGATCTACCACACCAACCCGAAGGAAACGGTGGATGCGCTAAAGGCGGTCGCCGCTGCCGGTGGCCTGCCGGTGATGATCTATTCCAACAGGATTGCCTACCGTGTCGACGTGACGGTGGACGACATGGAGGAATTGGCCAAGGACAAGCTGTTCGTGGCCATCAAGGAATCCTCCGACGATATTCGCCGCTCGACCGAAATCATTAATCGGTTCGGCAATCGGTTCGACCTCTTTACCGGCGTCGACAACCTCGCTTTCGAAGCACTGGCGATTGGTGCCGTGGGCTGGGTCGCCGGACTGGTCGTGGCCTTCCCGCGTGAGACCGTTGCCATCTACCAGTTGATGAAGCAGGGCCGCCGCGACGAGGCGCTCGCCATCTACCGCTGGTTCCGCCCGCTGCTCGATCTCGACGTCTCGACCTATCTGGTCCAAAACATCAAGCTTGCGGAAGTGCATGCCATCGGCACAAATGACCGGGTCCGCATGCCGCGCCAGCCGCTATCGGGCGACCGCCGCAAGGCGGTGGAAAAGATCATCAAGGATGCGCTTGCCGCCCGTCCGAAACTGCCGAATTTCTGAACGCGGGTAACCGGTCATCAAGAAATAAATGTCCGAGCCTGACAGAACAGAAAATCTCGACGTCGCCATCATTGGTGGCGGCATCATCGGAATTTGTGTCGCGGCATTTCTGGCCGAAGCCGGCCGCGACGTTACCGTTTTCGACCGCACCGGCATTTGCGAAGAGACCAGTTCGGGCAACGCCGCTGCCTTCGCCTTCTCCGATGTCTTGCCGCTTGCCCAAAAGGGCATGATGCGCAATTTGCCGAAATGGCTCGCCGATCCGCTCGGCCCCTTGGCCATTCCGCCAACCTATCTGCCAAGGCTGGCGCCTTGGCTGTGGCGTTTCTGGCGCGCCGGCGCTCCCGAAAAATACGATACCGCACTCTCCGCACAAGCCGGCATGATGAAGCTCGCCGAAGCTGAATGGCTTGCTCTCATGGAACGCTCCGCCACACGCTCCATGCTGCACGAAGACGGCTCGCTCGAGCTCTACGAAAGCGAACCCGAATTTCAGGCATCGCTGTCAGGTTGGGCCGCGCGCGACCGCTTCGGCATCGGATACAGGCACGTCGAAGGCCAAGAATTGACCGACCTCCAGCCTGGGTTGTCGCCGCGCTTCATCAAGGGAACGTTCGTGCCCGGATGGAAGACGGTCGACGACCCGAAACTGCTGGGCAAGGCGCTGTGGGCCTATGCCGAGACCAAGGGGGCGAAGTTCGAGCAGGCCAATATTGCAAGCGTCGCGGCCAACGATGCGGAAGCCGTGCTCGAACTGGCGAACGGCACGCGCAAAAGGGTAAGGCATCTCGTCATAGCTGCCGGTGCATGGTCGCATCTGCTCGCCAGAAACCTTCACGACAATATCCCGCTCGAGACGGAGCGCGGCTACAACACCACGCTGCCGAAGGGTGCCTTCGACGTGAAGCGCCAACTGATCTTCTCCGGCCACGGCTTCGTCATCACGCCATTGGCCGAGGCTTTGCGCGTCGGCGGCGCGGTCGAACTGGGCGGCATAGAGCGCGCGCCCAACTACGCCCGTGCCAAGGCGCTGCTCGCCAAGGCAAAGCAGTTCCTGCCCGGGCTAAATTCCGAGGGCGGCCGCGAATGGATGGGCTACCGCCCGTCTTTGCCCGACTCGCTCCCGGTCATCGGCAAGGCGCCAAATGCGCGTTGTGTTACCTATGCTTTCGGCCACGGCCATCTCGGCCTCACCCAGGCTGCTGCGACGGGGCGGCTGGTGCGCGACCTTCTGCTGGGGCAGGCTTCCGCCGTCGACCTGACCCCTTTCTCTCCAAGCCGCTTTTAACGAGGACAACAAAATGGCGCGTCATTCCTTCTTCTGTATCGACGGCCATACCTGCGGCAATCCGGTGCGCCTCGTTGCCGGCGGCGGTCCGCGCCTCCAAGGCTCCACCATGATGGAGAGGCGCGCGCATTTCCTCGCCGAGTATGACTGGATCCGCACCGGCCTGATGTTCGAGCCGCGCGGCCACGACATGATGTCCGGTTCAATCCTCTACCCGCCCACGCGCGACGACTGCGATATCGCAATCCTGTTCATCGAGACGTCCGGCTGCCTGCCCATGTGCGGCCACGGCACAATCGGAACCGTCACCTTTGCCATCGAGCATGGACTGGTGCAGCCCAAGACCCCTGGAACACTGCGGCTCGACACCCCTGCCGGACTGGTCGTCGCCGAGTACAAGCAGGTTGGCGAGCACGTCGAGGAAGTGCGCATCACCAACGTGCCGTCATTTCTCTATGCCGAGGGCCTGACGGTCGAGTGCCCCGTGCTGGGCGAGATCAGCGTTGATGTCGCTTATGGCGGCAACTTCTACGCCATCGTCGATCCGCAGAAGAACTACCGCGATATGGCGGACCATTCAGCCAACGATCTGGTTGCCTGGAGCCCGGTGGTGCGCCAGCGCCTGAACGAAAAGTATAGCTTCGCCCATCCGGAAAATCCGGGCATCAACCGGCTTAGCCACATGCTTTGGACCGGAGCCCCGACCCACCCGGAAGCCGATGCGCGCAATGCCGTATTTTACGGCGACAAGGCAATCGACCGCTCGCCTTGCGGCACCGGCACTTCGGCCCGCATGGCGCAGTTGCATGCCAAGGGCAAGCTCAAGGAAGGCGACAGCTTCGTCCATGAATCGATCATCAGTTCCCTGTTCAAAGGCAGGGTGGAAAAAGAAGTTGCCTTGGCCGGCAAGCCGGCGATCATCCCCTCAATCGGCGGGTGGGCCCGCATGACCGGACTGAACACAATTTTCATTGATGACCGCGACCCGTTCGCTCACGGCTTCGTCGTCAAATAGTCGTCCCAATGCAATGGAGATGCCGCGCAGGCAGCAAAAACAACTAATCCTGATTATCTGCAACCGTGCAACAATCCATCAAATTTGGGTGTCTAGTCGCGGGTTTCTTCGAATGAGGGTGGATAGAGGTCCTGAATCGTCAATGACATTGCGTTGTGCCAATGATAGGTTCCGCGCCAGTCCAGCAACCAGTTGCACCTCGCGATGAATGCTCGGAAGCACCTTCGAAGTCGCAACGCGTGACGTGAAAATTGGAGTTGCAATCCGGGCTTGAAACTTTAGGACTAGGGGAAATACGAAAAGGAATGCGCCATCGACGGCGACATTCCAGGGGAGCCGCTTAAATATGCAGTACTTCATCCAGCAGCTTATCAACGGGCTGACGCTGGGGTCTATCTATGGCCTGATCGCGATCGGCTATACGATGGTCTACGGCATCATCGGCATGATCAATTTCGCCCATGGCGACATCTTCATGGTGGGTGCCTTCGCGGCACTGATCGTATTCCTGATCCTGGGTGCGATGTTCTATTCGGTACCGGTCGTGATTGCGCTTTTGATCATGATGGTCGTATCGATGCTTCTGGTGAGCCTGTACAACTGGGTCATCGAAAAGACCGCCTATCGTCCTCTGCGCGGCTCGTTCCGTCTGGCACCGTTGATCACGGCGATCGGCATGTCGATCGCGCTGTCGAACTTCGTCCAGGTCACCCAGGGCCCGCGCAACAAGCCGATCCCGCCGATGATCAGTCAGGTCTACGACATCTACGGCATCAGCATTTCCCTGAAGCAGATCGTTATCGTGGTTGTGACGGCCGTGCTGCTGGTTCTCTTCTGGTATCTGGTCAACAAGACCGCGCTCGGCCGCGCCCAGCGCGCCTGCGAACAGGACCAGAAAATGGCGGCGCTGCTCGGCATCAATGTCGACCGCACCATCTCTATCACCTTCATCATCGGCGCAGCGCTTGCCGGCGTCGCCGGCACGCTCTTCCTGATGTACTACGGCGTCGTCGTTTTCTCGGACGGCTTCGTTCCCGGCGTCAAAGCGTTCACTGCTGCCGTGCTTGGCGGTATCGGCTCGATCCCCGGCGCGGTCATCGGCGGCCTCGCTATCGGCTTCATCGAGAGCATCTGGTCTGCCTACTTCTCCATTGATTACAAGGACGTGGCAGCCTTCTCGATCCTGGCCATCGTGCTGATCTTCCTGCCCTCCGGCATTCTCGGCCGGCCAGAAGTCGAAAAGGTCTAAAGCCATGGCCGTAGCTGAATCGAGCAAACCCGCCGACAGTGCAAGCACCATGGCGACGGGCCTTCGGGAAGCGTTTTACGCTGGCCTTATCGCCTTCTTCATGTTCGTGCTTCTGATTGGCCTCAAGACCGACCAGAACATCCACAACGAACTCATCATTGTGCCGAGATGGGGCTTGCTTGCGATTGTGGTCCTGCTGACCGCGCTCGGGCGTTTTCTTCAGGTGGTCTACCTTGCGCCGTTCCTGGCTGCGCAAAAAATAGTTGATGTCAAAACCGGGCTGCGCCCGACCAGCGTGGCGCTTCGCTTCTTCAGCAAGCGCAACCTTGTGATCGCCCTGGTAATCGGCGCTGTCCTTTTCCTGGCTGGAAGCGCGCTAGAGGCTGCTGTCGGCACTTACTGGTCTGTTTATCTCGGCATGCTGCGCGGCGCCGCCATCATCTATGTGCTGGCGTGGGTCATCTTTTACTTCCGCAACTTCATCGGCGCCCACTCCTACTCGCTGGGCTTGGTCGTTCTCGTTCTCTACCCCGTGGCAATGGTGCTGTTGTTCGGCTTCCAGGGGTCGCTGAAATGGGTCGATAACTTCGGCATCCAGATCCTCATCTACGTCATGCTGGCGTGGGGATTGAACATAGTTGTCGGCCTGGCTGGCCTGCTCGATCTGGGCTACGTCGCCTTTTATGCCGTTGGCGCCTATTCTTACGCCTTGCTCGGCACGCATTTCGGCTGGTCGTTCTGGATCCTGCTGCCGGCTGCCGGCGCGATGGCTGCCATGTGGGGCATCATCCTCGGCTTTCCGGTGTTGCGCCTGCGCGGCGACTACCTTGCCATCGTGACGCTGGCTTTCGGCGAGATCATACGCCTCGTGCTGATCAACTGGCGCGAAGTCACCAACGGCGCAGCCGGTGTCTCGGGCGTTCCGAAGGTGAGCTTCTTCGGATTGATTTCGTTCAACGTGTCCGATCCGAACTACATTGCCAAGGTTTTGGAAATTCCGCAGTCCGGCGCCTACTATAAGATCTTCCTCTATTATCTGATCCTCGCGCTCTGCATCCTGACGGCTTTCGTCACGATACGCCTGCGCTCGATGCCGGTTGGACGCGCGTGGGAAGCGCTTCGCGAAGACGAAATCGCTTGCCGTTCGCTTGGCATCAACACCACGACAACCAAGCTTACCGCTTTTGCCACCGGTGCCATGTTCGGCGGATTTGCCGGCTCGTTCTTTGCGGCACGCCAGGGCTTCGTAAGCCCTGAATCCTTCATCTTCCTGGAATCGGCGATCATTCTTGCCATCGTCGTTCTCGGCGGCATGGGATCGCTGGGCGGCATCGCGGTTGCGGCTGCGGTGATGATCGGCGGTACCGAGATCCTGCGCGAAATGGAATTCCTCAAGCACATCTTCGGGAATGACTTCACGCCTGAACTCTACCGCATGCTCTTGTTCGGCGTCGCCATGGTGATCGTCATGGTGTGGAAGCCTCGCGGCTTCGTCGGCAGTCGAGAACCGACAGCATTCCTCAAGGAACGAAGAACCGTGTCAGGTGAATTTACAAAGGAAGGGCACGGCTGATGAGCATGAGTGCAGCTTCAACCAGCCCGATCCTTCAGGTCGAGCATCTGTCGATGAAGTTCGGCGGACTGGTCGCCATCGGCGACCTGTCCTTCGAGGCCCGGCGCGGCGAGATTACCGCCCTGATCGGCCCCAACGGGGCCGGCAAGACAACCGTGTTCAATTGCATCACCGGCTTTTACAAGCCGACCGAAGGCATGATCCGCTTTACCGGCAGGGCCGGCGGCGAGTTCCTGCTCGAGCGCATGCCCGACTTCCAGATCACGGCCAAGGCCAAGGTTGCCAGAACCTTCCAGAACATCCGGCTCTTCTCCGGCATGACCGTTCTGGAAAACCTGCTGGTGGCCCAGCACAACAAGCTGATGAAAGCTTCGGGCTATACGATCCTCGGCCTGCTCGGCATTGGCGGCTATCGCCAGGCTTCGGCGGAATCGATCGAGAAGGCCAAATACTGGCTGGAAAAAGCCAAGCTGGTCGATCGCGCCGACGATCCGGCAGGTGACCTCCCCTATGGTGCGCAGCGCCGGCTCGAGATTGCACGCGCCATGTGCACCGATCCGGAACTGCTTTGCCTCGACGAGCCTGCCGCGGGCCTGAATCCGAAGGAGTCACTGGCTCTCAACAGCCTGCTCAACGACATCAAGGCGGACACCGGCACATCCATCCTGCTCATCGAACACGACATGTCCGTGGTCATGGAGATCTCCGACCATATCGTCGTGCTTGAATATGGCCGCAAGATTTCGGACGGCGACCCGACATCGGTGCGAACCGATCCTCGCGTTATCGCGGCCTATCTCGGCGTCGACGACGAAGAGGTCGAAGACGTGCTTACGGCCGTCGGCGACGAGGATGTCATCGAGCAACTCGATACCGGTCCCGACGCCAGCCATGGTCCCGGCGCTTCCGCCTCCATGCTCGCCGGCCCGCTGAGCGACACCGTTGTTCATGGTGACGGCGAACGCGTGACGGTTGAGAAGGGTGCATCAAGAGCCGCGCATGCCAAGCCGGCAAAGGCGGCAGCCAAGGCACCGGCAAAGAAGGCGGCCGCCCCGGCCGCCAAGGCAAAGCCGACTGCAACCAGGGCTGAAACGGTAAAGGCTGCGACAGCTTCGGCCAAACCCGCACCGAAGACATCGGCGGCGGCGAAGCCTGTGGCAAAGCCTGTTGAAAAGCCAGTTGCCGCCAAAGCCGCCCCAAGACAGGCGGTCAAGGCCGCTCCAGCCAAGGCTGCGCCAGTCAAGGCTGCGCCCGCCAAGGCAGTCGCCAACAAGCCCGCGGCCAAGAAACCTGAAAAAGCGCCCGCAAAGCCTGCTGCAAAAGCGGCGGCGAAGACGATCTCAAATCGTCTGGCAGCGCCTCGTGGCGGCAAGCCCGACGATCTTCTGGCGATCAACGGCATCGGCCCGGTCAACCTTCGCAAGCTCAATGAACACGGCATTTTCCACTTCGACCAGATCGCGGCATGGAAGAAGGCCGACATCGAAGCAGTTGAGGCTTATCTCGCTTTTGACGGCCGTATCGCCCGCGAAGACTGGATCAGCCAGGCGAAAGCCCTGGACAAGAAGGCCGCCTCGGCTGCGGCAGCTAAGCGCGGGGGGCGCAAATAATGGCCAACGCACCGCTGCTCGACATCAAGGGCGTCCAGACCTTCTACGGCAACATCAAGGCTCTGAACGGCGTCGATGTTTCGGTCAACCAAGGAGAGATTGTCGCGCTGATCGGCGCCAATGGCGCCGGCAAGTCCACGCTGATGATGACCATTTTCGGCGCACCGAGAGCACGTGCCGGCACGATTACCTTTGCCGGCACCGACATAACGCAAATGCCTACCCACGAGATCGCACGCTTGCGCATTGCGCAGTCGCCGGAAGGGCGCCGGATTTTCCCGCGCATGACGGTGATGGAAAACCTGCAGATGGGCGCCAGCCTCGACAACCTCAAATACTACAATGAGGACGTCGAGAAGGTGTTCACGCTGTTCCCGCGCCTCAAGGAGCGTATTGGCCAGCGTGGCGGCACCTTGTCAGGCGGCGAACAGCAGATGTTGTCGATCGGCCGCGCCCTGATGGCAAGGCCGAAGCTGCTTCTGCTCGACGAACCGTCGCTCGGTCTCGCGCCGCTCATCGTCAAGCAGATCTTCGATGCCATTCGAGAACTCAATCGTACCCAGGGACTGACGGTATTCCTGGTCGAGCAGAACGCCTTCGGCGCCTTGAAGCTCGCCACGCGTGGCTACGTCATGGTCAACGGCAACGTCACCATGAGCGGCACCGGCAAGGACCTGTTGGCAAACCCGGAAGTGCGCGCTGCCTATCTCGAAGGCGGCAGGCACTGAATCTGGAGGTATCATCATGCAAGGCATTCTCTACGAAGAGCCCTCGATCTGGCAGTTCTTCTTCGTCACCTGCCTTCTCGGCGGCTGGGCGGCGTGGATGACGGGCAAGGCCTGCGCGCAGACCTGGCGGCCCCAACTGGCTCTGTTTTTCTATGTTCTCGGGCTCGGCATCGGCATCCGCTTCATCCATCACGCCCTTTTCAACGGCACGATGTTTTCGCCGCAATACTACGTCGTCGACACCATTGTTTTGATGATCCTGGCCTTTCTCGGCTACCAGTACACGCGCACCAACCAGATGGTTACGCAGTACAATTGGCTGTACGAGAAAGTGTCTCCCCTTAGCTGGAAATCAAAGAGTTAAGGTTCACCATTAACGTCGTTTCGAAGATGAATCGACGTGACAACTGCCTGAAAATCGGCAAAGTTGGCTTTCTGCGATTAGGGTGGGCATCGCATGAAAGTATCATCCACGCCCACCCCGTAAATGGGAGCGTTTAAATGAAGAAATCACTCTTGTCCGCGGTAGCCCTGACCGCGCTGGTCGCGTTCAGCGGCTCGGCGTGGGCTGACGTTCTGCTCGGCGTTGCTGGCCCGATCACTGGCCCGAACGCTGCGTTCGGCGCTCAGCTGCAGAAGGGTGCGGAGATGGCTGCTGCAGACATCAACGCTGCAGGCGGCATGAACGGCGAGCAGATCAAGGTCAGCGTCGGCGACGACGTGTCCGACCCCAAGCAGGGCATTTCGGTTGCCAACAAGTTCGTTGCTGACGGCGTCAAGTTCGTGGTCGGCCACTTCAACTCGGGCGTGTCGATCCCTGCTTCGGAAGTGTATGCCGAAAATGGCATTCTCGAAGTGACGCCGGCCGCTACCAACCCGACCTTCACCGAGCGTGGGCTGTGGAACACCGTCCGCGTCTGCGGTCGTGACGACCAGCAGGGCCAGGTTGCCGGCGCCTACATCGCCGCCAACTTCAAGGACGCCAAGGTTGCCGTGATCCACGACAAGACGCCTTACGGCCAGGGCCTTGCCGACGAGACCAAGAAGGCGCTGAACGCTGCCGGCGTGACGGAAGTCATGTACGAAGGCGTGAACATCGGCGACAAGGACTTCTCGGCCCTCATCGCCAAGATGAAGGAAGCCGGCGTGACCCTGATCTATTGGGGTGGCCTGCACACCGAAGCCGGCCTCATCATCCGCCAGTCGGCTGACCAGGGCCTGAAGGCTCCGCTGTTCTCGGGTGACGGCATCGTGTCGAACGAGCTCGCTTCCATCGCTGGCGACGCCGTTGCCGGCACCTACAACACCTTCGGTCCCGACCCGCGCCAGAACCCGGCCGCTAAGGACGTTGTCGAGAAGTTCCGCGCTGCCGGCTTCGAGCCTGAAGCCTACACGCTCTACTCCTATGCAGCCACGCAGGTGATTGCACAGGCAGCAGCAGCAGCCGGCACCAACGACGCCCAGGAAGTTGCCAAGGCAATCAAGGAGAAGGGTCCGTTCAAGACCGTTCTCGGCGACCTGTCCTTCAACGAAAAGGGTGACCGCACGGACGCCGACTATGTCGTCTACCAGTGGAAGAAGGGCGACGACGGCAAGTACAACTACTTCGAGCTGAAATAAGCCCGAAAACGGTTGAACCTACAGGAAATGCCCGGCGCTCAGCGCCGGGCATTTTCATTTTGGAACGATATACCCCTTACGATGCGTCATTCCCGTTTGCGCCGCAGCAATTTCGCGCTATTCATGCGCGCCTTTTGATCCCCTTGCTTGCGGAGTGCCCCATTGCCTATCGCGAAGATCCTTGTCGCCAACCGCTCTGAAATTGCTATCCGCATCTTCCGTGCGGCCAACGAACTCGGTCTCAAAACCGTGGCGATCTGGGCGGAAGAGGACAAATATTCGCTGCACAGGTTCAAGGCCGACGAGAGTTACCAGGTTGGGCGCGGCCCGCACCTGGCCAAGGAGATGGGTCCGATCGAGAGCTACCTCTCGATTGAGGAAGTCCTTCGCGTTGCCAAGCTCTCAGGAGCCGACGCAATCCACCCGGGCTACGGCCTGCTTTCCGAGAGCCCTGAATTCGCCGATGCCTGCGCCGAGGCCGGCATTACCTTCATCGGTCCGAAGGCGGACACGATGCGTCGGCTCGGAAACAAGGTTGCCGCGCGCAATCTTGCCGTCGAGGTTGGCGTACCGGTCGTTCCTGCCACCGATCCCCTGCCCGATGACATGGAGGCGGTGAAGAAGCTCGCGGCGGAAATCGGTTATCCGCTTATGCTCAAAGCCTCATGGGGTGGCGGCGGTCGCGGCATGCGCGCCATTCGCTCGGAGTCCGATCTTTCCCGCGAGGTCATGGAAGGCAAGCGTGAAGCCAAGGCGGCCTTCGGCAAGGACGAGGTTTATCTCGAAAAGCTTGTCGAACGCGCGCGCCATGTCGAAGTGCAGATCCTGGGCGATACCCATGGCAACGCCGTGCATCTGTTCGAGCGCGATTGTTCCATCCAGCGCCGCAACCAGAAGGTCGTCGAGCGTGCGCCCGCTCCCTATCTCGATCAGGCGCAGCGCCAGGAACTGTGCGGTTATGCGCTGAAGATCGCCAAGGAGACCAGCTATATCGGGGCCGGCACCGTCGAGTTCCTGATGGACGTCAATACCGGCAAATTCTATTTCATCGAGGTCAACCCGCGCATCCAGGTCGAGCACACGGTCACCGAAGAGGTTACCGGCATCGATATCGTCAAGGCGCAGATTCACATCCTCGACGGCCTTGCAATCGGCCAGCCGCAGTCGGGCGTACCGGCGCAGGAAAGCATCCGCCTGAACGGCCACGCCCTGCAGTGCCGCATCACCACGGAAGACCCGGAACAGAACTTCATTCCGGATTACGGGCGCATTACCGCTTATCGCGGGGCGACCGGTTTCGGCATACGCCTTGATGGCGGCACCGCCTATTCAGGTGCAGTCATCACGCGCTTCTACGATCCGCTGCTGGAAAAGGTCACCGCCTGGGCACCGACGGCGGGCGAAGCTATCGCACGCATGAACCGGGCCTTGCGCGAATTTCGCATCCGCGGCGTTGCCACCAACCTCACCTTCCTCGAAGCGATCATCAACCACCCGCTCTTCGGCGACAATTCCTATACGACGAAGTTCATCGACACGACGCCTGAGCTGTTTACGCATGTGAAGCGGCAGGACCGCGCCACCAAGCTGTTGAACTATCTGGGCGACGTCTCGGTCAATGGCCACCCGGAAGCACGCGGCCGTCCGAAGCCGAACCCGGATGCGGCAGCACCGGTTATTCCGTGGTTCACCGGCCCCGTACCCGACGGCACGCGCCAGAAGCTCGACACGCTCGGGCCGCAGAAATTCGCGCAATGGATGCGCGATCAGAAGCAGGTTCTGGTGACCGATACGACGATGCGCGACGGCCACCAGTCATTGCTTGCCACCCGTGTTCGCACGCACGACATCACCCGCATTGCCGGCACCTATGCGCGCGCATTGCCGCAATTGTTGTCCCTTGAATGCTGGGGCGGAGCGACTTTCGACGTGGCGATGCGCTTCCTGACAGAAGACCCATGGGAGCGGCTGTCGCTGATCCGTGAGCGGGCGCCGAACATTTTGCTGCAGATGCTTCTGCGCGGGGCAAACGGCGTCGGCTACACCAACTACCCCGACAATGTCGTCCAACATTTCGTCAAGCAGGCCGCCAGTGGCGGCATCGACCTGTTCCGCGTCTTCGACTGTCTGAACTGGGTCGACAACATGCGCGTCGCGATGGATGCAGTCGTCGCCGAAGGCAAATTGTGCGAAGCGGCGATGTGCTACACTGGCGACATCCTCGACCCTGCCCGCGCCAAATACGATCTCAAATACTATGTTTCGCTTGCCAAGGAACTGGAAGCCGCAGGCGCGCACATCATCGCGGTCAAGGACATGGCCGGCCTGCTCAAGCCGGCGGCCGCCAAGGTCCTTTTCAAAGCTCTGCGCGAAGCGACCGATCTTCCACTCCATTTCCATACACATGATACGTCAGGCCTCTCGGCCGCGACCGTGCTTGCTGCAGTCGAGTCGGGCGCGGATGCCATCGATGCCGCAATGGACGCCTTCTCCGGCAACACCTCGCAGCCATGCCTCGGCTCCATCGTCGAGGCGCTGCGCGGCACCGATCGTGACCCCGGTCTCGATCCGCATTGGATCAGGAAGATCTCGTTCTACTGGGAAGCAGTACGCAACCAGTACGCCGCCTTCGAAAGCGATCTCAAGGGGCCGGCCTCGGAAGTCTACCTGCATGAGATGCCGGGCGGCCAGTTCACCAACCTCAAGGAGCAGGCTCGCTCGCTCGGGCTGGAAACGCGCTGGCACGAAGTGGCGCAAGCCTATCACGACGTGAACCTGATGTTCGGCGACATCGTCAAGGTGACGCCATCGTCGAAGGTCGTCGGCGACATGGCGCTGATGATGGTGAGCCAGGATCTCACCGTGGCGGACGTCGAGAACCCGGCCAAGGATATTGCCTTCCCGGATTCGGTCGTCGCCATGCTGCGCGGCGATCTTGGCCAGTCGCCGGGCGGTTGGCCTGCGAAGTTGCAAAAGAAGGCGCTGAAGGGTGGCAAGGCTGTGACGGCAAGGCCGGGTTCGCTTTTGAAAGCCGCCGATCTCGCGGCCAGCCGCAAGGAGATCGAGACGAAGCTCGGCCGCAAGCTTTCCGAATACGAGTTCGCCTCATGGCTGATGTACCCGAAAGTGTTCACCGACTTTGCGGCAGCACAGGAGACTTACGGACCCGTCAGCGTGCTGCCAACGCCGACCTACTTCTACGGCATGCAGTCAACGGACGAGATCTTCGTCGATATCGAGAAGGGCAAGACACTGGTCATCCGCTGCCTGGCCATCGGCGATGTCGATGACAAGGGCATGGTGACGGTGTTCTTCGAACTGAACGGACAACCCCGCAGGGTCAAGGTGCCGGACAGGGCGCACGGTGCTTCCGCGGCCAAGGCGCGGCGCAAGGCCGAACCGGGCAGCGAACTCCATGTTGGCGCACCGATGCCTGGTGTTATCTCGACGGTCGCAGTTGCGGCCGGTCAAGCGGTCAAGGCGGGCGATGTTCTTTTGTCCATCGAGGCCATGAAGATGGAAACCGCCCTGCACGCGGAGCGCGACGGCGTGATTGCCGAAGTGCTCGTGCGCACCGGCGACCAGATCGATGCCAAGGATCTGCTGGTTGTGTTCGGCTAGCGCCGACGGTCGAGGCAAATGGGCAAGCACCGGCAAGGCAGGCTTCTCCACAGGCCTGCCGGCAGTCCACAAACAGCTTGACCAGTCAGCACCTTGTCGGGCATCGAACCCCACGAAAAGTGGCCACCGCTCTTGCGAGTCGGGGCATTGCCAATCAACGCGGAGAGTGAAATGGCCGACGACATCACCGAAACCAGCCAGACCGTTGCTGCCGGCCAGTTGCGTGCCTTCATCGAGCGCATAGAGCGGCTCGAGGAAGAGAAGAAGACCATTGCCGACGACATCAAGGAAGTGTTTGCCGAAGCCAAGGGGACAGGCTTCGACACCAAGGCGATACGCACCATCATCCGGCTGCGCAAGAAGGATCAGGCCGAGCGGCAGGAGGAAGAATCAATCCTCGACCTCTATATGGCCGCTCTTGGCATGGTGTGAGCCCACCTGCCCGCAGGCGCATCAAACGATATCATTGACCGACACGGAACTCCGGTCTGAAGCTGCGACCGGATAGCGACGGCAGCCGCCGCTAGCGGAACCGGCGTCGGTGAAACGCGAAGCGGAAATGCGACGGATCAAGCCACACCTGTCCCCACAGGATAGGGGCGCCGTCCATGGTCATTGTCAGCGTGTCGAGAAACAGCAGCAATCCGTCCTGATCGCCCGACATGATCTCCTTGACCTTGCCGCGGGCGATACATGGCTTGACTTCGCTGTCTGCGTAATCGATCCGGTAGCGGGCGTCCTTGAGAAGAACATCCAGGATCGAACCGTTGAACTTCTTGCGGATGGCCTTCTCGTCGATCATGGCGAGAGGTGAGCTGTCGATGATCCAGGCAACGGGCTCGTCGTCGACGATCTTGCTGCGTTGAACCTGAAGCACATCCGCGCCAACCGGTATTTGCAGCTTCCTGCTCATCTCGGCGTCTGCCTGCACAGTCTCCCAGCTCAGGTGACCGGTTTCCACCCGGTGGCCAGTCTCGCGGGCAAAAGTGTCGATCGACGCCAGCCGATCAAGACCGTGGCGAACTTCTCTGGCGCGTGGAAGGACCACCGCACCGACGCCGTTGCGCACACTGATCAGGCCCTGGTCCCAGATGCTGCGCACGGCGGCACGTATGGTGACGCGAGAGACGCCGTAGATGCTGCAAAGTTCCGATTCGCTCGGAAGCAGTGAACCTGACGGGATCTTTTCACTGATGATGTAGTCGTCGGAAATGCGCTGGGCGACTTGGTCCGAAAGCGAGCGTCGGCTGGCTTGCGGTGCATTGGTCGGATCAGCGCTGGACGACTTCTTGGATGATCTCTGGATAGCTGCCATTCTGGACCACTGCTCGGAAACGTTATTCGAAGGCTTTTGGCCGGGCTGTGGGCATTCGCTCTACAACCTTCGAACCTGTCATATACGCTTCCGTCCGCTGTTACAAAGGGTCAGTCGGTCCAATCCACTATGGAGGCGCTCAACCCTTACTGTCACAGCGGGCGCTGCTGCACCCAGTGCGGAAAAGTCGGGCGCGATGGACGCGCAATTCCGGTCTCGACCAGACAGCGATCGAGAATGTCCTCAATGTCGCCACCACGGTCGATCACTTCGATCGGCCCACGATCCCTGGTCATCTGTGCACGCAGCGCGGAGGTGGCCGCAAGGTCAACGGAAAGATCGTTGCCGATCACCACTCCATACTGGCGCGCACCTTCACGGGTGACGAGGTCTTCGCGGACATCGGTCAGCACCTTCTCCACCGGCCGTTCGAGAGGATCGCCCCAGCCGCCGCCACCCCATGTCAGGAAATGGATGACGTCATCGCGCTCGACCCGCAACCTGTCGCATTTGGATGGCAGGATTTCACGTTCGCCGTTGGCACGTACGATGTATTTGGAACTGCGCTGCGCCGGCTTGCCGCCGTTTACGCCCCAGGGGTGCGTCAGCCAGCGGTCGTCATGAATGGATACATGTCCTTCGTTGAGAACACGGTATGCGGTGTGAACACCATTGCCACCGCGATGAAGCCCTGCCCCGCCCGTGTCGGGGATAACGGCATGGATGTCGATCCTGAGCGGCAGGATCGATTCCAGATACTCACTCGACACATTCGTGAAATCCGGCCACATGCCGTGCCCATCGGCGCCGTCGCCCGACGGTGCCGCGGCCACGCCGCCGAATGCGATATGAAAGAGCTGAAACCACTCGCCGCGATCATTGTAGCCCGAGTAGAGGAAGTGAGGGCTGGCGGAGAAACCCGCAGCGCACATGAAGGCCGGATTGCCTTTGCCAAACAGGCCGGCCAGCACGTCCATGCAGCGGGCAAGTCCATGCGTGCGGCATGACAGGGCCGCCGGCTTGACCGGGTTCAGAAGTGTGCCGCGCGGGATGCGGACTTCCATCAGGTCGTAGAAGCCGTCGTTGAACAGGATCTGCGGATCGGCGAGCTGGATCAGAAAGACGCCCGAGTGCATTTTCGTCATTTCTTCGTTGCAGAAGAAGTTGATGGAACTCTGCGACTGTGGGTCCGTGCCCTCGAAATCGAGGATCAGTTTCTCGCCCTCGCGCCACATCGAGCAGGCGAGCTTGTACGGCCCCATGCCGGCGCCATCATCGTCGATGTAGTCTTCGAAGTACTGCTTGGTTTCAGGTATCCCGTTCAGGATCACCTGCCGCATGGCTTCGCGTGTGCGCGCCAAAAGCGCATTCAGCGCCGAGCAGTAGAGGTCGTCGCCGAAGCGTTCGGCAAGTTCATTGACGCGAACGCCCGCAATACGGCAACCGGCAACGAGCGCCATGAGATCGGCCTCGTTCCATTGCGGCATTCGGCAATTGTGCAAGATGAGCTTCAGCACATCCGAGTTCAGCTCGCCTTTCTTGTAGATCTTGGTGGGCGGAATGAGGATGCCTTCCTCATAGATTTGCTGGGCATCTGTCGGCATGCTGCCTGGGCTGCGTCCACCGCTGTCGGTCATATGGCCGAACATGGCCGACCATCCCATCAGCCTTCCCTTGCGGTGGATCGGCATCAGCACGAGCCAGTCGGAGGAATGGCTGATTGCGCCGTTGCAGGAGTAGGGGTCGTTGGTCAGGAAGACGTCGCCCTCATGGATGTCGCCGTCATAAGCCGCCTTGAACAGGTTGATGAAGGCACCGAACTGGCCGACAACCATTTTCCCGTCGCGGTTGGCAATCATCGGGAATTCGTCGCGCTGTTCGCGGATACCCGGTGACATTGCCGTGCGGAACAATACGGCGTCCATCTCATGGCGGGCATTGAGCAGGGCGTTTTCAATGATATCCAGGTCGACGGGATCGACCGGAACGTCGTTGATAGGCTCGTTGTTGGTCTCGATGATGGTCGCGGGCATGACGCTTCAGTGCTCCTGCTCGGCCGGTGTGATGACGATGTTTCCGACGTGATCGATCACGCCCTTGTGCCCCGGCAGGACCAGGGTGGTGGAGTCGAGCTGGGTGATGATGGCAGGGCCCTCAATCACATTGCCCTGCAGCAGTTTCGCTCGGTCGTAGATATGTGTCTCAAGCATCTCGCCCCTAAAACTCGCCTGCCGTGATTCCAGATAGGCGGCGGACGGATCGGCACTTCCCGCGGCAAGAGTGGGCGCGGTGATCGGTGTCGAAGCGCCCTCCACGATGGCCCGAAGGTTGATGAATTCGTGGTCCACCTTCAGCGCAAAGGTATAGAGCCGCTTGTGCACATCATCGAACTGCCGACCGATGGCCTCGATGCCTTCCTTGTCGAGAAGATCGAGGTCGATCGGTATTGTTTGGTGCAGAATTTGCCCCGAATAGCGGACATCTGCCTCGAACCTAACCGTCTGGTCTGACCTAGCTATACCTTCATTGTCGAGGCTGGCCGATGCGCGCTCGGCAAGTTCTCGCAGCAAGCGTTGCAGTTCCTCAAGCGGTGTTTCGCGGAAGCGGCGATGGAAGCTACGAGCCGCCTCGTCGCGTGCCGAAGTGGTTACATCGCCGAAAGCGCAGAGCACGCCGGGCCCCGGCGGCACGATGACCGGCCAGCAGCCGAGCAAGGCTGCGACGGCATTGGCATGCAGCGGGCCTGCGCCGCCGAAGGCAACCAGACCCAATCGACGCGGATCGAAACCTTTCTGCACCGAGACAAGCCTCAGGGCGCCGACCATGTTCTCATTGACGATGTCATAGACGCCTTGCGCTGCGCGGTAGACGTCGAAATCGAGCGCGCTTGCCACCGTCTCGACAGCCTCGACCGCGAGTTCGCGGCTGATCTGCATGTCGCCACCGAGCTTGGAAAGTATCGGAAGATAGCCCAGCACGACGTTTGCATCCGTAACAGTCGGCTTCCTGCCACCCTTGCCATAGGCAGCGGGGCCGGGCGTGGAGCCGGCGCTTTGCGGCCCTACACGCAGTGCTTTCGTCAATTCTGGAACGTGTGCGATGGAGCCACCGCCGGCTCCAACCGTTCTCGTATCAATCGAGGATGCACGCACGCTGAGTTCACCCACCCAGGTCTCGCGGCGTACTTCCGCGGTGCCGTCACGCACGAGGCACACGTCGGTGGACGTTCCACCCATGTCGAAAGTCAGGAAATCCTTGTACCCCGCTTGCCGGGTTATCCAGATGGCTCCTGCCACGCCGCCTGCCGGACCGCTCATCAAGAGATTGACCGGAGAGCTGCCCGCTCCGCGCGCCGATGTAAGCCCACCGTCAGAGCGCAGGATGTGAAGCCTGACGTCACCGCAGATTTCACGCAGTTCGCGGTTGAAATTGTCGACATAACGCTCGACCGCCGGCCGAACATAGGAATTCGCCACCGTGGTGATGGTGCGCTCATATTCCTGCATCTCGGGTACGACCTGCGACGACAGCGAGATCGGAACCCCCGGCAGCTCCTGCTCGGCAAGCTCGGCTATGCGCCGCTCGTGCACTTCATTCGCATAGGAGTGGATCAGGGAGACCGCGAGCGCATCAATGCCTTTCTCCCGGAGCTTTCGCATTGCGGCAATGACGCTGCCCTCATCCAGTGGCGTCACGACATTGCCGGCCGCATCGATACGTTCCGTCACTTCCTGCGTCAGCGACAGAGCCGCAAGCGGCGGCTTCTTGTTGAAATTGACCCATGCTCCGAGACCGCCGGGGATGAATGAGCGCGCGATTTGCAGGACGTAACGGTAACCCTGCGTGGTGATGAGGCCGACGCGGGCGCCGTCCCCGGTCAGGACGGCGTTGGTCGCCACCGTCGTGCCATGCATCAGCGAGTGGATTTCGTTCGGGTCGATTTTTGCGATCGACGCGAGTTTCCTGATGCCCGCGATTACGCCCAAAGACGGGTCGGGAGCGGTCGACGGCACCTTCGCCACATTAAAGGAATTGTCGTGGTCGCTCACCAGAACAAGGTCCGTGAACGTTCCTCCGACATCGATCCCGAGACGGTAACCCATCGACCCCTCCCGCTTGCCTTGCAACAACGCCGCGTAATCAGAGCGGGTATTGATAAACCGGAACTTCGTTACCCTCGATATAGGCAATGACCTTGTCGAGCGGCTCCACGTCCGAATATTTCTGGTCGAGGTCGAAGCAGTTCCATTCGATTGCCGCGGCCACACGGTCGCCGACACATTCCCGAACGATCACGGTCCGGAAACCCTCTCCGAGCGCGTCTTCCACCGTGTGGCGAACGCAGCCTGCCATGGTGACGCCGGTGCAGATCAGCGTGTCGATGCCACCGGCGCGCAGAATGCCGCCGAGGTGAGTGCCTGCAAAAGCGCTTGGCCGCTTTTTGACAATGAGCGTATCGACGCCGTCGACCGGCTTGATGCGGTCATCGATCTCGACGCCCGACGTGCCAAGCATCAGGTCTTCCCAGGGACCGCGAAGCGGGAAGGCTCCGATGTCGAAGCGACTGCAGAATGCGGTGGTCGTGTAGATGATTGGCAGGTTCTTCTTGCGCGCGGCGGCGATCAGGCGCTGCGTGCCCGGAATGATCTGCTCGTCCATGTCTTCGCAGGTGAAGCGATAGCCCTTGCGGGTCCACGCATTGGCGAGATCGATATTGAGGATCGCGATCGACTTGCCATAGCCGCTGCGCTGTCCCCAACCCCTTGCCGCGTAAAGCGTGGAGTCTTCCTTGAAGATGACGTTCATTGCGTTCTGAACTTCTTGTGAAACTGGCAAGGCGGCTTCCTCTCCGTTGCTCCCTTGGCGGTCACTACCGATCCGGGACATTGCTTGACTGGCGATCAGCTAGATCGTCATCTTTCACGAGTCAGGCTATTAGCTATAATACAGGTTGTCAATACCTATCTCTGTAGGTCGCTGAAGCTGTCTTGCGCCGCCTCTTCGGATTCGGAGCTAACCTTGCAAGATCCTCACTCCTATAATATAGGATATAACAGCTAGATTATAGGTAGAAATAAATGGTCGACGTGCCGCAAATTCCTTCCGCCCATCAAAGCGCCGAGGCGGTGAATTTCGCCGCAACCGATGCGCAAAACCGACAGGCGGCGATTGTGGACCTGCTCCGCAACCTGATCCGGCAAAAGACGCACGAGAGCAGCCAATGCCTTGCAGGATCTCGTCTTGTCGAAACGGCAATGCGCGAGAATGGTTTTGATGTGGAACGGCACGAACCGCTTGACGATGCGGGCGAAAAGCTTCCGACAATCCTGGGATGGCTCGGAAAACGAACGAAATACCCCGATGTGCTGCTCTGCGCCCACATAGATACATCACCTGGCGGCACCGGGTGGACACGCGATCCCTTCGGGGCCGAACAGTCGGATGGCCTGATCTATGGACGAGGCTCGGTCGTTTCGAAGTCAGACATCGCCTGCTTCATTCATGCCGCCGCCGCGGCACATCTTGCTGCCCCCTTTGGGACGGTGCTGGTCGCGGTGACAAGCGACGAAGGATCGGGCGGCGATCATGGCGCCGCATATCTGCTGAACGAGATGGGCCTGCGGCCTGCTTTGGCGATTTTTCCCGGCTTCACCGATGTCATTACCGTTGGACATAATGGCTGCGTCCAACTGAAAGTGCGCATTTCAGGCGCTTCATGCCACCAGTCGATCGTCAGGCCGGAAGAAGACGCAATGCGCCGCGCGACCCAAGTCTGCGCTGACATCTACGCCTTTGCCGACGCTCTCTCGATATCAAGCGAGGGGCCCGTCAAGCCGACGCTCAACGTCACCAAAACGGTGGGAGGCACGGTGTTTGGCATGTCTCCGGGCGAAGTTGAAATCTGGGTCGATAGACGGTTGACACCTGAGGAAACCCTAGGCGTGGCACGGGCTGAACTCGAAGGGATATTCTCCAAAACGGCATCGTCGCGCGGCACCACGCTTTCGGTGGAAACCGTGCGGATGGCAGAACCCATGCGCCCTGCCCCGGACCAGGACGCATTCGTGCGCATTCTTTCGGAAGAGGGAAAATCAACCAACGGTCGCGATTTGCCACTCGCCGTATCGACGCTCTACACGGACGCGCGCTGGTTCTCGAACGCCGGCATCCCGACAATCATGTTCGGCGCAGGCGAATCCGACATTTCGGTTTCGCGCGCCAACGGCGCGGACGAACGCGTGCCGGAACATTGCCTCAGCGACGCCGCCGCCATCCTTGCCCGCGCCATTGTTCGCCATCTCCTGGACAGGAATACAAAATGAACACAACGCTCAGCATTTCAGAAGCGAAGCGCCTGGTTGCCACTTGCCTCGAGACGAACGGATGTTCCCCCGAGGTTGCAGCACAGGTCGCGCATGTCATTGTCGCGGCAGAGGCGGACGGGGCTCCCTCTCATGGGCTGTTCCGAGTGCCCGGCTATGTTGCTTCGCTGCGCAGCGGGAAAGTCGACGGCAGTGCCAAGCCCCTTGTCAGCCAACTCGCGCCCTCGGCGATGAAGGTCGACGGCGCAGGCGGATTTGCCCCGCCGGCACTCGCAGCTGCCCGAACCGAGTTCATTGCCCTCACGCGTCGCAGTGGCATCGCGGCGCTGGCGGTGACCAACGTCCACCACTTCTCAGCCCTTTGGACGGATCTGGAATCGATCTGCAGCGAGGGGCTGTGTGCAATGGCCTTCACCGGCTACCTGCCGTTCGTTGCACCTGCCGGCGGCACAAAGCCACTCTTCGGCACCAATCCGATGGCCTTCGGATGGCCTCGCGGCGACAAGGGGCCGATGATCTTCGACCAGGCTTCAAGCGTCCAGGCTCGCGGTGAAATCATGCTTGCTGCGCGTGACGGACATCGCCTGAAGGAAGGCGTAGGCATAGACGAGAACGGCCAACCCTCGACCGACCCGAACGAGGTCCTCAAAGGGGCGATGTTGACCTTCGGAGGTTACAAGGGGTCGGCGATTGCACTCATGGTGGAATTGCTGGCCGCTTCCCTGATCGGCGAACAATTCAGCTACCAGGCTGGGGAAACCGACAACAAGGACGGCGGCCCGCCCAGAGGCGGCGAACTGATTATCGCGATGGATCCGGTGCAGTTGGGCGCCAAGGGCGCGCTCGATCATGCCGAGCTGATCTTCGGAAAAATCACCGAACAGCCCGGCGCCCGCCTTCCCGCCGATCGCCGGTATGAGAACAGAAAGCGTTCGGCCCTCGACGGCCTCACAATTCCAAAAGCTGTGATTGAGAAAATAGACGCTCTTGTTGGGTGACGCCGCTTAGGACGGCATCACCGCGATGCGTTCCCCGTTGTCGGTAATTCGAGCACCGTGTGCCTTCGACAGCCGTTCCAGTCGCTCGAATATCCGCCGACGGTCGGCACCGAGCGCATGTCTGGGCAGACGATCGCTATCGAGGACGATGGGCGCGAGCTCGATCTCGACGCCTTGCCCGGTCAAGACAAGGCAAGCGACATATCCATCGGTCGACATTTCCGACCACATCTTTTGAACTTGCGGCGACGCCGGCAGAAACACCTGTTGCCCAACCAGCACGTTGGGGCTGAACAGGACGGGCTTGCCACAATAGTATCCGACGGGATGGATGGCATGCGGGTGATGGCCGTGAATGGCATCGGCGCCTGCATCGATCAACGCCCTTGCAACGGGCCATTGGTAATCGGCCAACTGTTCGCCCGAACCAAAACCCCAGTGAATGGAAACAATTGCAAAATCGCAGTCGCTCTTGAGTGAGCGAACCGCATCACACGCCGACCGGAGATCGCTGTCGTCAGGCCATGTGCGAACCTTGACGATGGCAAGCTCGCCGGGTTCTTCCATCTGGTAGGTCGAGTCGATCTCATAGGCTGAATGAACATGGATCGGCGACAATCCGGGCCGATTTGGCGCGGCGGCCATTCCAGCCGGAAGAAGGCACGAGAAAGCGATAATCCCGATGCGCGCGCCGTCGACAGTAACGACGGTCGGCTGCATGGCTTCGGCTACAGTTGACCCGGCACCGACAACGCGCAGGCCAGTCGCCTGCAACCTATCCATCGAATCCCGAAGAGCATCCCAGCCGTAGTCGATGGCATGATTGTTGGCCACCGTCACGACATCCAACCCCAGCTCGGGAAGGTCTCGCACGACTTCCGGATTCGCACGGATGGCAAGAAGCTTTTCAAGCGGGGCCCCCTTGTCCGTCAGCGAAATCTCGAAATTTCCGACGGCAACATCTGCGTTTCGCAGAATGTCAAAGACCGCACGCACTTCGGCGGGTAGCGGCGTCAAAGGCCGCGTCGGATAGATATCTCCCGTCAATGCAATGACTACCCGGGACAAAGTTTCCTCCTTGGACAGTATTGGAGACATCGCGCGACCTCCCTCCGATAGGCGATCGGGCGGACACTATGGATGTGCGGGAGCACCTTGCGGTGCTCCCTTTGGAAAGTTGGTCAGGAGGCGGAAGCGTTGGCGGCCCGCTGGCGCGCCGCCTCGATCTGCTCGGCCACCGCACGGCGTCTGGCCATGCGCGGGGCAACATAGGTGCCGATCGCGTCGATGCTCGCTGCGAACACCAGGGCCAAACCACTGGCGACCAGCTGGATGAAGGGCGGTACGTTGAGCAGTGTCAGCCCGTTTTCGAGTACCCCCAAAAACACCCAGGCCGTAATCACGCCGAATATCCGTCCGCGCCCTCCTGCAAAGGCTACGCCGCCAAGCAGGATTATTGTGAGGGCTTGCAGTTCCATCTGGAGACCAAGCGCGCCTGGTGAAACACCGTCGAGGCGAGCGGCAAGCAAAACGCCCGCCACGCCTGCTGCCGCGCCGGTGGCGACATAAAGCGAGAAGAGCAAGCGCTTGACCGGCAGCGCTGCCAGGAATGCGGCCTGCGGATTGACGCCGATGGCATAGACATAGCGGCCCCATACACTCGCAGAGATAAACAGGGCAGAAGCCGCGAAAGCCGACCCGACGACCCAGAGCAGGATTGGAATGCCAAGGAAGCTTCCGTTGCCGATATAGAAGAACGTGTCGCCAAGGCCGTAGACCTCGGTCGGATTGATCAGCAGTGTCGTGCCACGCAGAAGGCTCAGCATGCCAAGCGTCACGATGATCGGGCTGAGGCGAAGTGCGCCGCACGCAAAGCCATTGATGGCCCCGACCAGCGCGCCCGCTCCGACTCCGACGAAGATGCCGATAACCGGGGGAACGCCAAACACGGTAATCGATAGCGCCGCCATCATGCCTGAGAAGGCTATGTTGGACCCGACGGAAAGATCGACATGCCCCGCGATCATCAGCAATGTCATGATTGCCGCAACCACGCCGATAGCCGCGTAATTTGTGAGCAGAACGGTGAAGTTGGAGAAGGTGAGGAAGTGCGGGCTGCTCAGCGAAAAGTAGAGGATCAGAACCGCGAGCGCCGCCAGCAGGATGTTGTTGACGATCAGGTCCGCGCTCAACATCGAGGCAAAGCGGGAACTGCCGGAGGAGACGGTTGGATTTGCTGCATTCATGAAAGGAGCTTCCCTTCGTCCTCGACCGCGTGCGCGAGCGCAAGCAGTCTCTTTTCGGTGATATCGCGGCTATCGAGCACGCCGACCAACCGGCCATGCGACAAGACGATGACCCGATCCGCGATCTGCATCAGTTCTTCCGGTTCGGACGACGTGGCAACAACCGCCCGGTCACCTGCAGCGACGGCAGCGCGAAGCGCTGCATAGATCTCGCTGCGCGCACCCACGTCCACGCCCTGCGTCGGCTCATCGAGCAACAGAACCCGGCAGTCCTTTGCCGAGTTCAGCCAGCGTCCGAGGACCAGTTTCTGCTGGTTACCGCCCGAAAAGCGCCTGGCTTCCAGATCAGGTCGGCGCGGTTGCAGGTTGAGGTTTGCCGCAGCGTCGCCAAACAGGCTTTGCTCGCGTGTTCGCCTTCGGACACAGCCTTGCGCGACATGTCCAAACGAGGATGCCAAAAGATTGTCGGCAGCAGTGAGCGACGGAAACATGCTTTTGCGCAAGCGATCGGAAGGGACCAGCGCCAAGCCGCATGAATACGCCTCGGACGGGCTTTTTGGACGTACGGCCCCCTTGCCGAGATCGATGGTGCCACCGAGAACGTCACGCGCGCCAAACAGCGACTCGAGCAGTTCTGTCCGCCCTGATCCCACCAGTCCAAAGACACCTAGAACCTCGCCCGGCCGGACATCGAACGAGATAGGCCCAATTCCATTGGCAACCAGATCGCGGACGGCCATCAGCGGGCCATTGCCGTCAGAGCCCAAGTTCCGCTCATCGGGCCGCAACCGGTCTACAGAGCGGCCGACAATCGCAGCGACAATTTCCTCATGCGAGAGATCGGCCACGCGCCCGCTCAGCACGGCCAGCCCACCGCGCAGGATTGTAACCCGGTCGGCCAGCGCGAAAACCTCGCTCAGCCGATGCGTAACATAGAGAACCGGCAGCTTGAGCTTCTTGAGCTGCTTCAGGCGATCGGCAAGGCGGTTTGCCTCGCGTTCCGAAAGTGCGGCGGTCGGTTCATCGAGGATCAGAACCTTGGGATTGGAGGCGAGTGCCTTGACGATCTCGATCGACTGAAGCTCGGCGTTGCCGACACTGCCAAGATCGCTATCGACATCGATCTGAACGCCCAGGTCTTGCAGCATGTCGACGGCGATACGCCGTTGTGCGGACTTTCGCACAAAGGGACCAATGCGCTTTTCACGCCCAAGGAAGATATTGTCCGCCGCAGTAAGGGATAGGGCGAGCGAAAGCTCTTGATAGACTACGGCTACCCCTGCTTCGCGCGCCTCGCGCGGATTGAGTGAGGGGAAGTTGGCATCGCCTATCCGGATACGGCCAGCGTCCGGCGTCTCCGCACCGGACAGGCACTTGATGAGAGTGGATTTACCGGCGCCGTTAGCTCCGAGAAGGGCATGGATTTCACCATCCTCGACAGCGAGGTCAACGCCGCGAAGCACCGCAGCCGCGCCATAGGACTTGAACAACCCTTCAACGGCAAACGCCATCCGTCCTCCTCCCAGCCGTCATTGTCTATCGTCAGCAAATGCCTAGCAAGGCCATCGAAGGCGTGTCGTCGCGGCCAGGGCGGCCGCGACGAATGGGTTCATGCGAGACCGTTTACTGCGCGCCTTGTTCCTGCAGGTACTTGTCGGCAGCCGGCGACTTTGGAGTGACCAGTTCGAGCGGCACGATGTTGTCGGGCGCCTTGCCTTCCTTGATAAGTTTGTCAGCGGTTTCGACGATTGCGTCGCCGACGAGCTTGAGCGGAATGGCCATCGAAGCCTGGTAGATGTTGTCGCCTTCCTTGAGCAGATTCAGCGCCGGTACGGTGCCATCCATGCCGCCGATAAAAACGCCCTTCTGCTTGGGATCACGACCGGTCGCGATCCATGCCTTGTAGGCGCCTTCGGTTGCAGGGTCCTCGACACCGACAATGACGTTGACGTCAGGATTTGCCTGAAGGATGGTCCGAGTGACGTTCAATCCTTCGGTCGGCGTAATGGCATTCTGGTTGGCCACGATCTTGGCTTCCGGCGCTGATGCCGTAAGACCTTCGACGATGCCCTTGGTGCGGCTCTGGCCCCAGATCATCAAATCAAAGCCGAGCACGGCAACCTGCGCCTTGCCGCCCAGGTTTTCGTTGATCCATTTGCCCGCATATTCGCCGAGCTTGCGGCCGTCAGCGTACTGGTCATAGCCGACTGTGGCATCCTGGTTCTGGATGCGATCGCCATAGGTGATCCAGTAGAGCCCAGCCTCTCTCGCCTGCTTGGCGAGCACTTCGAAAGCGGCCGGGTTTGGCACGTTCACCACGATGACTGGAACCTTCTGCTCGATCCACGTCTTGATGGTGTTGATCTGCTTGTTCATGTCGGAGCCCGGATCATCGACCACGAGCTTGTAACCCATCTCTTCCGCCTTGAGCTTCGCCTGATCGAGCGTGGTGATGACCGCGCCGATCTTCGATGAATTGGGAAAGCTCACTGCAATCGTCTTGGCTTCCTGTGCTTGAGTGGACCACGTGAACGCTGTCGTGGCCAATAAGGTCGCGGCTGCCAATGCAACACGCCGCGTCATGAATAGGCGACCCGCAGGTCGCGAAGTTCCCTGTGACATCGGTTCCCACTCCGTTATTTGAGCCCAGAAACGGGCTTGGCAGTACCTGGACCGTAGCTTGGTCTGCGAGGTTGAAGTTGACAGCTATATTACAGGCTGTCAATACCTCATCATACAGGCTATGCGAAGCTTACTACATGGGCTAAGCGTCGAATTGTGGCCATCGGGTCCGTCACGGCCTCGGTGTCGGCTTTTCGGAAACGGCTTGGCGATACTGGCAAAAGCCAAGTTCCGATTTTTGACATCAAGCTGGAACATGGTCTCTTCAAGTCGTATTCTGCAGGCAGGCAAAGGCATCGCATGACCGCACGATTTGCATTCCTCCTCACACGGGATTTCACCCTTTCGCCGCTATCCCTGTTCCTGGATACGCTGCGCCTGGCAGGAGACGATGGCGACCGCAGCCGCCGCGTTGCCTTTGATTGGCAAATCGTCGGCGAGCGCGGACTGCCTATCCGCTCGAGTTGTAGCGTGGATATTTTGCCGACGCAGGCGCTTGGCCGTCCTGAAGATTATGACCACATCGTCGTGGTGGGAGGACTGCTAAAGGTCGGGGATGGCCTCAGCACCGACAAGCAGGATTTCCTGATGCATGCGGCAAAGCTGGGCTTACCTATAACCGGGCTGTGCACTGCAAGTTTTCTTCTTGCCCGGCATGGCCTGTTGGACGACTACCGCGCCTGCGTGAGCTGGTTTCACATAAACGACTTCCGGGCCTCGTTCCCGAATGTCTACGCAGGCGCCGACAGCCTCTATACGATTGACCGCGACAGGGCGACCTGCGCTGGGGGCACCGGTGCGGCCGACCTCGCCAGCTATTTTGTGACAAGGTATCTGGGCGACAGAGCAGCACGAAAAGCTGCGAATATTCTTGTGCTGGACAGGATAAGAAGTGTCCGCGATCCGCAGCCGGTGGGCGACCTTTTCCCCAAGGCTACAAGCCGATTGATCAAGCGTGCGCTGCTCATCATGGAGAGCAATTTGCAGCAAAAGCTCTCGGTCACCGAGATCGCCGGGCGAATGCAGGTGTCCAGACGGCAGTTGGAGCGGCTTTTCTCGGTGGAGCTGGGCATAAGTCCGCTTGCGGCCTACACATCCTTGCGCGTCAACTCCGCAAAGACCCTATTGAATGCCAGCGACCTTCAGGTAGCAGAGATCGGCTACCGATGCGGGTTCGTGAACCCTGGCCATTTCAGCAGGGTTTTTCGCCGCCATACGGGCTACTCGCCCAGCGCATCGCGATATGGAAGCGAGACGACAGAGGATGCTACCGACCCGGTTGCGGTTGCTCAGGCCTCGAAAATCAAGAACCGGGAAGAAGCCAAGGCGCGCTGATCTGGATCATGCTAGCGGCGCTTTTGTATCGCTTTGGCGCGCCTTCAAGGCAGCGCGGCGATATGCGTCGGGAATAGACAAGGCCCAGACGAAGAGGCCTCCGGCATGCCGGCCGATAAACGACTGGTCCGGCGTCGTCGTCATATAGGTCAGTACCGAAAACAAGGCCACAAACAGGGCGAACACCAGACCACGCGTAGCTTCCCGAATAGCTACGTGGCCCGCTCCTGGAAGCAGGATCGCTAGCGCCAGAACGGCATAGGGATTGATTGGTTTGGCCATCGCCTTCGTTCCACTGCCTGTGAGGGCGGTTTAAATTCGGATCGGATCGCCGAGACGCGCTGGACCTTGGCTTGTGCCTTGTCTCGAACGGGAAACGGGGGCGCGAAGTTGCACCGCCTCTGGAGCGGATTGTTCGTCCGACAAGGTCTGCCGCAGCGCCTCTGCCTCGGAAATCGCCCGCTGGACCATTTCAGGCGATACCGCGGCGAATGGAAACCGGGTCTGGCGCAATAGCAGATGGGAGCCCCTGTCTCCTTGTGCCGCTTGACGGATCAACCGCACACCGCGGGGCGTGATCGTTGCCTCCTTCACGGTTGGATCTGAAAACAGGCTGCGAAAATGGGCCGACGCGCGTTCAATCTGCGCGGGCGATGCCCGCCCATCTCCACGCATCAAAAGCGGCGCGCCAATTTGAGGCGGATCGATCCATTGAGGCAGGTCATGGACGGTAGAATAGAATTCAGCACCCGTTGGCCTGGCCAAAACCCCAAGCGAAGGGCGTGGCCTGGCAGCCGTTTCAACCAGCGTTACCTGAAGCCAAAGCTGCGGCAGCCTTCGGAAAACCAGTGTGTCAGCGATGAGTTCGATCTTGACCTCACGCCCATCCGCCAGATGAGCGCGCAAACGTGGAAAACAGTCCGATGCGAGAGTGATCCTTGCGTCACCGAACAGGCCGGCAACCTCATCCAACAGACCCCTTCGCATTGCCAAGGCGCTGCTATGGTCCTGCACGGCTCGCGCAACCAGCCAGGCAACAGATACAAGGGCGAAAATTGCGAAGGCAATATTGGTGGCCATGGGTGTCCCTGGGTCCTAGCAATCGCGCTTTTGCGAAAGCCGTTCAAAGTGCCTGCTATCGGTAGAGTACGAGACGGGCAGCGGCGCAACCGCTGCCCGTCTCCACTTTTAGTAACCCTGGGGCCTCGGCCAGGGCATGGTGAACTGGTCGCCACGGCGTACATACTGGTAACGCCTGAAATGGAACCAGAGCGAGGCAATGATGTAGAAGCACATCATCGCGATGAGCTGGGTGCCATACCCCAGGAACACGGCGAAGAAGGCGGACGAACACAGGATCAGCAGAATGATCGTCGGCAACGGGTGGAACGGATGCACGTAGCCCCGTTTGATCGTGTCGAGCGGCCACTTGCGGCGGAACATGACCATGTTGAACGTCATGAACGTATAGCCGAGAAGTCCTGACAGGATCGAGAAGGTGACCACCTGATCAAGTGGTGCGCCAAGTGCGAAGATCAGTGCGATCGGCACGAGGAACACGATCGACCGATACGGTGTGCGGTAGACCGGGTGAACGGCACCGAACCAGCTCGGCAGATACCGGTCACGCCCCATCGAAAACCAGGCACGTGATGCATCGTTGATGCAGCCGTTGGCCGAAGCAAGCGTGGCGAAGATCGTGCCAATGAACAGAAGCACCATCAGCCAGACATTGCCGGTCACACGGGCAGCGTCGAACAGCGGTGTTCCCGCCTGACCGAGATATTCCCACGGAATGAGTCCCGAACACATATACCAGGTCAGGGTAGCTGCAATCAGCAGCGTCATGATCCCGGCCATGGTTCCGTAAGGCAGCGAGCGCGCTGGCGAACGCACTTCTTCGGCCGCCTGACAGGTCCCTTCGATACCCAGGTAGTACCAGAGGCCGAAATGTAGAGAGGCCACTATGCCCAGCCATCCATAGGGAAGCGGCTCTTCCGTCACCGCCGAGAAATCAAGCGGGACATTCGAGGCTCCAAACTGAATGGCGAAGAACAGGACGCAGATAGCGGTGAACGCCACTGCCACGATCACCAGGTTGAACGTCAGCGTGGCAAGCACGCCACGATAGTTCAGCCATGCCAGGAACATGATTGCCAGGACGATGAACGGTTGCTGGTGCAGGCCGGAATGGCCCGTCATGCCGGCGACCGTGTCGAGCAGGAAGCCAACCGTGATGGCGTTTGCAGCTTCCAGCATGGTATAGGCCATGACAAGAAACAGGCCGACGTTGAAAGCCATCAACGGACCGACGATATGCTTGGCCTGGGCATATTGTCCGCCGGCAGCCGCGACGGTCGAGGTCACTTCGGAATCGATCATGGCTACGCAGGTGTAGAGCAGGCCGGCGACCCAGCATGCGACCAGGCCAGCGATCATTCCGCCTTTGCCGACGGCGAAGTTCCAGCCCATATATTCGCCGACCAGAACGATACCAACGCCGAGCGCCCAAACATGGGCAGGACCCAGCACGCGCAACAGCTGAAGCCGTTCCGGCTTCGCTGCATCATTTGTGATGTTTGCCATTTTGATTGCCTCTCAAATCGTGTGACGTTCCTGCGTGGCCTCGATCTCGCCTTCGCGAGAGGAGGTCAGCAGGTCGTTGTCATAAGTCGTGTCGACACGAATGAGGTCGATGAGAAGAAAGGCGCCAAAAATCACTGACAGAGCCCAAGCTCCGTATTCCAGAAAATTCCAGATATCCATGTCAGCCCCCTTTGCGCTTCGAGCCGAAGCGTTCGTCCAGAACCTCTCGGTATTCCCTGTCCGATAGCCGCACCACCAACACGAAGTACCCGACCACGGATACGATCATGATGATGAGCGCCGCCCAACTGAAGCTGTAGTCGAAACGAGCGGTGATCATGTCGTTTACCGACGCGGGATCGGTAATGCCTAGCGCCTCCCATTGCCGCTGTTCCGCAGCATTCTGGCCGAGAGCTTCCCATGTCGGATTCTCGATTGGATTTGGGGTTTTCGCGGCGCCCGCGAGCCCCATATAGAGGGGAACATAGAGCGCCCCCACAGTCAGAACGAGCAAAGTGACGACGTCAAAAATCTGGGCTGCCAGGCCCTGCTTCTTCGGTTCGTATGCCATCGGGGTTAGCCTTTGCGCCTACGCATCTCGTCGAGATGCTTGAGATCGAGACCATAAATGAAGTGCCGGTCTTCATCGTAGTGCCGCAGCATTGCAACGATTGCTGCGGTGTTGAGCAAGAGGACGAACCCTCCAGCCACTACCAGTATGATCTGAATGGCCGGTACGGATATGAAAGACCAGATGCTGAAAAGCGTGAACAAAAGCGCGCACCAAAGAGCGAGGACGAATATCACAAGCCCCGTTCTGTCGCGCGAATGCATTCTGGCAATGCGTGCTTCCAAGTTGCTGTCGATAGTTGGATTTATGCCGACCGCTTCCATTGGTTTTCCTCCCTTATGAAATGCGTCAAGCTGGGGCAATTTGCATAAGTCGCAAATTTCTTGCCCTGTAAGAATATTTTCTAGGCCTTTTATTCTGTCAAGTGAAATTACTTTAGGCGCAGGAATTTTGTCGAGGTACTTTTTGGCGAATTCGCAACCGACAGTTATTTCAGAATTGCGCGGTCGGAGCAATCGGAAGCGGTCAGCATTCGTGCCTCCCCCACCGCCCCCTCGCTTTCGCCTTTCGTGCCCTCGGCAGCTGGATAGCCGGGAAATTGGCAGGACGTTTCACAAGCGCCAACTCGTGAGGTGGATGGGCGAACAACGAAAGAATCAGCGCTCCACCGAAACCTTACCGAAGACCGTTTGCAAGAATTCGCCCAGCCAGCGCTTCAGATGCATGTCCCATATCAGGCGCCCACCAAGATGGTCACGGCCAGGCTGGGCCCCGGGAAGCACGAAGCGATGCGCGCCACGCACCACCCAGCGATGCATCATCACTTGCGTCAGTTCGCTATGAAATTGGATGCCCCAAGCATGCTGGCCGTAGCGGAAGGCTTGATTCGGATAAGCTTCGGCCGTGGCGAGCAGCGTGGCATCCTTGGGCAACGAAAACCCTTCGCGATGGAACTGATAGACCATTTCCGGCCACTGCATCAGCTTTTTGCCTTCGTCAGTCGCCTTGAGCGGATACCAGCCGATTTCGACTAGTCCATCTCCATGTCCTTCAACCTTGCCGCCGAGATGATTGACCATCATCTGCGCACCAAGGCAGATGCCGAGCAGCGGCCTGTTCTCGCGCAAAGGTATCTCGAGCCAGTCGGTTTCACGCTTGACGAAATCATCCGGATCGTTGGCGCTCATCGGGCCGCCGAAAACAACCGCCCCCGCATGATCGTCCAGTGTATCCGGCAACACATCGCCGAGCGGCGGTCGCCTTACATCAAGGTCGAACCCCTTCTCCATCAGCATGTGCCCAACGCGGCCCGAACTCGAAGTCTCCTGATGCAGAACGATCAGAATTTTCGGGCGAGGTCTGGCAAGCATGGGAAAAGGACGTCCTAGATTCAGTGAAACATATCACTCATTGTCTGACGCACCTGTTGCGCCGGGCACATTTGCAGCCGCTTTCCGGCGCGCGGCGATCCGGTCCTGGCGCTCGACGCCGATAAGTTCGGCAACACGCCAGACAGTGTTGTCTTCAAGCTCATGCAGTTCGCCGTCGGCATAGACGACATCCCACATCAGGCCGACAAACGCCTTTCGCTCCTCGACATCGAGGTGCCGCTTCAGGACGCTGGTGAATGAATAAAGATCGACCGCCTCGCGATCGGCCATCTCGCCGGCGGTCGCCAGCTTGGCAAGCTCATCGCCACGGACACCGTAGGTTTCGGCCAGCACGGCCTTGAACTGCTCCCACTCGGCGTCCTGGCGAACACCATCGACATCCATGACGTGAAAAAGCAGCGCAGACGCAGCTACTCGCGGATCGTCATCCGCTTCGCGCTGACCACTGCCGCCGCCGGGCAAATCCCTCAGAAATGAAAGCACACGATCGAGCATCGACTGATTCCGGTTGGTTCGAAGCTACCGACAAGCGCAACAATCCGCAAATGCAGCCGCGAGATTGTCTTGGGTCAGACCCTGAATTCAAAACGCCGGCATCAGAAGAGCTTGAACCGGCCGGGCGTAGCCGCCGCTTCTTCTTCAGGCTCGACACCGGGATCGTCGGGAAGGCGCAAATGGTTTTCCGCCGCGTCTGCCGTCACCTGCTCAGGCGTGTCCCTCGGCGCATCCACGATGATCGGCCCTGCGGTCGATGCTTGACCAGCCAGCCCCTTCGATACCCGGCTCTTGGCCTTCTCAGCCGCTTTTGCCGGCAGGTCGACCACGTCCACCTTTGCCGCTTCACTGCCGCCTTCCGAGGCGTCTGCCGGTGGGGCCGCAATCGCGACGGCAATCTCCGGAGCGCTCGCCTGGTTGTCGATCAACTGGCCAAGTCGTTCCGTCGGCGCACGCCACTCGAATGCGTCGAGTTTGCCGGTGACAGGAGAAATCGGCGCCCATCGCTCAGAAACCACGCCATCCGCAACCCAGACCGGGTCACGCGGCGCGCGCACGGCCTTGGCCAGCCATTGCCGCACCTTGCCCTCGTCTCCGGTTTCGGCCTCTTCGATATCGGCGAGGAGTAGATAGGCACCCTCACGCCGATCGATGCGTATGGCAGCTTCCGCCTCTGCCCTGGCGGCCCTGTAGTCTTGGGCGTCGAGCGCCGCACGCGCCACTGCGAGCGATGCCTCGGCGTTGTTCTTCTTCATGTCCTGCAGCTTGCGGGCACGGCCAAGGCGGTCGAGCACGGCATCACCGGGACGGGCATGAGTATAGAGGTCGGCAATTGCCGGATGAGGTTCGGCGCGCCATGCGGTCTCCAGCACCTTGGAGCCCTTGCGCACGTCATTTTGCTGGAAGAGCACCTTGGCGGCGATGACCGCTGCCGGAACGAATTCCGGCTGCAGTCGATTGGCCTCCAAGGCAGCAGCCTTTGCTGCCACAGGGTCCTGGTCCATCAAACCTTCGGCCTTGGCGGTCAAAAGCACGGCACGACGCCGGTTGGCCGCATCGCGTTCGATCTGGTGGGTCGACTTCTGGGCATTGACCAAGGTCAGCGCACCGTCCCAATCGCCGCGAGCGGTCAGTTCCTCAAGCGTCGATTCCGCCGCCCAGGCTAGCTGCGGCGCTGCCGAAGCCGCACGGCCAGCATAATGGCGTGCGGCGGTCCGATCACCCAGCCTCTGCGCTTCGAGGTATAGACCGCGCAAACCGAGCAATCGCATCTCGGGATCATCCAGCATCGCCTCGAATTTCTGGCGGGCACCATCATGGTCACCCTCTAGCAGGGACGCTTGAGCTTCAAGAAGATAGATCAGAGGCTCCTGGTCTGACCGGATCAGCTTGGCGGCTTCCTTGCTTTTCTTGCGCGCCAGCGCACCGTCGCCGGCGCCAGCAGCAATCATGCCGGTCGATAGCGCCTGATAGCCCCGGTCCCTGCGCCGCACCCTGAAATGCCGGGCAATCGCATAGGGGCTGTTCCAGACCGACTTGATCAGCCACCAGGCGATCATGATTGCGGCAACTGCCGCGACGACCGCGACCGCGGCCACCATCAGGCTTACCTGGTACTGGTAACCGTCGAAGGTGACAACCATGTCGCCCGGTCTGTCGGCCAGCCAGGCAAAGCCAAGGCCGAGGCCAAAGACGACAGCGAGGAAAAACAGGATCCGGATCATTGCTCCCGCCTCACGTCTTCATCGCACTGGAAATCAGCGCGTCGACCTGCGCTTCGACTTCCATGCGCGCCTTCAGCCTGCCGGCAAATTCCGCACCTGCCGCCTTTGCGGCGTCGGGCAGACTTTCATATTCGGAAAGAGCCCTCTCGTAGTCAGCCTGCGTAACCGCGACTTCCATACGCGCGACCGTTTCGGGAACGCCTTCGCCCTCGACGGCCCCGATTGGCCGCACTTTCACCAATGATTCTGCGCTCGACATCAGTCGTTCGACAAAACCGGCATTCTCATCAACCGGCCTCCCAGCCGCGATCATTGCATTGGCCGCGGCATCGGTCTCTGCCGCAATCTCGGCGCGGGTCGGGACGCCTTTTTCCGCATAGGCTCGCAGCGTCGCCAATTGCGGCGCGTCAGGTGCAATCGCAGCAAAGGTTTCGAGCTCGGCTGCGAACGGCGCGCCGCGATCAAGCGCCGACTTCAAAGCGGAAGCCGCAATCGCCAGCGCGATCTTGGGCTGCGAAGCCTGCGCCTCAACTGTGGTCGAAAGCGATGCGAAGGATTGTTCCAGGGACGTCAGCCGACCACTTTGTTCTGTCGCGGCGTCGGTTGCCGACTTGATCGATGCCTCCAGAGCAGAGAGCTTTTCGTTGACCGGCGCAAGATCGACCGGCTCAACCTTTGCCGCTTCGCCAAGCGCCGTAACCGCTGCCTCGACCTGCTGGACCTTGTCGTTCAGAGCGCCAAGCTCCGCGCCGTCTGCGGGCGTGCTTGCGTCGACAGCCGATTTTAATGCCGAGAGGTCAGCCCTCACCTGATCCAGCGATTGTGATAACCCATCAACCTTGGCGGCAGCTCCGCCTCCGTTTTGAGATTCGGTAAGAGCGGTAATTTCTCTTTGCAGAGAAGCGACCTGACTGTTCACGCCATCCAAAGCGGCGGAACCGGGCGCGCCGAGAATGCCAGCGAACTGAAGCGCGCCAGCTCCTGCGAGAGCAATGACACCACCCAGAATGCCTGCTCCGATACCGCTCCTGCTATTGCGCACAGCTCTTGGCTGACGGGCGCCGACACTTGCATTCTCCGCCTTGCCCCAACTGGGCGACGGCTCACCGGACGCATTGCTCGAAGGCCATTCCGACGCCGGCTTCGGAGGCTGGTCCTCGTAGGAATAGTCGAAACTGCTGCGTTCTGAGCCTTCCTTTGCCTCGGTATTGTCCTCAGCAGCGACCGGAGCGGCGGCGTCATCCTTGCCATGACCGACGTCGTTGTCGATGACTGCATCCGATTGCGCTGCTTCTACAGCCGGCTCATCGTTTGAAGTTGACGCCTTGTCGTCGGCGATTCGCGAAACGGCACCCGGCTCAAGGTCGATCGTCACCGGATCGCTTGCCCGTTTCGAATGGCGCGTTTTCGGCGTCTTCACCATGCCTGGCTCCCCAAAACTCGGTTCGTCTTTACCGCCAAGCGGCAATGGATTGCGAAAGAGGTCTATCACACCTCAAAGCCGTGAAAAGGGGCGGTGTGATGACGCGCCTCAGCGCCGAGCGCCCAAAAGCGTCAACAGCGCTTGCTCCGTTGGCTGCGCTGCCACCGATGCAGCGGAAAAACCGTGCTGCCCGAGCGCTGAGGCGATTCGCTCTGAAAGAACAAAAAGACCTGCTCCTTCAAATAGATGGTGCGTTCCCGACCGCTCAGCCAGCACGCCGAAAGCATGAGCCGCCTTGGCCGAGTACAACAGGACCGCATCTACCGGCCGATCAGCCAAATGAACCGAAACGGCCTCGTCAGAGTACTCCAAACTGACAGTGTCGTAGCTCTCCAATGGATGGACCCTGACACCTGAACTAGCCAACCGATCCTCGAACCCGGCAAGGCGAACTCGTCCGCACAAATAGACCAAGCTCCCGGAAAGGGACGCTGCAATCTGGTCAGCCAATGCCAACGCTTCGCCTGAACCCGTATGAACCGACGAGAACCCCGCCGCCCGGGCGGCTTCGGCGGTCTTTCCCCCCACCGCATGACACGGAAGGCTGGAGAGCGCGGAAAGCAGCTCGGGTGCGGCATGGCGAATTGCATTGGCGCTGGTGATGGCAACAGCGGCGGCATCACTCGGCACCGCACTTTGTTCTGGGAACAGTGGGATTGTGTCCGACAGCGGCAGCAACACCGGCTCGAAACCAAGTTCCGCCAGTTTCCGGGCCGTATGGCTGGCCCCTGGCTTAGGTCGCGTGATCAACACGCGACGCATGTCAGAACCAACCTTCGAAGAACTGCGAACCGGCCTTGGCGCGGATATCGGCCCCCGCTTGCCTGCCAATAGCTGCGGCATCCCCGGCTTGACCCTCCGCGGAAATCTCGTGCCAGAGAGTTCCGTCCGGCGTGATGATCAGACCCTTGAAGTTCAGCCTGCCGTCCGAAACCGTCGCATAACCTGCGATGGGTGTCCTGCAAGAGCCGTCGAGCGAGGCCAGGAATGCGCGTTCGCATGCCAAGGCCTGCCCGGTTTCTACGTGGTGGATCGGCTGGAGCATCTGCGCAACCCTATCGTCGCCAATGCGGTTTTCGATGCTGATAGCCCCTTGGCCGGGCGCCGGCGGGAACGCATCCAGCGCCATCACATCGCTTGCAATATGATCCATCCCGAGCCGCCTCAAGCCGGCCAGCGCCAGTATGGTGCCTTCCGCAACACCCTCGTCGAGCTTGCGCAAGCGCGTCTGCACATTGCCGCGAAACAGCACCACATCGAGATCCGGCCTGATGCGGCGGATCAAGGCCTGCCTGCGCAGGGATGATGAACCAAGTTTCGCCCCCGTCGGCAGGTCGGCGATGGATTTTCCCGTCTTGCCGATGAAGGCGTCGCGGGCATCTTCTCGCGGCAGGAAAGTCGATAGTTCCAAGCCGTCCGGCAACAAGGTCGGCATGTCCTTGGACGAGTGAACCGCAATATCGATGCGTCGATCGTAAAGCGCCTCTTCCAGTTCCTTGGTGAACAGGCCCTTGCCGCCGGCTTCGGACAGTGGGCGGTTCTGGATGCGGTCGCCGGTGGTGGTGATCGGCACGATCTCGAATGCCGATTCAGGCAGATCGTGCGCCTTCATCAGCCTTGCGCGCGACTCATGCGCCTGCGCCATTGCAAGCTGGCTGGCGCGCGTTCCTATTTTCAATACAGTTTGCATGACGCGCGGTCCGTGATAACCCCCGGCTGGCAAGGCTTGGCAAGCTTCCTCCTATCGGGGAAAGCCCGGCCGGGCAATGTTGAAGGTTTGCGACGAATTGATCCGTGTACTGGGCATTGAGACAAGTTGCGACGAGACGGCAGCAAGCGTCGTCTCTTTGGCGAACGATTCGAAGCCTGAGATTCTTTCCAACATCGTATTGAGCCAGATTGAGGAGCATGCCGCATTCGGTGGCGTCGTGCCCGAGATCGCGGCCCGCGCCCATGTCGAAGCGCTGGACGGCATCATCGAAGCCGCACTTGCTGACGCGGGCGTTGACCTCTCCGATATCGACGCTGTGGCAGCGACTGCCGGACCGGGACTGGTCGGCGGACTGATCGTTGGCCTGATGACGGCCAAGGCTATTGCGGCGGCCGCGGGCAAGCCGCTCATCGCCATCAATCATCTCGAGGGCCATGCGCTGACTGCACGGCTAACCGAAGGTATCGAATTTCCCTATCTCTTACTGCTCGTATCCGGTGGCCACACCCAGATCGTGCGGGTTGCCGGCGTCGGCGACTACCAGCGTTGGGCGACGACCATCGACGACGCCTTGGGCGAAGCCTTCGACAAGACAGCGAAGATGCTTGGCCTGCCCTATCCGGGCGGCCCCAATGTCGAAAAGGCTGCCGCCAAGGGCGACGCCTCGCGCTTCAGCTTTCCTCGTCCGATGAAGGGCTCCGCCCAACCGGATTTCTCCTTCTCGGGTCTCAAGACCGCTGTGCGGCAAGCTGCAACGGCGATTGCCCCGCTGACCGAACAGGACGTTTGCGATATCTGCGCGTCCTTCCAACTAGCCGTCGCCGACGCCGTCACCGACCGCGTTTTGCGTGCACTGAACCGCTTCCGCGACGAATTCCCTGACGCGACCGCGCCGGCATTGGTGGTTGCCGGTGGCGTAGCGGCCAATTTGGCAATCAAGCAAGCGCTTGAGAAACTGTGCCTTGGGAGCGGCTTCCGCTTCGTCGCGCCGCCCTTGAAGCTTTGCACCGACAATGCCGCCATGATCGCCTGGGCAGGCATCGAGCATCTCAAGGCCGGTGTCGACGACGACGACGCGTTCGACTTCGTACCGCGCTCGCGTTGGCCGCTCGACACCATCTCGACGCCCATCGTTGGCTCAGGTCGGCGCGGAGCCAAGGCATGATGGCAAGCGATCCAACCATCTGGCGCACCACTGTGCTGGGCGGCGGCGCCTGGGGAACGGCGCTGGGCCTCGCAATGCTGCGCGCCGGCCATTCGGTTAGCTTGTGGGCGCGCGACGCCGAAATGGTTGCCTCGATCACGAGTGGCGAAAATCCGCGTTACCTTCCAGGTATCGCTCTCGACAAAGGCATCGCAGCCACAACGGGCATTGGCGAGGCGCTTGCAAATGCGGATTGCGTGCTGGTGGTGACGCCGGCGCAGTCTTTGCGCGCGGTGCTGGCACAAGCCGCGCCGCATATCGGCAAGGGAACTCCCCTCGTCCTTTGCGCGAAGGGCATTGAACGCGAAACCGGCGCGCTTCTGTCCTCCATTGTCACCGAGATGTTGCCTCACAATCCTGTCGCCATCCTCTCCGGTCCTAGCTTTGCCGTGGATGTTGCAAGAGGCTTGCCCACGGCGGTCGTGGTGGCGGCAAACGACGAAGCGATGGCGACGGAACTCGCGGCGCATTTTTCCGCGCAGAATTTGCGCTGCTACTCCAGCGACGACGTGACCGGCGTCGAAATTGGCGGTGCGCTTAAGAACGTCTTTGCCATTGCCGCTGGCGCGGTCACGGGTGCCGGCCTCGGCGCGAGTGCGCAGGCCGCGATGGTCACGCGCGGCTTCGTCGAATTGCGCCGCATCGGAGCGGCCTTTGGTGCAAGACCGGAAACGCTGATGGGCCTGTCCGGCCTCGGCGACCTGCTGCTCACCTGCTCCTCAACCCAGTCGCGCAACTTTGCCTATGGCCTTGCCTTGGGCCGTGGCGAATCCCTTGCCGGCCGGCCATTGGCCGAGGGTGTTGCGACCGCCGCCATCGCCGCGCGCATCGCTGCCGAACGCGGGGTCGATGCACCGATCATCTCGGCCGCCGCTGCCATTCTGGATGGCACTGTCACCATCGGCCAAGCCGTATCGGCCCTGATGGCCCGGCCTTTGAAAAATGAAAACGACCTTTAGACCCGACAAGGAGAATGCCTGAAAATGCTGTTCGCATTGATTTGCAAGGATAAGCCCGGTGCGCTGCAGATACGCATGGACACGCGACCCAACCACGTCGCCTTTCTGAACGGCCTGAACGACGAGAAGAAGCTTGCCTTCGCCGGACCCTTCCTGGACGCCGACGGAAAGTCCAACGGCAGTCTTGTCGTCATCGAGGCTGCGGATCAGGCAGATGCGGAAAAGATCGCGGCAAGCGATCCCTATGCAAAGGCAGGTCTGTTCCAGAGTGTCGAAATCCTGCCTTGGAACTGGGCCTTCAACAAGCCTGCAGCATAACGGCTCGAACAAGCTAAAACGGGGAGCGCAGAATGAACTACTGGCTGTTCAAGTCCGAGCCTTTCAAATTTTCCTTCGACCAGTTGAAGAAGCTGGGCGCCAAGGGCACGCAATGGGACGGCGTGCGCAACTATGCGGCGCGCAACAACATGAAGGCGATGCAGGTCGGCGACCTCGGCTTTTTCTATCACTCCAACGAAGGCCTCAACATCGTCGGCATCGCCGAGGTGTGTGCGCTTGCCCATCACGACACGACCACCGACGACCCCCGCTGGGAATGCGTTGACATCCGTGCCGTGCGCGACGTGCCAACACCGCCGACGCTGGCCGACATCAAGGCCCATCCGAAGCTCTCGGAAATGGCTTTGGTGCGGCTCGGTCGCCTGTCCGTCCAGCCGGTGACGCCGGCCGAGTGGAAGGAAGTCTGCCGCATGGGTGGCCTCGACCCCGCACCGTGAGGCTGACCCCGCAAACGGCCGAGCGCTTCATTCGCGACAACACCGCGCTGCTTGCCCCGCCGCATGTTCCGGAAATCGTGCTTCATCTTGCCGATGAGGCGCACGACCTTTGGCGACGGACCGAGGAAGAGCTGGCCGAAATCGGCCTGCCGCCGCCGTTCTGGGCCTTTGCCTGGGCCGGTGGTCAGGGCCTCGCCCGCTACGTGCTCGACCATCCCGAGACAGTTCGCGGGCAAAAGGTGCTCGACTTTGCGTCCGGCTCGGGTCTCGTCGCCATCGCCGCTGCCAAGGCGGGCGCTGCCGAGGTAACGGCTGCCGATATCGACCCGTTCTGCGAAATGGCGATCAGGTTGAACTCACAGGCCAACGCCGTCGATATCGGCTTTGTCGGCACCGACTGCGTGGATACCGACGCAGGTTGGGACGTCGTGCTGGCCGGCGACGTCTTCTACGAAAAGCCGTTCGCGGAACGTCTCGTTCCGTGGTTCTCGGCGCTCGAAAGCCGTGGTGCGACCATCATCGTCGGCGACCCGGGCCGGGCCTATTTGCCGAAATCCGGTTTCGAGAAACTGGCGGTGTACGAGGTGCCGGTGACGCGGGTGCTGGAAGATGCCGAGGTCAAGAAAACCACCGTCTGGCGGTTTGCCTCAACCGCTACCTAACCACTTTCAGGACCGTCCGGTCCGACAGGAGCGGCAACAGCCGCGCCATGGTGCGCGCCGTGACAGCGACGCAACCCAGCGTCGGCGTGAAGCCTGGCCGCGCCAGATGGAAGAAGATGGCGCTGCCGCGACCGCGCCTCCGCGGGGCGATGTTCCAGTCGAGCACCAGGCAGGCGTCGTAGAGCCGGTCGTCGCGGCGCATCCGTTCATGGCTGGCGCCATAGGGAATGCGCACCGGGCGATTGTAGTTGCGGTCTTCCGGCACCTCGCACCAGCCAAGGTCCGGCCCGATCGGCGCCATCGGCAAGCGGGTCATGCGGCCCTTGGCAAAATGGTCGTTGCGAAAGTAGCCGCCGAGCAGGCGCATGGTGGCAAGCGGCGTCGCGCCATCGCCTTCGCGCTTGTTTGACGAAATGCCGCCCTTGCCGAGCGCGCAGGGAAACACCAGATTTCCGGCTTGCAGGAACCCTTTGCTCTGGTTGCCAGGTTTCGCGCGCACAAGAAGGATTCGCAGACCCGAGCGGAAAGTTGCGTCCGCCACATTGCGCCCGCGATTTTTCAGGTATGATCTGGTCACGGGACAAATCACTTTGTTCGGCTGTTTTGCCGATCAGGTTCCGCAAAAATGGACAACGGTCAACTGATGGCTGCAAAAAACATTTCAAAACAACGGATTGATCCATGACTTCCAGGACCATACTGATTGTCGACGACGACGAAGATCTTCGTTCAACGCTTGTCGAGCAACTTTCGCTCTACGAGGAATTCGACGTGCTGCAGGAAGCGACTGCCGCCAAGGGCATGTCGGCTGCGCGCACGGGCCTCATCGACCTGCTCATCATGGATGTCGGCCTGCCCGATCTCGATGGCCGCGAGGCGGTCAAGATGCTGCGCAAGGGCGGCTACAAGGCACCGATCATCATGCTGACCGGCCATGACACCGATTCGGACACCATCCTCGGCCTTGAAGCGGGCGCCAACGACTACGTCACCAAGCCGTTCCGTTTCGCCGTACTGCTTGCCCGCATCCGGGCGCAGTTGCGCCAGCATGAGCAGAGCGAGGACGCCACTTTTTCGGTCGGCGGCTACACCTTCAAGCCGAGCCAGAAGCTTCTGATCGACCAGCGCGGCGGCAAGGTACGGCTTACCGAAAAGGAAGCCTCGATCATCAAATATCTCTACCGCGCCGAACAGAAGGTGGTGACGCGCGATATTCTGCTAGAGGAAGTTTGGGGATACAATTCGGGCGTGACCACACACACCCTGGAAACGCATGTCTATCGCTTGCGGCAGAAGATTGAACGCGATCCTTCCAACGCGGAAATTCTTGTGACGGAAAGCGGCGGCTACAAGCTTGTTCCTTAAGCAATTTGGCGTTTATTGACCAAGTGCGATTCGGGGCGGTGTCGCGCTGGAGCGGTTTCGATTTCGTCGAAATCGGTGAAACCGCTCTATCTCTTTGTTTTAGTCGCACTTCCGGCCGCAAAACCGCTTCACACTTTTGCTGGAAGTGCTCTAGTAGGGGAAGCGACCTGTCGGTACGGGGACATAGCTGATGGCGCTGGATGACGATATTCGCATCCTATCTGCCGTAGAACTGTTCGCGGATTTCACGCAGGAGCAGTTGCGCCTGCTCGCCTTTGGCGCAGAAACCACCGCTCTTCACGCCGACCGCAAGCTTTACCTCGAAGAAGACGAGGCCGATTGCGCTTATATCGTCATCAGCGGCAGCATCGTCCTTTACCGGGAGGCGGACGAAAACCGCGTTCCCATCACCAATGCCGGCCCCGGCGCAATCCTTGGCGAACTGGCGCTGATCGCCGACACAAAGCGCCTGACCAGCGCCTCGGCTGCCACGGATTCGGAAGTGCTGCGCCTCAGCCGCAAGATGTTCCGGCGCATCCTCGAGGAATATCCAGACCTCGCCGCGCATCTGCACCAGCGCATCCTGGAGCAGTTCCAGGCACTCATCGAGCGCATCGAACAGGTCGCGCCGCGCTTCTCGGCCTGAGTTGGTGGCCGCATATACTTAATCATCGCCACGCCCGGCTAAAGCCGTCTGGCCATTGTCAAAGAACTGACCTCATCTGAGAGGTCGGGAGGACGGGCGGCCGTTCGGTCGCTCGTTTAGTATAGTAATGCGGCCTTGCGGCCGCCCGTCCGGTGGTCTTGCCCTACCGGGGGCAGCACTCACGCTGAAAGCCCCGATCAAGGCCCGGACTTGGGGGCTCATCACCCAGCCGCACACCGTTATGCGACCAATCCGGCACCGACGCCCTTCCCTGATACCCGGTGCGCACCAGGTCTCCCGCAAGGGCGATGGGACGGATTATGGGGGAGACGGAGAGGACGTGGATAAGCGGAGAGAAAGTTTTTTCAGGACATGAATGGGATCAAGGGGTTGGGTTAACATCAGCCTCTAACCGATCCACATTCTGAGATGCCTGAGCTCTTCTGCGATGTCACGGAATGGATCCCGGACATTCCTTTCTCGCTCCGCTCGAAAGAGAATTCCGGGATGACGCAACGGAGAGGTTGAGCCTCAACTTGATTCGGGATCATGCTCGACTAGCCAGGCTTGCATCCATAGGGCCGGACCCACCCACCGCGTCATCCCGGAAGCAAGCCGAACAACGTGAAGGCGACGCTGTCCGGGATCCATTCCGTGACAGTGCGGCAAAGCGCAGGCGATGCTGAAGTTTGAAGAAGCCAAACCGGCCTTGCACTGAGTGAACCCGCCAATTTCCAACCGGCGCAAAAGGATCCCGGACATTCCTTCTCGCTTCGCTCGAAAGCGAATTCCGGGATGACGAAGCGGAGGGGTTGTGCTGACAATCGCACAACTGAGGTTGGACGAGGGTAAGGCGCGAACTAAGCCAGGTCGAAGCGTGCGATGACGGGCACGTGGTCGGACGGTCGCTCCCAGCCGCGCGCTTCGCGCAGGATGTCATAGCCGGCAAAGTGCGGCACCAGATTGGGCGAAGACCAGACATGGTCGAGGCGGCGGCCGCGATCGGAGGCCTGCCAATCCTGCGCCCGATAACTCCACCAGGTGTAGAGCTTCTGTTCGAGCGGCACGTTGAGCCGCATCAGGTCGACCCATTCGCCGGCCTGCCGCATGGCCTCGAAATTGGTCGTCTCGACGGGCGTATGGCTGACGACGTTGAGAAGTTGCTTGTGCGACCAGACATCATGCTCGAGTGGCGCGATGTTGAGATCGCCGACAAGAACGGAGCTCGACACCTCGTCATGCGCGGCGCGGATGGCGCGCATCTCTTCGACGAAGTCGAGCTTGTGCCTGAACTTCCGGTTGATTGCCGGATCGGGCTCGTCACCACCGGCAGGCACATAGAAATTATGCAGCAGGATCGACGTGCCGTTGGTGCGCACGGTGACGGAAATGTGCCGGCTGTCTTCGATCTCGCAGAAGCGGCGCTTCTCCACGACCTCGATTGGTCGCCGCGCTACGGTCGCGACGCCGTGATAGCCCTTTTGGCCGTGGATCGCGATGTGTTCATAGCCGAGCTTGCGGAACGCCTTTTCCGGGAAGAGGTCGTCGGGGCACTTGGTTTCCTGCAGGCACAAAACGTCCGGCCGGTGTTCTTCCAACAGGCGCTCGACCAGCGGCATGCGCAGCCGCACGGAGTTGATGTTCCAGGTCGCGATCGTGAAAGCCATGCGCCATGTTCCAATCGGGCGCACGGCCGGCGACCGGTGGCCGCCGCTGAACTTCTCGCGCCCTTGTGAGGGTATCGGGCGGCAAAGTGCCAGCAGCCATGGTCAAAGACAAGGCGAGCCGTGGCTTTCGGCACGGCTCGCAGCGATTTCCACAGCTTGGGGCGAGACTACTTCTGACTCTGGCGCGAGTTGAGTTCGCGATTTGCGCGGTAGTCGATGGCAAATGTGTTGGCGGCGAAGTCCACGCCCTGCTTGACGTTGAAGATCATCACCGTCGTGTCCTTGCCCTGCGCATCGGTGATGGTCCACTGGCGCAGCTCATAGGTGTTCGGGTCGAACATCATGGTGATCTTGGAATTCCCGAAAACCGACTTGTCCGCCAGTTGAATGGTGGTGAGGTCGTCTTCCTGCTTGACGCTCTGGACCAGTTGGCCGGACAGGTCGATCCGGTTGTCCAGCAGCAGCTTGAGCGGTGTCTTCGACAACGGATAAAGATCCGAGGTTTTCAGCTTCTTGTTGAGGATGACCACCGAATTTCCGTCCGACACGACTTGGAAATTGGACGGCCCTTCATAGTTGAAGCGGATCTTGCCCGGGCGTTCGAGGAAGAACTTGCCGCCGGTCTGCTCGCCCTTGGGGCCGAACTGCACGAACTCGCCGCTCATCGTCTTGACCGAAGAAAAATGGTCCGCGATCTTCTGGGCGGCTTCCGGCACGGCGGCCTGCGCCGACGCCAGCAGGCGGAACCCCGGAACGATGTTGAGCGCCGAAGCGCCGGCAAATGCCAGCCCGAAGCCGAGAAGGCGGCGGCGCGTGAGGGCAAAATCGGCGCGTGTATCTTTGGTCATGCTCTTCACTCTCGTCTTCACACGTTGATTGAGCATCGCAACAATCCGAAAACCGGATTCCACTTTTCGGTCCGATGCTCCGGCCCTTCTTGCCATGTCATGGCCATTCAGTTGGGCTTAAGTTTGGCGAGGCCGGAAAGTTCCCTTCCTAGAACTTGTCGTCGTCGGTCGGAACGAGGATTTCGCGCTTGCCGGCGTGGTTTGCCGGGCCGACGACGCCTTCCTTTTCCATCCGTTCGATGATCGACGCGGCACGGTTGTAGCCGATGCCGAGACGCCGCTGGATGTAGCTGGTCGAGGCCTTGCCGTCGCGCAGCACAACCGCAACCGCCTGGTCATAGGGGTCGTCCGAATCGTCGAAATTGCCACCGCAGCCGCCAGCACTGCTCCGGCCCGGCGCATCTTCGTCGTCCTCGCCATCGTCTTCGGTGATGGCGTCGAGATATTCGGGCACGCCTTGCAGCTTGAGGTGGGCAACGATCTTCTCGACCTCGTCGTCGGAGACGAACGGCCCATGCACGCGCTGGATGCGGCCGCCGCCGGCCATGTAGAGCATGTCGCCCATGCCAAGCAGCTGCTCCGCTCCCTGCTCGCCCAAGATGGTGCGGCTGTCGATCTTCGACGTGACCTGGAAGGAAATGCGGGTCGGGAAGTTCGCTTTGATGGTGCCGGTGATGACGTCGACCGAAGGCCGCTGCGTCGCCATGATGACATGGATTCCGGCGGCGCGCGCCATCTGGGCGAGACGCTGCACCGCGCCTTCGATATCCTTGCCGGCGACCATCATCAGGTCGGCCATCTCGTCGATGATGACGACGATGTAGGGCATCGGCTCAAGGTCGAGATGCTCGGTTTCGTAGATCGCCTCGCCGGTCTGGCGGTCGAAGCCGGTCTGCACCGTGCGCGAGATCTGCTCGCCCTTTTTCTCCGCCTGCGCGACGCGCTGATTGAAGCCGTCGATGTTGCGCACGCCGACCTTAGACATCTTGCGGTAGCGGTCTTCCATCTCCCGCACCGTCCATTTCAGCGCCACGACCGCCTTTTTCGGATCGGTCACGACCGGGGTCAGAAGGTGCGGGATGCCGTCATAGACCGACAGTTCCAGCATCTTCGGGTCGATCATGATGAGGCGGCACTGCTCAGGCGTCATGCGATAGAGCAGGGACAGGATCATCGTGTTGATGGCGACCGACTTGCCGGAACCGGTGGTGCCGGCGACCAGCACGTGCGGCATCTTGGCGATGTCGACGATGACGGCCTCGCCGTTGATGGTCTTGCCGAGCGCAAGCGCCAGCTTGGCCTTGGTGGTCTCGAAATCGCGGCTGGCCATGATTTCGCGCAGGTAAACCGTCTCGCGCTTGGCGTTTGGCAGCTCGATGCCGATGGCGTTGCGCCCCGGAACCACGGCGACGCGGCAGGCAATGGCGCTCATCGAACGCGCGATGTCGTCGGCAAGGCCGATGACGCGCGAGGACTTGATGCCGGGCGCAGGTTCGAGTTCGTAGAGGGTAACGACCGGGCCCGGGCGCACATGGATGATCTCGCCCTTGACGCCGAAATCCTCCAGCACGCCTTCGAGCAGGCGGGCGTTCTGTTCGAGCGCGTCCTTCGACAGGCTGGGATCGCGCACCACGTTGGGCGGATCGGACAGGAAGTGCAGTGACGGCATTTCGAACGTCTGCGAGCCGATCAGCGAGGTCTGGGCCTCGCGCTGGACGCGGCTGCCGGGAGCGGGACGCGGGGCGGGTGCTGCAACTCGCGTTGCCGCATCGGAGCGGAAATTCTGGACATGGGCGGCCTCCGGGCGATGGGCCGGCATCGGCTCATCCGCGAAATCCATGTCGTCCATGTCGTCTTCGCCGAAGACGTCGACATCATGCGGATCGAGCGAAGCGCCGCGGTCATTGACCATCTGGGCAAAGAACTCGGGCTCGACGCGGGCGCGTCCGCCCCTGCTCATATGCGCCTCGGCAAGTTCCTGGGATTCAACCCGTTCGGCGGCGCGGCGCCATGCGCTGGAGCGCTGCTCCATCTCCGGCTCGAACTGTTCGTTCTGCTCACGGCGACGGGCGGCGCGACGGCGCAGATAGGCGCGGAACGACAGCCACCAATGGGTCAACGCGCCAAGGGCCAGCATGCCCTCGCCGTCGTCGTCATCCTCGTCCTTTTCGAACAGCACCTGGTCGTTGTCGACCACCTCCGGCTTTTCGGGCTCTTCCATGACCGCAAAGCCGTTCTTGCGGGCGATCAGCGCGGAGCCGAAGGCAAACAGCCACAGCATCGGTGCGGCGAACAGCAAGGCGAGGAAGCTGGCGAACAGGCCGGTCGGATAACCGCCGACGAAAAGGCTCGGAATGTTGAGAACCATGTCGCCAACAACACCGCCGAGCCCTGTCGGCAGCGGCCATGTGTTCGGCGGCACCACGCAACCGGCGATCGCGGCTGCCAGAACGGCAAAGCCGAACCACGCCAGGCCGCGCTTGGGCAGATTGTCGACACCGCGCGCCGAAAACAGCAGGAAGCCCCAGATGATGGCAGGGACCAGGCCGGCAACCGACGACAGGCCGAAGAACTGCATGGCGAGATCGGAGAACACCGCGCCCGCATAGCCCATCGCGTTGGTCACCGTATTGTCGGTGGCGTGCGAGAAGCTCGGATCGGCCACGTTCCACGTCGCAAGGCTGGCAATGCCGAAGGCGACGAACGCAAACAGGCCGCAACCCGAAAGCCGCCCGACCTGCCGGCGCGCGAACGCCTGCAACCCGCTATAGCCGGTATCTTCCAGCGCAAGCCGCGCAGTAGCCCCTGAACGCATGCATCTTCCCCGTCACTGAATGCTGCGCCGACACAGGCTCGCAGGTCGGCGGACTCACGTGCCAGACTATCGGGGAGAAGGTTAAGGGTGCTTTAACCATGTAGACGCTGCGTGGCTTATTCCGTCGGCTTGGCAAGGATACGGCCAAGGTCTAGGATGACGAATTGCTAATATGCCTCATTCCAAGGGGCCTTCCGATGCCGTCAAGCTTCAACGTTCACGACGCGACCGGCTACGACCAGCTCATGGGTCGCTGGAGCCGCAAACTCGCATCCCCATTCATCGAATTTGCCGGACTTGCCAAGGGCGATAGGGTGCTCGACGTCGGCTGCGGCACCGGCAGCCTGACCTTCGCGCTGGCGGCTTCCGCCGATCCAGCCGCGATCGCAGCAATCGACTTCTCGCCCGTCTTTGTGGAGGCGGCGAGGAAGCGCAACACCGACCCGCGCGTGACGGTCAGCCAGGCCGACGCCTGCGCCTTGCCTTTCGATGACAGCGGGTTCGACCGCGCCATGGCGCTGCTCGTGCTGCATTTCGTGCCCGATGCCGGCAAGGCCGTCGCCGAGATGCGCCGCGTCGTGCGGCCGGGCGGCGTGGTGGCAGCCGTGGTGTGGGATCATCTTGGCGGCATGCCGGGCATGCGCATGATGGTCGATACGGTCGCGGCGCTTGGCGAAGGCGGGCGGCAACTGCGCGCCCGCTACTGCTTCCAGCCGATGATGCAGCCGGGTGAAATGAAGCGGACCTTCATCGAGCAAGGGTTGGCCGAGGTTGCGGAAACCGAACTGATGGTCCGCATGGACTACCGGAACTTCGACGACTACTGGGCGCCGATTGCCGCCGGCGAAGGTCCGCTGGGCAAATACATGACCACGCTGGATGACGCCGAGCGGGCGCGCACCGACGCGGCGATGCGTGATGCCTATGAAGCGGGCAAGCCGGACGGTCCAAGGTCATTTGCCAATGTCGCCTGGGCCTGCCGGGGCATTGTCCACTGACTTCAGAGCGTGAGGCGCAAGGCTACCAGTTCGCGGCGGCGGGCGTCCAAAGGCCGAAATAGGGGCAACCCAGCACATCGGCCCTGGTTCGGACGTGATCGACCATGGCCGGCTCCGCAATCTCCACCACGCCGCACAGTGTCCAGTTGAACAGGATCTTGAAGTCGAAGCCATTTGCGCGGACCATCACGGAACTGCCCGGCGGCAGGGACGCGGGCATCTGCTTGGCGAGCGCCGGGTCGAGAACCTGCAAGGAAATGAACGACTTGCCCGCCTTCGCCTCAAGGCCGGTCCGATCCCTCTTCTGCATTTCGATGACGGCATCGGAAACCTTGCGCAGGAAATCGACCGCAACGGGAACCTGGGGGAGCGTGTCGCTGTACTTGCGCTCCAGTGTCTCCAGAACCTGATCGCCATCCTGCGATGCAGGCAGCAACGCCCATACCACCAGAGCCATCAGCGCGCCGAACAGCGCAACAATTGCCATTGGCGGCAAAAAGCTCTTGATCGCCGGAGCCAAGGCGAAGATCGACGGCTTTTTCTGAGGCTTTGGCGCAAAGGAGGCTTCGATGGCGCTGATCGCCGCTTCGATGACGGCGGCGTTTGCCTCGCCATTCATCTGCCTTCCGACGGCAATCCGGGCGGCGCTGTACACTTTCTGCCGCTCGGCCGGGGACCTTGCGTCCCGGTCGACAATCGCCTTGCGGATGACCTGGGTGATTTTCTCCGGCTGCATCATGCCCTCTGTTCCGGGCGTGCCGTATCACGGAAAAGACGGGCGCTCCAATCATTATCGATTGCGCAGGAGAGCGCGGCCCGAACGATATGGCCGAAGGGGAAAACCGGCCCGGATCATGCCCAGGCCAGTTATTGCGGCAAGCTTATTCGCTGACCATCGCAAAGCGGATGACGAACAGCGCGGCAACCAGCCATGTTGCCGGGTGAACGTCGCGGGCGCGGCCCGTCGCGGTCTTCAACACGGCATAGCTGATGAAACCGAAGGCAAGGCCGTTGGCGATGGAGTAGGTGAACGGCATCATCAGCGCCGTCAGCGCGGCCGGCGCTGCCTCGGTGATCTCCTCCCACTCGACCTCGACCAGTTCACGCATCATCAGGCAGGCGACGTAGAGCAGGGCCGGTGCCGTGGCATAGACGGGAACCGAACCAGCCAGCGGCGAGAAGAAAAGTGCTGCCAAAAACAAGAGCGCGATCACCAGCGCGGTCAAACCCGTGCGCCCGCCGGCCTGGACGCCGGATGCGCTTTCGACATAGGCGGTCGTGCTGGACGTGCCGAGCAGCGAACCGGCGACAATCGCCGTGCTGTCCGCCAACAGGGCACGACCGAGCCGGTTTGGCTTGCCTTCCTCGATCAGCCTGGCCCGCTTGGCGACGCCGATCAGCGTGCCCGTTGCGTCGAACACTTCGACCAGCACGAAAACGAGAATGACGTGCACAAGGCCGCTGTGCATCGCGCCGAGGATGTCGAGTTGCAGGAAAGTCGGCGCAATCGAAGGCGGCATGGAAATGATGCCGCCGAACTGGGTGACGCCCAGCGCCATAGACAGGACGGTGATGACCAGGATGCCGAGCAGGATTGCGCCACGCACCTTGAGCGCGTCGAGTGCCGCAATGATGAAGAAGCCGAGGATCGCCAGCAGCGGCCCGGTCTTGGTCACATCGCCCAGCCCGACCAGCGTTGCCGGGTTGTCGACGACGATCTCGGAACTCTTGAGCGCGATGATGGCGAGGAACAGGCCGATGCCGGCGGCGATGGCGCTGCGCATGGAATGCGGAATGCCCGCGATCAGCCAGCTGCGCACCCCGGTTACGGTCAGGATCAGGAAGATGACACCGGAAATGAACACCGCGCCGAGCGCCTGCTGCCAGGTGAAGCCCATGGCTCCGACAACGGTAAAGGCGAAGAAGGCGTTGAGCCCCATGCCGGGCGCCATGCCGATTGGCCAGCGCGCCACCATGGCCATGATGAAAGAGCCGAGTGCCGCCGCGAGGCAGGTGGCGACGAACACGGCATTGCGGTCCATGCCCGTGGTGGACAGGATCTCCGGGTTGACGAAGATGATGTAGGACATGGTCAGGAAGGTTGTGACGCCCGCGATCACCTCGGTGCGGACGGAAGAACCTTCCTCCTTCAACTTGAAATAAGCTTCGAGCATTGCTGCTCCTCCTCTCGCTCCTCATTGCGACAGCGAACCGCGCCGGATGGTGGACGACAGACTGCCGAGAACCGGCATCTGTCTGAATCAACTGAGTTAAATTGACCTCACCAGCAGGTCGGGCACTTAGGTCAAGACCTGAAAAACGTGCCCGTTGGCGCTCCCTCGCCCAATGGCACGCAACTTCTTCCCGTTGCGTCCTGCACGCAAGAGGCGAATCCCCCCGACCAGTCCGAAGCTGTTTCGCGTTTTTGTTGAATGTGCCTGCCAAGGTGGCGGCAAAAAAAGAGGCCCGGAACATGTCCGGGCCTAAGTGCGGTTCCCTGAAATGGACAACCGCGACGGGTGGAATACAGGCGGCCCGTCAGGCCGCCCGTCTGGATCAGGAATGGTAGGCAACTTCTCCATGCGAGGTGATGTCGAGGCCTTGCGATTCGGTTTCAGCCGTGGGCCGCAAGCCGACCACCAGATCGACAAGCTTGTAGAGGATGGCCGACACGACGCCGCACCAGACCACCGTGACCAGGATGGCGAGGATCTGCGTCCACACTTGGCTGGCCATGGTGACGCCTTCGGCATAGCCGACGCCGCCGAGCGAGGCCGAGGCAAAGATGCCGGTGCCGATCGCACCGACGATGCCGCCGATGCCGTGCACACCGAACACGTCGAGCGCGTCGTCATAGCCAAGCTTGATCTTCACCGTTGCCACGAAATAGTAGCAGACGACGGAGGCAATCGCGCCAAGCACGATGGCGCCGACCGGACCGACGAAGCCCGCCGCCGGCGTTACCGCCACCAGGCCGGCAACTATGCCGGACGCAGCGCCGAGCATAGAGGCCTTGCCGCGCGTAACGGTTTCAACGACTGCCCATGCGATTGCCGCACCTGCCGTTGCGGTGAAGGTGTTGATCATGGCGAGCGCCGCCGTGCCGTTGGCAGCGAGCGCCGAACCGGCATTGAAGCCGAACCAGCCGACCCACAGGATGGAAGCGCCGATCATGGTGAAGGGCATGGAGTGCGGGGCCATGTTGTCACGCCCGTAGCCGTGGCGCTTGCCGATCAGCAACGCGCCAACCAGCGCGGCGATGCCGGCATTGATGTGGACGACCGTGCCGCCGGCGAAGTCGAGCGCGCCCCAGCCGAAGATGAGGCCGTTGGCATCCCACACCATGTGCGCGATGGGGAAGTAGACGAGGCTGACCCACAACACGACGAACATGAGCACGGCGGAGAATTTCACCCGCTCGGCAAATGCGCCGATGATGAGCGCCGGCGTGATGGCGGCAAAGGTCATCTGGAAGCAGATGAAGACGAATTCCGGAATGGTGCCGGTCTCCGATTCCCGTGTGACGCCGGCGAGGAAGACCTTGCCGAGCCCGCCCCAGTAAGGGCTGGTGCCGCCGCCGAAGGCGAAGGAGTAACCCCACAGCACCCAGACGACGATGACCACCGCCGTGATCATGGTGCATTGCATGAGGATCGACAGGATGTTCTTCGAGCGGACGAGACCGCCATAGAACAGCGCAAGCCCGGGCAGCGCCATGAACAGGACGAGGATGGTCGAAAGCATCATCCAGGTGGTGTCGCCGCTGTTGAGCGCCGACACCGGAGCGGCTGCTTCGGTTGCGGCGGGCGCGGCTTCCTGCGCGAAGGCGGCAACCGACCCGAGCGCCGAGAAAGCGAGGGGCGCCAGCAATCCCGCACGCTTGAGAGTGGAAGGAAGTCTCATTGATTTCTCCATTTGCATGTCGACTGGCCGCTCAGAGCGCGTCGGTGTCTGTTTCGCCGGTGCGGATGCGCACGGCCTGGTCGATGCCGAAGACGAAGATCTTGCCGTCGCCGATCTGGCCGGTCTTGGCGGCGTTGCGGATGGCCTCGACGGCCTTGTCGGCAATGTCGCTATCGACCGCGACCTCGATCTTGAGTTTCGGCAGGAAGCTCACCGCGTATTCCGCGCCGCGGTAGATTTCGGTGTGCCCTTTCTGACGCCCGTAGCCCTTGACTTCGGTGACGGTCAGCCCTTGCACGCCAATGGCGGTAAGCGCCTCGCGCACCTCGTCGAGCTTGAACGGCTTGATGACAGCCATCACGATTTTCATCAGGTCTTGCCCTTTGCTTGTGCGGGTCCCCGCGTTGCACGTGGCCCTGCCCATCCCGCATGGGACCGCAGAACATCCACGAACAATCAAGCTCCGTGCCAATTGGCGGGCGAAGAGGTTAAAATGTTGATTTTAAACGTGTATTTTAATAGTGCGGCGCAGCAATTCAGATGCGCGGCAATCCAGTTTGCTTAATTAATGAGCAATGAAAAACAATTGCCTAATATATGTGCTATCGCTTGAGCCGGATCAGCCCTTCCTGCGCCACCGACGCAACCAGCGTGCCGTCGCGGGCAAACAGCGAACCTCGCGTAAAGCCGCGCGAGCCTTGCGTGGAGGGGCTGTCCTGCGAATAGAGCATCCAGTCGTCAAGCGCATGCGGGCGGTGGAACCACATGGCATGGTCGAGGCTGGCGGCCTGGATATCGCGGTCGAAGATGGCTCGCCCGTGCGCGAAGGTGGAGGTGTCGAGCAATGTCATGTCGGACAGATAGGCAAGCACCGCCGTCTGCATGGCGCGGTCTGCCGGCACCGGGCCGCTGGTGCGTATCCAGATGTTCTGCTTCGGCTCCAGCTTTTCGCGGCTGGTGTAGTGCTTGAGCATGACCGGCTTCATCTCGATAGGCCGATCGCGCTCCCAGTAGCGGCGAATGCCTTCGGGCACCGCCTCGCCGAATTTTCCGATCAGTTCGGGCTGCGACAGGAGCGTGTCGGGTGCAGGCACGTCGAGCGGCATCGGGATCTGGTGGTCGAGGCCCTGCTCGTCCTGCTGGAACGAGGCTTCCAGCGAAAAGATGGCGTGGCCGTGCTGGATCGCCACCACGCGCCGCGTGGTGAAGGAACCGCCGTCGCGGATACGGTCGACCTCGTAGACGATCGGCACCTTGGTGTCGCCGGGGCGCATGAAGTAGCCGTGCAGCGAATGCACATGCCGATCCGGCTCCACGGTGCGCTGGGCGGCCACGAGGGCCTGCGCGATGGTCTGGCCGCCGAAGACGCGCTGCCAGTCGGTTTGCGGGCTGCGACCACGGAACAGGTTGTGTTCCAGCCGCTCAAGGTCGAGTATGTTCAAAAGCTCGTCCATGGCTGCCGTCATGATCGCACCCTTTCCGGAACTGTCCGGGCCGGTGTCGGACAGGAACGGCAGCGCGTCAAGGCTGCATATGCTGCCGCCGGCAACACGAAAGGTTTTGGCAATGGCTGAACGCAAGGCCGAGGATAAAGGCCAGTCCAGGCTGGACGTTCTGGTGGCAGGTGCGGGCTATGTCGGCCTCGCGGCAGCGGTGTCGCTGAAGCAGGCACGGCCGAGCCTCGCTGTCGCCGTCGTCGATGCCGCGCCGGCCGGCGTGTGGCAAAAGGACGGCCGCGCCTCGGCCATCGCCGCCGCCGCCTGCCGCATGCTCGACCGCCTTGGCGTGTGGGACGACATCGCACCGGAAGCGCAGGCCATCACCGAAATGGTGATCACCGATTCGCGCACCGCCGATCCGGTCCGGCCCGTGTTCCTGACCTTTGACGGCGAGGTCGCTCCGGGCGAACCCTTCGCGCATATGGTCGCCAACCGCGACCTCAATGGCGCGTTGCGCAAGCGCGCCGGAGAGCTCGGCATCGACATCATCGAAGGCGTGGGCGTGCAAGGCTTCGATGCAGATGGCGCGGGCGTGACCGTGCATCTTGCGGATGGCGCAGCCGTGAGGGCGCGCCTGCTGGTCGCCGCCGACGGCGTCAAGTCGAAGCTGCGCGACTTGGCCGGCATCAAGACGGTGCATTGGAGCTACGGTCAGTCCGGCATCGTCTGCACAGTCGCGCATGAGCGGCCCCACAATGGCCTTGCCGAAGAACATTTCCTGCCTGCCGGCCCATTCGCCACCTTGCCGCTGAAGGGCAACCGCTCGTCGCTGGTATGGGTGGAACGCACCGAAGACGCCGACAAACTGGTGAACGGCGACGACCTCGTGTTCGAGGTAGAACTGGAGCGGCGCTTCGGCTTGAAGCTGGGAGAGATCAAGGTGGAGACCAAGCCGCGCGCATGGCCGCTTGGCCTGACGCTCGCCCGCGCTTTCGTCGCGCCGCGCATCGCGCTGGCCGGAGACGCCGCGCACGGCATCCACCCCATTGCCGGGCAAGGCCTGAACCTCGGCTTCAAGGATGTCGCGGCATTGGCCGAGGTGATCGTGGAGGCCGACCGGCTGGGACAGGATATCGGCGCGCTCGACGTTCTCGAGCGCTACCAGCAATGGCGGCGCTTCGACACCGTGCAGATGGGCGTGACCACGGATGTGCTCAACCGGCTGTTCTCCAACGATATTGCGCCTATCCGCGCGGCCCGCGACATTGGTCTCGGCATCGTCGAGCGCCTGCCGCGCCTGAAGGAATTCTTCATCCGGCAGGCTTCCGGTCTTGCCGGCGGAACACCTCGCCTGCTGAAGGGCGAAGCCATCTGAGCCTGAAAGGCGTTCGCTTTTCGGGATTTGATTGTTATACGACGTGCCATGAGCCTTGATTCCGTTCGCGCCTTTTTCGCAGCCCACGCTCCCGACATAAAAGTCATCGTCACCGAGGAAAGCTCGGCCACGGTGGCGCTTGCCGCCGAGGCGCATGGCGTCGAGCCGGCGCAGATCGCCAAGACGATCTGCCTGCGCGCCGGCGACCAGATCATGCTGGTGGTGGCGGGCGGCATGGCGCGCATCGACAACCGCAAGTTCCGCGACCGCTTCGGCGCCAAGGCCCGCATGCTGGAGGCCGAGCAGGTCGTGGAGGCGACCAGCCATCCGGTCGGCGGCGTCTGCCCGTTCGGACTGCCCGCGCCGCTGCCCATCTATTGCGATGCCTCGCTGCGGTCTTTCGAGGAAGTGGTGCCGGCAGCAGGGGCCACCAACGCGGCGGTTCGCTTGGCCCCTGAGCGGATGGCCGAGCTTACCAACGCCGAATGGGTCGATGTCTGCCAATAGGCGCGTCACGCGCTTATTGTTTGCCTTGCATCAACACCGCCCTGCACTATCGTTCATATAGGCCCGCTGGTCCCTTTTTGACCGCATAAACAAGGAGATTACCATGGATCGTCACGCAAATGCCGTCTGGAAGGGCAATCTGAAGGAGGGTGCCGGCACGCTCGACCTGCAAAGCGGCGTGTTCAGCAAGCAGCCCTATTCCTTCAAGGGCCGCTTCGAAGACGAAAGTGGCAAGACCGGCACCAACCCGGAAGAGCTGATCGCGGCTGCGCACGCCGGCTGCTTTGCGATGCAGTTTTCCCATTTCCTCGCCGAAAACGGCACGCCGGCCGACAAGCTTGACGCAACCGCGGTCGTGACGCTGACGCCCGGCACCGGCATCACCGGCAGCGCGCTGAAGGTCGTCGGAACCGTGCCCGGCATCGATTCGGCCAAGTTCAAGGAACTGGCCGAAAAGGCCAAGGGCGAATGCCCGGTTTCCAAGGCGCTCGGCGCGATCAAGGTGACGCTCGACGCCAAGCTGGCCTGAACACCGGCATGATTCGGCCGGCAAGACGGCGCGGATGAAATGAAAAAATCCCGGAGGCCATGGCCGTTCCGGGATTTTTTGTGCTGACGGGCAGGCTAACGGTCTTCGCCGGTCAGCGCATCGAGGCGCTCGCTGAGACGCGCCACCTGCTCCTCAAGCATCGCAATGCGGGCTTCGAGGTCTGACGTGCGTCCCGATGAAACCGCCGGCGCAGAAAAGGCGCTGGCGTCGACCGGCCCGCACAGGAGGTGGACAAACCGCTCTTCGCGCTGGCCGGGAGCGCGGTCGAGTTGCTGCACCAGCGGCGGCCGGCGCCCGATCAACAGGTCGAGATTGTCGCGCAAATCCTCGATCGAGGAAAAGCGCGCCATCCGTTCGCTGCGCGCCAGAAGCTCGTATGCCGTCTGGGGCCCGCGCAAAAGAAGCAGCCCGACCAGCGCGATCTGCGGCGTCGTCAATGAAAAGCGCTGGGCAAGCTGATGCTCGTAGCGCTCGACGCGCGAGCCGAAGACCTGTCGCGCCAGACCTTTCTGCTCAAGGAGTTTCAGCGCCCGCTGAACCTCGGCTTGCTCAAGCACCATGACCGGTTCGCGCGCCGTCTTCTGGTTCGCCGCCGCGTGCGCTGCGTTGAGCGAGAGCGGATAGACGTCGGGCGTCAATTCCTTCTTCTCGATGAGCGAACCGAGCACGCGCGCTTCGGCGGCATTGAGGACGAGGGGATCGTTGTCGGTCATCTTTGGTCGGCCACCGCAGCTATTTACTGTTTGGCGATCCGGGTGTTTGCTTCGCCCGTGGATCGAACGGGTATGGAGGGATACGATGTTCTTCGGCGTTTCGACACTACAGACATTTCATGTCCTGATCAGCATCATCGGCATTGTCACCGGACTAGTCGTCGTCTGGGGCCTTTTTTCGTCAAGACGGATGAGCACCCTGACGGCAATTTTTCTGGTCACCACCTTGTTGACGAACCTGACAGGTTTCGTGTTTCCGTTCAAAGGTTTTACACCCGCGATCGGCGTCGGCATCATCGGTACGGTGGTGATGGCCCTGTGCTTGGCGGCGCGCTACCTCAAGCAGATGGAAAACGGCTGGCGCGGCATTTACGTCATCACCGCCGTGATATCGCTTTACTTCAACCTGTTCGTGCTGGTGGTGCAGCTTTTCCTGAAAGTGCCTACCCTGCACGCCTATGCGCCGACCGGCTCCGAGCCGCCCTTTGCCGCAGTTCAAGGCTTGGTTCTGCTGTTGTGCATTGGAGCGGGCCTCCTCGCCTTCAGGCGCTTCCACCCCTTGCCAGCGCCGCGACCGGGCCTTGCTTGAAAGTTAGGCCGGGTTGAGAAGGGTCAGACCCTTCTCTCCACCATCAGCTTCTTGATCTCGGCAATCGCCTTTGCCGGGTTCAAGCCCTTGGGGCATGTCTGCGCGCAGTTCATGATGGTGTGGCAGCGGTAGAGCCGGAACGGGTCTTCCAGATTGTCGAGCCGCTCGCCGGTTGCCTCGTCGCGGGAATCGATCAGCCAGCGATAGGCCTGCAACAAAACCGCAGGTCCGAGATAACGGTCGCCGTTCCACCAATAGCTCGGACACGACGTCGAGCAGCAGGCGCACAGAATGCACTCGTAGAGGCCGTCGAGCTTCTCGCGGTCTTCATGGCTCTGCAGCCACTCCTTCGCAGGCTCCGGCGACACCGTCTTCAGCCACGGCTCGATGGACGCATGTTGCGCGTAGAAATTGTTCAGGTCGGGAACGAGATCCTTGACCACCTGCATATGCGGCAGCGGATAGATCTTGATCGCACCGGAAATGTCGTCGCAGCCCTTGGTGCACGCAAGCGTGTTGGAGCCGTCGATGTTCATGGCGCAGGAACCGCAGATGCCCTCGCGGCATGAGCGGCGCAGCGTCAGCGTCGGATCGATCTTGTTCTTGATGTACAGAAGCGCGTCGAGAACCATCGGGCCGCAATCGTCCATATCGACGAAATAGGTGTCGATGCTCGGATTTTCGCCGTCATCCGGCGACCAGCGATAAATGCGGTATTCGCGCAGGTTGGTCGCGCCTTCCGGCTTCGGCCAGGTCTTGCCCTGCCTGATCTGCGAGTTCTTGGGGAGTGCGAGTTCGACCATAGCGTCAGGTCCTCAATACACCCGCGCCTTGGGCGCGATCTTCTTCGGGTCGATCCCGCCGTCTTCCGGCTTGATCTGCGGATCGGTGTGAACCGGCCGATAGGTGAGCGTAACCTTGCCCTCGTCGCTGACATGGGCAAGCGTGTGCTTGCGCCAGTTGGCGTCGTCGCGGGCGGAAAAGTCCTCGCGCGCATGCGCGCCGCGGCTTTCCTTGCGCGCTTCGGCCCCGTAGACCGTGGCGATGGCGTTGGCCATCAGGTTTTCCAGTTCGAGCGTTTCGACCAGATCGGAGTTCCAGATCATCGAACGGTCGAAAACCTTGATGTCCTTGAGCTCATTCCAGATCGCGCTGATGCGCTCGCAGCCCTTTTCGAGCGACTCCTGGGTGCGGAACACCGCTGCGTCGTCCTGCATGGCCTTTTGCATACGCTCGCGGATGACCGCCGTCGGCGTGCTGCCATTGGCGTGACGCAGGCGGTCGAAGCGATCCCTGATCTTGTCGACGGAAGCCATGGTGAGTGACGGCACCGACGACTTGCGGTCGATGACCTGACCGGCGCGGATCGCGGCGGCGCGGCCGAACACGACAAGGTCGATCAGCGAGTTGGAGCCAAGCCGGTTGGCACCGTGGACGGAGGCGCAGCCGGCTTCGCCGACCGCCATCAGGCCGGGCGACACCTTGTCAGGCTGCTTTGTCGTTGGGTTCAGCACTTCGCCCCAGTAATTCGTCGGCACACCACCCATATTGTAGTGCACCGTCGGCAGGACCGGGATCGGCTCCTTGGTGAGATCGACGCCGGCGAAAATCTTGGCGGATTCCGAAATGCCGGGCAGCCGTTCGGCCAGCACCGCCGGATCGAGATGGTCGAGATGCAGGAAGATGTGGTCCTTGTTCTTGCCGACGCCGCGTCCTTCGCGGATTTCCAGCGTCATGCAGCGCGAAACCACGTCACGCGAAGCAAGGTCCTTGGCCGACGGCGCATAACGCTCCATGAAGCGCTCGCCTTCGGAATTGACCAGATAGCCGCCCTCGCCGCGCGCGCCCTCGGTGATCAGGCAGCCCGCTCCATAGATGCCGGTCGGGTGGAACTGCACGAACTCCATATCCTGCAAGGGCAGGCCGGCACGCGCCGCCATGCCGCCGCCGTCGCCGGTGCAGGTATGCGCCGAGGTGGCCGAGAAATAGGCGCGTCCGTAGCCGCCCGTGGCCAGCACCACCATCTTTGCCGAAAAGCGATGGATGGTGCCATCGTCGAGGTTCCAGGCGACGACGCCGGTGCAGGTGCCGTCCTCGTCCATGATGAGGTCGAGCGCGAAATACTCGATGAAGAACTGGGCATGATGCTTCAGCGACTGGCCATAAAGCGTGTGCAGGATGGCGTGGCCGGTGCGGTCCGCGGCAGCACAGGTGCGCTGCACGGGCGGGCCGTCGCCGAAATTTTGCATGTGGCCGCCGAAGGGGCGCTGGTAGATCTTGCCTTCTTCGGTGCGCGAGAACGGCACGCCGTAATGCTCGAGCTCGTAGACGGCAGCCGGCGCTTCACGCGCCAGATATTCCATCGCGTCGGTGTCGCCCAGCCAGTCCGAACCCTTGACGGTGTCGTAGAGATGCCAGTGCCAATGGTCCGGCCCCATGTTCTTCAAGGATGCGGCGATGCCGCCCTGCGCCGCGACGGTGTGCGAGCGGGTCGGGAAAACTTTGGTGATGCAGGCCGTCTTCAGACCCTGCTCGGCCATGCCGAGCGTTGCCCGAAGGCCCGAACCGCCAGCGCCGACGACGACGACATCGAACTGGTGATCGACATAGGTATAGGCCGATGCCGCGTTGGTTGATTTTGCGTCCTTGGCCAAGGCTCAGCCTCCGAATGACAGCTTGAGCAGAGCGAAGATCGAAACCACGCCAACCGCTATCGTGAAAAATGTATTAAGTGCCAGAAGCGCTAGCTTGCTGCCTTCGCCATGCACGTAGTCTTCGATGACGATCTGCATGCCGAGCCGCATGTGGTAGAGGCCGGACAGCAGCATCAGGATCATCACCAGCGCCACCGCAGGATTGGCAAGCGTTGCCCGCACATCCTCGTAGCTCGATCCATTCAGGCAGATGAGAAGGCCGACGAAGGCCAGCGTCAGCGGAATGTTGGCGATTGCCGTGAGGCGCTGCCGCCAGAAATGCTGGGTGCCTTCGCGGGCCGACCCCAGTCCGCGCACCTTGCCCAAAGGCGTGCGCATGTCATTTTTGCCAGCGCTCATGATCAGGCCCCCCTTGCGAGATAGCCGACGATCCAGATCGCGAGCGTAAGCGCGACCGATCCGGCCAATGTCGCCCAGGCGATCTTGGACGCCGTGTGCTTTTCGAGACCTGCGCCGGTATCCCAGACCAGATGGCGGATGCCGCCCAGCATGTGGTGCATCAACGCCCAGGTGTAGCCGAACAGGACCAGACGCCCGATCAACGAGCCGAAGATGCCGTTGACGAAATCAAAGTAGGCCTGCGGGCCAACCGCAGCAATCAGCCACCAGGCCACCAAGAGCGTGCCGAAATAGAGTGCGCCGCCGGTAATTCGGTGCACGATAGACATGGTCATGGTGATAGGGGGCCGGTAGATCGTCAGATGCGGCGATAGCGGCCTGTCTCGGGTGGCTGGTGATCTGCTCATGGCTCCCCCGTTCAGCACCGGATCATGCGGTTTGAAAGCGCTACCGCAGTTTCCGAATGCGACTTTGGATGGCGGTTTCTAGAACGCTTTTTGCACCGCGTCAAAGTCAGAAAACCGTTTCCGATTCATAATTTAGTCTGATGAAATCACATATTTGCGCTTCAAACGATTGAAGTGGCCAATTATCTCATCAGGAAACATATTTAACTATAGGGAATTTTATCAGCGCGTGCAAGGCAAGGGCGTCTGACCGGCCTTCACCACCAGCGCTTCACGTCCGTCAAGCACGATTGCGTCATGCGCCTGGCCGTAGCGGCTGCGCTGATTCGAGGGCGATGCAGGCAACTCCTCGGCGACGCCGTCCGGCCCCAGGATGCGCACGGACGAGCCAAGATTCTGGATGGTCATCATGCCGCCGTCGGCGCAATTGTAGGTCGCCGTGCCGGGCTGCGAGACTTCCTCTTCGGTCACGATCGCCTTGGCCGAGGAACCGTCGCTAAATCCGGTGCTCAGCGATGTGGCCAGGTTCTTGGAACCAGAACCGGAAACGCACGCTGTACAGACGAGGGTTGGCAGCAGGATGATCGCCACCGAAGCCGTGAGGCGAAACGCCATACATTTTCCTCCAGAGCGCGAAACTAGCTGCCCGACACCCCAACGATCAAGAGGGTGGCAAATCTGTGCAGAGCTTTGTCCCTTTGCCGCCGTTAACCATGTTTACCGATGCCGCGCCCGGTAGCCGTCCGGTCTATTAACAATGGTTAAGAAATCGTTAATCTCGTGATTCGAGGAGGCTTGCCTCACACACGGAGCAACAACATGCGTTCGAGCCTTGGCCTATCCAGCCTCGCGGTGGTTTCCCTGCTTGCCGTCGGCTATGCCGCGCCGGCATCTGCATGGTCGCGTCACCAGGACCGCGTCTATTCCGATTCATTCGGCAATCTCGTCATCGACAGCGCCGCCGGCTACAAGCGCATTCTGGTCGGCGAAGGCCACATGGCGAAGAAGATGGCCGGCTACACCGAAGAACCCGGCAAGCCCAAGGTCATCTACTTTAACCGGGATGCCGGACCGTGGGCGGATTGCTATCGTCCGCCTGTCTTCGTCAAGGGACGCAGCTATATGTACGGTCTCTCGGACGGCGAGATGCCTGAACTCAGCCCTTGCCGTTGAAGTTCCAGCCGGACGGCCCGGCTGACGGGCCCGTCGACGACTTGACGAGGCCAAGTGGGCTGCCCGACACCTTGACCTGATCGCGCCCGGCCTTCTTGGCGCCATAGAGGGCTTCGTCGGCCCTGCGCATGAGATCGGCAAGGCCCTCTTCCGGCTGGAGTTCGGATACACCGAAGCTTGCCGTGCAGCGATGATCCTTCGGCAGGCCGTCTATCGGCAATGCGCTGAAGGCGCTGCGGATGCCCTCAGCGAAGAGCCGCGCCGAGGTCAGGTTGCTGCCCGGCAAGAGGATGGCGAACTCTTCGCCGCCTATGCGCCCGACGACATGGTTGCGCGCAACGGTATCGCGCAGGAAGCCGGCAAACACCTCGATGACGCGGTCACCCGATGCGTGGCCGAAATTGTCGTTGATGGCCTTGAAATGATCGAGATCGGCCAAGACGAGCGACACCGGCACGCCCTGCTTGCGGGCCGAGCGCAGCGCGATGCCGGCACGAGCTTGGAAGCCGCCGCGGTTGAGCAGCCGCGACAGGGCGTCGACCTCGGACTTGAGGGCGGCTTCCGCAAGCGCATCGCGCATCAATATGCCGAGCAGGAGCAAGGCAACCGCCAGGGCAAATATGGTGCCCATCGTCTGGGACACCATCGCATAGTTGCTTTGCAGATAGCTTTGCGGGTTTGCTCCCCATCCGCCGAGAGCATGGGCGAGGAACGGTTTGCTGGCGAACTGCAGCGCGCTGAGGGCCAGCACGATGAGCAGGAGACGGTCGAACACCGATTGTCGTCGCTTCGACAGCCACACGATGCCGAGCGCAACCAACTGCATCGCCGCATAGGGCAGTTGATAGGCCATCATACGGCCAAGCGCCTGCCTGGGCAGGTCCTGCACCAGATAGACGACAAGGGTGGCGACCACGAGAAAGAGCAGCATGGCGAGACGCGGGGCTGCGACATCGTAATTGTGGGCAAGCCCTATATTGAGCGCGATCGTCGCGGCGAGGAAAACGGCAAACGCTGCCGTGACCGGAAGACGGGGTTCGCTGAAGGCCGGGATGCTGGCCTCGATGAGGAGATAGCCCACGCCGATGACATAGCTGAAGGCCAGCCAATGCGCGGCACTGCGCCTAGCACCCAGAGCTGCGAGCGTCAGGAACGAAGCTGCCAGGAGCGCGGCTGCAAACAGATTGATGGCAAGTATGAAGGTTGCGCTCGTCATTTCCGTTCTCATGCGCCCCTATCCACACAATCACGGAGGCACGAAGAACATATTAACGTCCACGCGATCAGCGTGGATAAGAGGCCAGTGAAATTTCGGCTGGATGATACTCCGACGGCCGTTCATAGGACATGCGCACGCTGTTGCGGCCATTCTGCTTGGCCTTGTAGAGCGCCTCGTCGGCCCTGAGCATCAAGGCGGCGAGATTTTCACTGCCGGCGCGACCGGTGACCCCGAAGCTTGCGGTGACGCGCAGCCCGGGCGGAAAGCCCGCCATGTCGCCGTTCGCAAACAAGACGCGGACCGCTTCGGCAAGCAAACGTGCAGCGGAAAGGTCGGCCCAGGGCAGGAGCACGGCGAACTCCTCGCCGCCGATACGCCCCGCAACGCCGCGTGCACCAGACGCCGCAGCCTGCAGCTTATCGGCGAAGGTGGCGATGACGCGGTCGCCCATGGCGTGGCCGTAGCGGTCGTTGATCGACTTGAAGTGATCGAGATCGGCAAGGACAAGCGTAACCGGGCATCCGGTCTCGGCGCACTGGTCGAGAAGCCGTTGCGCGGACAGGTCGAACCCGCGCCGGTTGAGAAGGCCGGACAGCGAATCCGTTTGCGACACATGCCTCAACCCCGAAACCATGTCGAGGGCGGCGACTGCGAACACGCACAGTGAGATCAACAGCGCGAACAGGGCATGCGACAGCATGGCCGAGCGCCAGTAGACCGAGGTGAAGAAGGCTTCCGGGCTTGCGACCGGCCCATAGATGGCCAGTATGACAAGCGGCCGGGCGATGAAGTTGAGCGCCGTGAGCACCGCTATGCCGAACAGGAAATATTCGGCCATGCTGCGCGCCCGGCTTGGCCACAGATCGGCGGCAATGACGAGGCAGACGGCGCCGAAGGCGAAGTTCAGGGACAGGATGCGCTTGGTGATGTCCGGATCGACGAACATGAACCACATCTGCGCGACAAAGCCGATGGCAGCCAACACCGCAACGACGGGGAGAGTTCTGGGACGCCCGAAGCGCATGACGATTGCCGCGCCGACAAGGCAGACCGACAGCGAAAACGTGCCGCCGGCGATGGCCCGGGCAAAAACAAAGCCCATGGGCAGCGCGAAGGATTGCAGGACGAAGCCGATGGCCGACAAGCCATAGCCGATGGCCATGAACGCCAAGTGGCGCTGCCGCAGATGGAACCAGAGGCCAAGGAACGCCGCCGCAAGCACCAGCGCGATTGCCGGGTTGAGCAACGCTATGAACAGGCTCGTATCCACTCTAGATGCAACTTCCACCAGTTCCGTGTCGAAACCCTTAGACCCGAAGCACAAACAACGAGTTAAGTTCAATCAGAAGATGCAGCCGATCGCCGCAATGCAGCTTTCCTTTTCGGCTCTACTTAGTTTCCCGAAAGTAAAAGGCCCCGGAACGCCGATGTCCCGGAGCCTCCAGACCGTCCCTGTAGCCGGCTTTACTTACTGCCAGTCGCGGATATCGACGAAATGGCCGGCGATCGCGGCAGCCGCCGCCATAGCGGGCGAGACGAGGTGCGTGCGGCCCTTGAAGCCCTGGCGACCCTCGAAATTGCGGTTCGAGGTCGAGGCGCAGCGCTCATGCGGCTTCAGCCGGTCGTCGTTCATGGCAAGGCACATCGAGCAGCCCGGCTCGCGCCAGTCGAAGCCGGCCTCGATGAAGATCTTGTCGAGACCCTCGGCCTCGGCCTGCTCTTTGACGAGGCCCGATCCCGGCACGATCATGGCGTTGACAGTCGGCGCCACTTTCTTGCCCTTGGCGACGGCGGCGACGGCGCGCAAATCCTCGATGCGGCCATTGGTGCAGGAGCCGATGAAGACGCGATCGATGGCGATGTCAGTCATCTTCGTGCCGGCGGTCAGGCCCATATATTCAAGCGCCCGGATCTTCGAATTGCGCTTGTTCTCGTCCTCGATCTCATTTGGATCGGGCACGGTGCCGAGCACGGAGGCGACGTCCTCCGGCGACGAACCCCAGGTGACGATGGGCGGCAGGTCGGCCGCGTTGAGCACCACGACCTTGTCGTAATGCGCGCCTTCGTCGGAGGTCAGCGTCTTCCAGTAGTCGAGCGCCATGTCCCACGCAGCACCCTTCGGCGCGCGCGGCTTGTCCTTCACGTAAGCAAAGGTGATGTCGTCCGGCGCGATCAGGCCAGCGCGCGCGCCGCCTTCGATCGACATGTTGCAGATGGTCATGCGGCCTTCCATCGACAGCGAGCGGATCGCCTCGCCGGCGTACTCGATGACGTATCCGGTGCCGCCGGCGGTGCCGATCTCGCCGATGATGGCAAGGATGATGTCCTTGGCGGTGACACCGTCCGGCAACTGGCCGTCGACACGCACCAGCATGTTCTTGGCCTTTTTCTGGATCAACGTCTGCGTTGCCAGCACGTGCTCGACTTCGGAGGTGCCGATGCCGTGCGCCAGCGCGCCGAACGCGCCGTGCGTGGAGGTGTGGCTGTCGCCGCAGACGATGGTCATGCCCGGCAGCGTAAAGCCCTGCTCCGGCCCGATGATGTGGACGATGCCCTGGCGGCGGTCCTTCTCGGAGTAATATTCGACGCCGAAGTCGGCGGCGTTCTTGGCCAGCGCCTCGACCTGGATGCGGCTTTCCTCGTTCTTGATACCGTTGACGCGGTCCGGCGAGGTCGGCACGTTGTGGTCGACCACGGCCAGCGTGCGCTCGGGATGGCGCACCTTGCGGTTGGTCATGCGCAGGCCTTCGAAGGCCTGCGGGCTGGTCACTTCATGGACGAGGTGGCGGTCGATGTAGAGCAGGCAAGTGCCGTCATCCTGCCGGTCGACCACGTGATCGTCGAAAATCTTGTCGTAGAGGGTGCGCAATTTGGGTTCAGAAGGGGCGCTCATGTGCGTAAATCCGTCGATTTCAAAGTTTGGAAGCGAAAACCGGCGAGGCCGGCATGAAGGCGGATCGGCTCAGGAAAGCCGGCTGGCCAGTGCGCCCGAAATGCACGCAAAAAAGCGCGCTGGCAGGCGCTTCTTGTCCTGCAGCACGAAGCCCTTGTAGGACGGGTCTCCGAACAGCTCTTCCATGGCCTCGCTCATATCAATCTTTTCCGCCCTCGGCAATTGCCGGCAGGCTAGCCGTCGACGCCGCCACGCCTGCTTTCGCATCTGGCCATTGAATATGGGAAGACGGGCGGTCAGGCGATCGCTCGTTTAGTAATAGTATGCGGTCCCCTGACCGCCCGTCCGGCGTTTTAAGATTTCAAATCCGCCCGCTTTCATCGACAAGCCGGGTCCCCTCACAGGCTCTCCGAAAAGATGCCGATGCTAAGGTGAGGGCAACACTCGGCCAGCCTAGCGCGTCCCCTTTCAACGCTGCACAGGACACAACTGGTCCCTTCGTGGGGGGCAGACCAAACCTCCCCGGCACGAGCCACGTTAGCCCGCCTCCGAGGCGCCGGTTCCTCTCCCACGATTGCGCCGTCGCGACACCGCTTTCCCAAGAGAGAAACTGCGACCAAGTATGATGGAGGTTTTGGGGGCGTGGATAGAAATGAAGTTAAGTGATTGGAATTGTTAGGGACAAATCCGGATTAGTCCATGGCCAATTCAACGAGATACGCCTCATTGCCCTATGGCAGCCCAGCTTCCGCAATGGACTTGAAGGATCGTTTGAAGAACGACTTTGGCAAGGCCTTCGAAGCGGGCACCTAGGGGCGGAAATGACGGTACTAGAGCCGAAAGGACGGACAGTCGTTCGACGCGACCCCCAACTAAAATTGTATTCCCCATGTAGCACTGATGGCGTAACTTCCGAGCGAGGTGGGGAGTCTAAACATGCCATATCGAAAAGTACCAGTCTTTATTTTGAACATTGCCGCGAATCCGCACGATGGGAATGTATATCAAAGAACTTTAGAAAGAGCTTCGCGCATTGTTGTACAAGCACGCGGCAACGACTATGCTCGAATCACATCGCCTAGAAGAAACGAGCGATATCCTCATATAATGCAAGGCCAGATATTACTCTGGACTGAAATCGATTTGGACGGCCCGTGGATCGATCTGGACAAGGGTAGTGAAATAGATCCGGATTTGCGTGAAAAGATTTCGATACCCCCAAACGCGCGTCCTAATTTTCGAGCCTTCGACTACGTTTTTGATGAACTGAAGCATCAACTATATTTCGAGGCCCGGAACGATTTGGACCAGACCGTTGGCCCAAGTGTCGTTCTCCGCGTGTTCTTAGGCATTCTGAATCGCACCGTTATAGGGACCGAGTGGCCGGAGATCGAGGTAACGTTGGTCCCTGAAAAAGATGCAATTGAACGGATTCTGGCTCTCCCGCGTTTGAACACCATATTCATCAGGGTAGCCAGACCAAATCCTGATGCAGCCTCACCCGAGGCGGTTGCTCGTGTCAACGCAAAGTTAAATGCTCTTCACGCTCAAAAATTGGAAGTTAAAATACAGAGGGCTGCGGGCGCAGAACGTATCACTCTTGACAGGGAATACCATGAATTGGCCGAAGTCGGCGCGGACAATGGTCTGGTTAAGGGCGAAGGAAGCTATGCTGATGGTACAAAGGTCGATCTATCAACGCAGGATCAGCCTAAGAAGATTGATGTGAACATTGCGAAGGGAGATAATTTCTTTGCGCGACTTCTTTCGACGATACCTGGCTTGGGCTGAGTTCGGCACATTCGCCGACGACTTTTCCCACTATTGGAATATTTATGGACGCTTTAGGTCCATATGGCGTTCCCCTGTAGCGCATTTTTCTTTAATTGTGGTTGCAATTGCAGTACTCACCGGACGATTGTCATCATGGTCGCCTAGCGCTATTGCTAGCTTACCCGCACTTCTCGGTTTCTCTCTGGGAGCGATGGCGATCGTACTGGCTTTTCCAACGACAAAAATGTTTTCAATTCTCGCTGAGGGCGGGCGCGATGATTCATACTACATAGATTTAGCATCTAAATTTATTCATTTTATATTGTTCCAATCAATAGGACTAATTTATGCTCTAATAATACCAGCTGACAAATGTATTTTGACTGATATGATTGGATTTTGGCTACTAGTGTATGCAATATCCATGGGATTGGTAGTAGCTGTTTCTTTATTTGGAACAGCTCGTCTTTATAACCATCCCGGAGCACAAGACTAACGTCTAAATATCTGTGCGGTGTCAATAGCGCATTCGCACAGCCTCCCGATGCTCATGATGGCTTCCCCGACTAACCTGTCGGCGAATGCCTCATGGCGCCCTAATTTTAATGGCTCGCCCTCAAGCCGCTTCCTGCTCCTGGCAAATCTGCTCGGCTTCGGCGTCTTCCAGCGGTTGCTTGAGAAGCTGGCAGTAATGCTGGCCCGGCCCGCGCGCATCGACGGCGAAATGGCAGCAGGCGCGGCAGATGCCGAAGGCGCGGCCTGAGCGCGCCGCAAGCGCCGAGGTGACCAGCGCCGCAACGCCATCGCCAAGCGAAGCCCGAAGCGGCGGCGGCAAGGCCTCGAAAGCCTGCATTATCGTCGCCATGCCGTCGAGCGGCAACAGCGCCCTGCCCTTTTCGGTGAGGTCGAGGCGCACCGAGCGCCCATCGCCCGGATTGGCGGTTTTCTCGACGAGGCCGGCGCGCTCCAGCGACATCAGCGTTTGCGACACAGTGCCCTTGGTGAGGCCGAGATAGGCGGTGAGCCCGCCCGGCGTGCGCGAAAAGCGGTTGGCGCGGGCAAGGAAGCGCAACGCCTCCCACTGCGCCGGCTTCATGCCATGCGCGTGGCCCTCATTGGTGACCAGCCGCGCCAGCCGCTCGATCAGTTCAATGGTTTCAACGTCACTTCGCATAGCTTTTAGTATCGTAACCATACCATGCTTGCAACTCACAATCCGGCCTGCTATGCCGATATGGTATCGACTCAATACCATTGGAGACCTGACCATGAAAACCTCTCTCCTGGCGGCGGCAGCGCTGCTGGCGCTTGGCCAGTCGGCCTTCGCCCACGGCATAGAAAGCGCGGTTGATCCGTCGAAGCCGGCGGCGTTCGACATCACGTCTGCCTCGGCCTCCACCGACGGACGGCTCTCGACCTTCATGATGGAAGTGGCCGGCGTGGCCGGATCGGTGAAGCCGGAAGCGACCGGCAAACTGCAGGGCGCGAAGGTGGCGGCCTACGTCTGGCCGACCGGCTTCGACCCCTCCGCAGTGGGCTTTGCCGAAAAGTCCGGCATTTTGGCGCTTGCGATCACCGCGCATCCGGATTTCGACGACACGCCGCTGTTCGACGAAAACGGCGACGGCGACCCGGCCAATGACGGTGCCGACTGGCATTCGCACTGGGTGGTGCTGGGCAAGGACGATGGCTGCGGCGCGGGACTGAAGGTGCTCGACGTTTCGCCGGGCGTCGATCTGTTGCCGCCGACAGCGCCGATGCTGCCGCTGGCGCTGGACAGCCCCGGCATGTCGCCAAGCCTGAAAGGCAAGGTGGCGAAGATCACCGTGCCGGTGAAGGGCGGCGAAGGCGTTTCCTTCGACGCGGTGACGGCGGAATTGCAGGTGAACGCGGAGGGCAAGGCCCCGCTTCTGTGCGTGACCGGCGTGCATGACGTTGCCTCCGGCGACCTCACCCTGCCGGGCAAGATCATGAAGGAATAGCGTTCACTTGGAACGCTTGGTTCCGGCCTTACCGCCTGAGGCCGGGGCTTCGCCGCCTGGGGATCCGCCGATCTCCAGGCGGCGTTCGAACGCGTGCAGAAAGCCGAGCACGACCAGCGCGATGAGGGTGGCAAAGACTGCGATCTGCCAAAGGCCGATCCCAGCCGCAACGCCGATGGCGCCGGCCAGCCACATGCCGGCACCTGTGGTGAGGCCGTGCACTTCACCGCGCGTGAAGATGACGACGCCGGCGGCAAGGAAGGCGACGCCGGCGGTGACCGCCTCGACCATGCGGATGGGATCGACGGTGACCGCTTCGCGCATGGCGCTTTGCCCGAACATCGGCGCATGGACGATCTCGATGGTGAGGATGGCGAAGGTGGCGGCGGCGATGCAGACCAGCATGTGCGTGCGCAGGCCGGCGGGCCGCGCCCGCCATTCGCGCTCGAAGCCAATGGCCGCGCCGAGCATGGCGGCCAGCGCCAGCCGGGCGACGATGACCGGGAACGAGGTGAAGGTGGGGTGGCCGAATTCCTCGACGAGTTGTTCCATTGCGCGCTTGTCCTGCTCCTGCCGGTTGATCGAGCAAGCAACGCCGCGGGCGGCGGGCGGTTCCGCGCCGGCTTACAAAACCTCGAAGACGAAGGTTTTGACGCGCGCTCCCGGCTCGGTCACGGCATAGCAGCGGAACCACGGGCTTTCCTCGACCAGCCGCCATTTGCCCTGCTTTTCGAGGTTGGCGATGACGCCGGCAAAGCCGCCGCTGTCGAACACCTGGTCGCGCACGGTGAAGATGGCATGGCCGCCGCTTCTGGTGATGCGGACGAGATCGTTGAGGCCGGATGCCGGCGCATGGCCCATGGTGAACACGCCGGTGGAGAAGAAGGCGCGGAAATGGCCGTCGGGCCACGGCAGCGTTTCGCCCAGCGTACCCTGGCGCAAATCGTCATAGGTCTGCCGGCTGGCGGCGATCCTGAGCATGTCGGGCGAGAGGTCGAGGCCGGCGAGGCGATGGTAGCCGAGCGCCTTCATCGACGGGCCGGAAAGCCCGGTGCCGCAGCCGGCATCGAGCAGCGGCCCTTCCGAGGCGGAGACGTAGCGCGCCACCCATGCGGTGATGAGGAAAGGCAAGAGGTAGCCGAGCGAGGCGGTTTCGCTGTCATAGGTCGCGGCCCAGTCGGCATAGGCCTTGGCGAGTTCGTCCGGCGAAGACGCCGAATAGACGGAATCAAGTGCCGCGTTTGCCTTGTCCAGATCCATCGCACCGGTCCTCCACCAGGCTGTCGGAAAGGCAGCCTATGACGGTGCGCGGCGCGAGGCAAATGTGGAAGGGCTAGCGCATATGTTCGTGGCCGCGCCGCATGCGCTTTTCCAGTGCCCTCAGCGCAATCGACAGGCCGACGGTGAGGATGAGGTAGATATAGGCGACGATGGAATAGGTTTCGAAGAAGCGGAACGAGCCGGAAGCGTAGATCTTGGCCATCTGGGTGATGTCGGCGACGCCGAGGACCGAGACCAGTGACGAGTCCTTGACCATGGCGACGAAATCGTTGCCGAGCGGCGGCAGGATGGTGCGGATCGCCTGCGGAAAGACGATCAGGCGAAAGCGCTGGAACGGCGTCAGCCCAAGCGCCTTGGCCGCCTCGACCTGGCCTTGATCGACCGCCTGGATGCCGGCGCGGAAGACCTCTGCGATGAAGGCGGAATAGCCGATGGTGAGCGCGATGATCGCACGCCACAGCAAAGACACGTCGCGCACCAGGAGCGGCTCGAAGAGGCCAGCGTGCTGGAGCGGCAGCGTGAGGAAATTCCACGCGACGACCAGCGCCGGCGCGCCGACGAAGGCGATCCAGAACAAAAGCACCAGCATCGGGATGCCGCGGATGATCTCGACGTAGAAGCGCGCGATTTGTCTGAGCAGGCGCGAGCCGGACAGCGCCATCAGCGCGATGCCGAGGCCGATGGCCGAGGCCAAAACGAAGGCGACCATGGTGACGAAAAGCGTGATGCCGATGCCCTTGGCGACGGTTGCGAACACCTGCGAATAGAGGTCGCTTGCCGCGATGAACAGCGCGGCGGCGGCCGCCAGCAACCCGGCGGCAACCAGCCACCACGGGAAATCCGGCTTTTGCAGTTTGCGGGGTTGCGGCATCTACAGGGAACCCGCGCGGGTTCCCGATGCAAAGCCATCAATCATCATCATGAAAACAAGCCAGGTCGAAGATCATTCGCCGAGCTTGTAGTCGAGGAACCACTTCTTGGTCAAAGCGTCGAGGGTGCCGTCCTTCTTCAGTTCGGCGATCGCGGCGTTGATGGGGGCGACGAGGTCGGAGTTCTTCGGGAAGATGAAGCCGAAATCCTCGGTGCCGAGCGGCCCGCCGATCAGCTTCAGCCCGCCGCCGGAATTCTCGACATAGCCCTTGCCGGCGGTGCCGTCGGTGAGGACCGTGTCGACGTCGCCGGAGATGAGCGCCAGAACGCTGGCGCCGAAGGTCTCGAACAGCTTGATGCGCGGGTTCTGCTCATTGCCGTCGAGCACGCTGTAGACGGCGGTGTAGAAGGGCGTGGTGCCGGCCTGTGCGCCGATCAGGCCGTCCTTGAAGGCGCCGAAGGTCTTGGCGTCGGTGAAGCGCTTTTCATCGGAGCGCACCAGCATGAACTGCTCGGAGCGCATGTAGGGGTCGGAGAAATCGACCTTCGCCTTGCGCTCGTCGTTGATGGTGATGCCGTTCATGCCGATGTTGTACTGGTTGTCGGCAACCGCCTGGATCATCGCGTCCCAAGAGGTCGCGCTATACTCGATCTTGAAATTGAGGCGCTTGGCGATCTCGTCCATCGCGTCATATTCCCAGCCCTTCTGGTCGCCAGTCTTGGGATCGACGAACTGCAACGGCGGGTAGGCGTTTTCGGCCACGACCGACACGGTGCGGCCGCCGAGATCGGGCAGGCTTTGCGCAAACGCGGCGACGGGGACAAGGAAAACGGCCAACAGGCCGGCAAGGACAAGCTTCGATTTCAGCATGGCGCGCTCCCCAGCAGCAATAAACCGGGTAACATTATCCGCCTGACCGCACCTTGCAAGACGGCCCGTTCCACAACCGCCGGTATGGCAAGATCGGCTTTCCAGTATCAGCCGCGTTTGGTGGCGCCAAGCGAGAACGACATCGGAATGCGCGGCATGCCCGCCGGCAGCTCGAACTGGTCCTCGCCCGTCTCGACCACGAAGGGAAACGCCTTCCAGACGACCACTTCGTGCTCGTTGAGGAAATCGAGCGAAAGGCCGGCCTGAAGCACGGCGTTGACGATGTCCGACAGCGGATGGATCCACTCGTAGCAGCGCGTGTGCGACAGCGCCCGCTCGTCGCCGGTGTAGGTCTGCACATCGTCGAAGGCGAGCGGATCGGCAAGCGGCGTGCGCCAACCGAAGTCGATGTCGAGGCGGCCGTCTCGCGCCTCGAGCTGGTTCATCATCGGGTGGCCTTCGAGAAGGTAGAGCCGGCCGCCGGGCCGGAGCAAAGAGACGACGACTTTGGCCCAGCGGAAGATGTCCGGCAGCCAGTTGATCGCTCCCCAGGTGACGAACACCATGTCGTAGGTTTGCCCCAGCGCCTCGGCGGCATCATAGACGGACGCCTCGACGAAACGCGCCTCGGTGCCTGCCTTTTCAGCAAAGCCGCGCGCGGCGGCGATGGCTGCGGGCGAGAAATCGAGCCCGGTGACGCTTGCCGCACCGAGATGCTTGAGGCTCAGCGTGTCGAGGCCGATATGGCACTGCAGGTGGACGATGTCCTTGCCGGCGATGTCGCCGATCTCGCCGGCTTCAAGTGCGTGCAGCGAGGAGCCGCCGCCAAGCACCGCGGCAATGCGATAGCTGCCGGTGGTGTCGGTGGCGTGAAGCTCGGCGCGGTTGTCCCAATTCAGCCGGTTGGCGTGCAAGAAGTCATCCATTTCGTCCCTCCAACAAAATAGGCGGCAATAAAAAAGGCGGCCGAAGCCGCCTTTTCGAGAGATATCTGGAAGAAGCTTATTCCGCGGTGGCGGCAGCGGCTTCCGCGGCGGCAGCTTCGGCTGCCTTCTTCTCGGCGGCGTCCTGTGCGGCCTTCTCGGCGGCGAGCGCCTCGGCGGCTGCGATCTTCTCTGCTTCGATGCGGGCCTTCTCGGCGTTCAGCGCATCGCGCTCGGCATCGTTCAGCTTGCGGGCGCGAACGCCGGTGTTCTCGGTGATGCGGGCGGACTTACCGCGACGGTCACGCAGGTAATAGAGCTTGGCGCGGCGCACCTTGCCGCGGCGCACGATCTCGACGCCCTCGACCATAGGCGAGTAGACCGGGAACACGCGCTCCACGCCTTCGCCGTAGGAAATCTTGCGGACGGTGAAATTCTCCTGGAAGCCGGCGCCGGAACGGGCGATGACAACGCCTTCATAGGCCTGCACGCGGGTACGGGTGCCTTCGGTGACGCGCACCAGCACGCGAACCGTGTCGCCGGGCTGGAATTCTGGCAGCTTGCGCTTGGCTTCGATCTTGGCGGCCTGTTCGGCCTCGAGCTGACGGATAAGATCCATCGTTTTATCCACTTCTTGTTCTTCCGACAGTCAGAGCGCCCGGCACTCGCCTTGCAGTTCTAATGACCGCTTGGCTATGCCATCCGTCCGAGGACATCCGGCAGGGGCGATTGCACCGCCAATTGTTGACGGGTTATTGCAATCCGGAAGATTTTTCTTCCAGTACGGGCGCGGCGATACACCATTGGAACTGCTTTGTCACCAGCGACGCCGAACTTTTATCGCTCTTGCCTGCAACAGACGAAAGGCGCATGGCCTCGCTGGCGCCGGTGACGCATGGTCGCGCGCAGGCCTTAACACCACGAGCACATACCGCACAGCAGGCATTTTACCGTGACATTTCTCGACGCTTTCATCCTTTTCATCGCCGGTCTTCTTTCGGGCATCGTCAACGCCATTGCCGGCGGCGGCACTTTTCTCACCTTCGGCGCACTGACGCTGGTCGGCATGCCGCCGATCGTGGCCAACGCGACCTCGTCGATCGCGCAATTGCCGGGCTATGTCACTTCGACCCTGGCCTACTGGACCGACATCAAGCGCATGTGGCGCGGCGCCATCGCCTTTGCGGTGATCTCCATCGTCGGCGCATTGATCGGATCGCTGATCCTGCTCGCCCTCGACAACCAGTCCTTCAGCGCCATGGTGCCGTGGCTTTTGATTGCCGCAACGGCATTGTTTGCCGCCGGCCCCTGGTTGAGGCCCGCCGCACGCGAAGAGCAGCCGGAAAACGCAAAGCCTTCGCTTGCCGGGCGCATCGTGCAGTTCTTCACCGCGATCTATGGCGGATTTTTCGGCGCCGGCATGGGCGTAATGATGCTGGCCACGCTCGGCTTGACCGAGCGCGCCAGCTACCACCGCATCAATGCACTGAAGAACATGCTGTCGATCATCATCGCCAGTGTCGCCATCGTCATCTTCATGTCGGGCGGCGTCATTGCCTGGCTACAGGCAGCTTTCATGGTGCCGGGCGTGGCTGTCGGCGGCTATGCCGGCGTATGGACGGCAAGGCGCGTGCCCCAATCGGTGGTGCGCGGCATCGTCATTGCCGTCGGCCTGCTGCTTGCCGGCTACTATTTCTTCAAGGGCTGAGAAGGCGGAACTATCAGGACCCCAGAGGCCATCAAGACCAATGACCGGCGACCGCGGCAAAGGAAATCGCCGCGATTGCCATCAGCGCCAGCTTCCAGAAATCGGAGCGGCGCTTGAGGCCCGGCCAGCCAAGCGGCTTGATCAACTGGATGACCATCAGGCCAAGGATGACGAAGGCAAGGATTTTGGTCATTTTGGAATGCTGCTGTTTCGATCCTGCCTTTGAGCAGCATCGCGCCGAACTGTCAAAGCCATAAGACCCAAGCGCTTCGACCCCGCTTTCCTAAACCTAAGTCAGATAGACGGTGGCCTTGCGCAGCAGCTAGATAGGCTAAACTATGAGGGCCGCCGGGAGGAACAGGCATGCAATCGCGTTATCATCAGGTCTACGCCGACTGGAAGCGTGATCCCGACGCATTCTGGGCCGAGGCCGCGCGCGACGTGGACTGGTTCACGCCATTTGACAAGGTCTTCGACACGACAAGCGGCGTCTATGGCCGCTGGTTTCCGGGCGCGACCTGCAACACCTGCTACAACGCCGTGGACCGCCATGTTGCCAACGGGCGGGGCGACCAGCTTGCGCTGATCCACGACAGCGCCATTGCCGGAACGGTGCGCAAGTTCACCTATGCCGAACTGAAGCGCGAAGTGGTGGCGCTTGCCTCGGTGCTGAAGAACCAGGGCATCGGCAAGGGCGACCGCGTCATCATCTACATGCCGATGATCGCCGAAGCCGCTTTTGCCATGCTGGCCTGCGCGCGCCTTGGCGCGATCCATTCGGTGGTGTTCGGCGGCTTTGCCGCGCGCGAGCTTGCCACCCGCATCGAGGACGCGCAGCCGAAGGCGGTGATCTCGGCGTCCTGCGGCCTCGAACCGAACCGCACCATCGCCTACAAGCCCTTGCTTGACGAGGCGATCGAACTTGCCCGCCACAAGCCGGAACGCTGCATCGTTGTGCAACGCGAACAACTACGCTGCGACCTGATCGAAGGCCGCGACATCGACTATGCCGATGCGGTTGCGCGCGAACGCGCTGCCGGCGCCAATGTCGATTGCGTGCCGGTCGCCTCCACCGATCCGCTCTATGTGCTTTATACCTCCGGCACCACCGGCCAGCCCAAGGGCGTGATCCGCGACAATGGCGGCCACATGGTGATGCTGAAATGGTCGATGGACAACGAGTTCGGCATCAAGCCGGGCGAAGTGTTCTGGGCCGCTTCCGATGTCGGCTGGGTCGTCGGCCATTCCTACATCGTCTATGCCCCGCTGCTGCATGGCTGCACGACGGTGATGTTCGAGGGCAAGCCGGTCGGAACGCCGGATGCCGGCACCTTCTGGCGCGTGATCGAGCAGCACGGCGTGGCCGCGCTGTTCACCGCGCCGACCGCCTTCCGCGCCATCAAGGGGCAGGACCCCAAGGGCGAGTTCATTCCGAAATACGATTTGTCGAAGTTCCGTACCCTGTTCCTGGCCGGCGAGCGCGCCGACCCCGAAACCATCAAATGGGCCGAGCAGCGGCTTGGCGTTCCGGTGATCGACCACTGGTGGCAGACCGAGACCGGCGCGCCGATCACCCAGAACCCAGTCGGACTTGGCACCTTGCCGGTAAAATACGGTTCGCCGGGCGTGCCGATGCCGGGCTATGACATCCGCATCCTGAACGATGCCGGCCACGAAGTGCCGAACGGCACGCTGGGCAACGTGGTTTTGAAACTGCCGCTGCCGCCGGCATGCCTGCCGACGCTGTGGAATGCCGACAAGCGTTTCCACCAAGCCTATCTCGACGAGTTCCCCGGTTTCTACAAGACCGCCGACGCCGGCATCCTCGACGATGACGGCTACCTATTCGTGATGGCGCGCACCGACGACATCATCAACGTCGCCGGCCACCGGCTTTCGACAGGCGCGATGGAAGAAGTGCTGGCCGAACATCCAGATGTTGCCGAATGCGCGGTGATCGGCATTGCCGACGAGCTGAAGGGGCAATCGCCGCTTGGCCTCGTCGTGCTCAATGCCGGCGTGGCGCGCGACCTTGCCGCAATCGAGAAGGAAGCGATTGCGCTGGTGCGCGACCGCATCGGCCCCGTTGCAGCCTTCAAGACTGTGGTGACCATCAAGCGCCTGCCCAAGACGCGCTCGGGCAAGGTGTTGCGCGGCACCATGCAGAAGATTGCCGACAAGGAAGAGTGGAAGATGCCGGCGACCATCGACGATCCGGCCATTCTGGACGAGATCACCGAGGCACTGAAGGCGCGCGGCATCGGCGTCTGATCGGCCGGCGGTTCGGCCTTTCAATTTCGGCAGCGGTCGGCTAAAGCGTCCGCATTCTGGAAATGCGCATTCCGCGCCTGCGGAACCACGCGCCATCCATTGCGAGCTTCCAACCATGGCAGAAGCCTTTTGTGGTGTCGATTTCGGCACCACCAACTCAACCGTCGGCCTGTGCGAATCAGGCGGCATGCCCGTGCTGGTGCCGCTCGAGGGCGAGCACCTGACCATCCCGTCTGCGCTGTTCTACAGCCTTGAGGACGGCAAGACCTATTTCGGCCGCGCCGCGGTGTTCGAATATATGGACGGCGCGGAAGGGCGCTTCATGCGCGCCCTGAAGTCCATCCTCGGCAGCAGCCTGATGAAGGACACCACGCAAGTAGGCCGCGAGCGCCTGCGCTTCGAGGCGATCATCGGCCGTTTCCTGCGCCATTTGCGCAGCCGGCTGGAAGCGGAAAGAGGCGGCGCGCCGGACAAGGTTGTGCTGGGCCGGCCCGTGCGCTTCGTCGACGAGGACGACGAGGCCGACAGGCAGGCCGAGGCGCAGCTTGAGTCGGCGGCGCGCATGGAGGGCTTTCGCCACATCGAATTCCAGTTCGAGCCAATCGCGGCGGCGCTGCACCACGAACGCGCGATCAATGCCGAGCAGCTTGCGCTGGTGGTGGATATCGGCGGCGGCACCTCGGACTTCTCGGTGCTGAGGCTCTCGCCCGAGCGGGCAAGGCAGGCCGACCGCCGCGACGACATTCTCTCGACCACAGGCGTTCACATCGGCGGCACCGATTTCGACCGGCAGCTCAATATCGCCAAGGTCATGCCGCATCTCGGCCTCGGCTCTTCAACCGCCGACGGCAAACGCCGGCTGCCGGTCTGGTACTTCAACGACATGGCGACGTGGCACCGCATCAACACGCTCTATACGCGCAAGAACATCGACGACATCCGCCTGATGACGCGCGAAGCAGCCGAGCCGGAAAAGCTCACGCGCTACGCCCACCTGCTCAAGCATCGCTCCGGCCATCGCCTCGCGGCCGAAGTGGAGAAGGCCAAGATCGCGCTGACCGACGCTGACGCGGAGACCATCGCCTTGCGCGAACCCGGCCTGACGCTGGAGGTGCCGGTGACGAGGGCTGAGTTCGAGCAGGCGAGCCGCGAACTCGTCCACAGCATCGATGCTTCTATCGCCGATGCGCTGAAACAGGCCGGCACGCAAGCCGAGGCGATCGAAACCGTGATCCTGACCGGCGGCGGCGTCCAGGTTCCGGCGGTGGAACGCGCCGCCACGGCGCGCTTTGCGCATGCCCGCATCTCCCGGTCAGACCGCTTCGGTTCGGTTGGGCTGGGCCTCGCCATCGACGCGGCGCGGCGCTTCGGCTGATCCGGGGGACAAACTCCACCCTCTTGCCGCCTTACTGACAGACTGCTGTCAGCAGGCCTGTGCGATGATGCCGGCGTTCACCAAAAAGAGGAGCGCCGTCATGAATACGCCAAGCATTTTCAACACCATGAAGCACTATGTCGGCAAGGTCCGCACCATCCGCAACGAGATCCGCACGGTGCGTCTCCTGAATTCGCTGCCGCCGGAAATCCGCGCCGATATCGGCTGGCCCGACATGCACCGCGGCGACGACAATCGACTTAACCTGTCTTGAAGAATTGGAACTTGTTGCCATCTCCTGACAGTATGTTGTCAGGAGCATCGTGCGAAAGTCGAGGCTTGAGCTGATGCCGACAAATGAAATCGCGTCCGCACCCATAGAAGGCGCTTGCCATGAAAAGCTGGACCGACAGGCTGAATACGCCCGGCGTGAATGGCATACGTGCGACGCCGCGGACCATGGGCGACGTCGTCGAAGGCCAGCCGATGCTGGTACCGACGCCGCGCCAGGTCGACGATTTCATTCGCACCATCCCGCAGGGCAGCTCGATGAGCGTGCGCGAGCTGCGGTCCGGCCTGGCGCGACGACACGGCGCGGATGTTACCTGCCCGGTGACAATCGGCTATCATCTGAGGACCGTCGCCGAGGCCGCGAACGAGGATATCGAGCGCGGCCTGGCGATTTCCGAGGTGACACCGTTCTGGCGTGTGCTGGACCGGAAGACGCCGACGACGGGAAAGCTTTCCTTTGGTGCTGCGTTTGTGGAGCAGCAGCGAAGAAGCGAAGGGCTGGAGCCTTAGGGAAAGACACCGACGGGCGGGCGCTGAGCGGCCAGTCGGGATTGCATGAAGTAACAATCGCCGAGGGAGCACTGAATGCGGCGCGCCGACAGGCTTTTCCAGATCGTACAGCATCTACGCGGCGGCCGGCTGGTCACCGCGCAGAAGCTGGGCACCTGGCTCGAGGTTTCCGAACGCACGATCTATCGCGACATTGCCGACCTGCAGTCGACCGGCGTGCCGATCGATGGGGAGGCGGGCGTCGGCTACATGATGCGGGAGGGGTTCGACCTCCCACCGCTGATGTTCACGCGTGACGAGATCGTGGCGCTCGTTGCCGGCGCGCGCATGGTGCGCGCCTTCGGCGGCGCGGCGATGGCCCGAGCGGCCGACGAGGCGCTGGTGAAGATCGGCGCGGTGCTGCCCGACGCCGAGCGCGACCGTATCGCTCGCACCGAGATCCACTCGCCGATGTGGGTTGTGAGCGACAGCGATCGCCAATCCATCGACGTCATCGAACGCGCGGTCGAAAAGCGCCACGTGCTGACCATCGACTATTGCGACGAGGCCGGGCGTTCGACCGCCCGCGACGTGCGCCCGCTCGGCCTATGGTTCTGGGGCAAGGTGTGGACGCTGGTAGCGTGGTGCGAGATGCGCAACGATTTCCGAGCCTTCCGCATCGACCGCATCTCCTCGCTGGTCAAGACAGAGCGGATCTTCAAGCCGGAGCGCGGCAAGCAGCTTGCCGACTTTTATCGCGCCGTCGAGCGCAGCGAATCCTACGGCATGGGGCCGACCGCGCGCGGCATGTGAGTTCCGTTGCTCAGGCCGGCTGCCTGGCCTGGGACGAGCGCCTGCGGATCAACAGGGCGACGAGCGCCACCAAAAGCGTGCCGACGATGAACAGGAAGGCTGCGGCGGCAATGGCCGGGCTGATGTTTTCGCGGATGGTGGAAAACATCTGGCGCGCCAAGGTGCGCTGGTTGGGACCGGCGACGAACAGCGTCAGCACGACTTCGTCGAGCGAGGTGGCGAAGGCAAACACCGCGCCAGACAGGATGCCTGGCAGAGCGAGCGGAAAGGTCACCCGGCGAAAGACGGTGAACGGCGAAGCGCCGAGGCTGAGCGCAGCGCGTTCGACGCGCCGGTCGATGCCGGCGAGCGACGCCGAGACGGAAACCACCACGAACGGAACGGCGACGACGGTGTGGGCGCAGATGACGCCGGCATAGGTATTGGCAAAGCCGATCTGGACGAAGAACACCTGCATGCCGACGCCGAGCACCACCGCCGGCACCACCATCGGCAACAGGAAGGCGGTGCGGAACAGGCCGGGCAGGACGAGGCCGCTGTTGCGCAGGCCAAGCGAAGCCATGGTTCCAAGCACGCAGGCGAGGATCGTCGTGCCGGTGCCGACGATCAGGCTGTTGACGATGGCCATGCGCCAAACATCGGCGCCGAAAAGCTCATGGAACCAACGCAACGAATAGTCGGGGATCGGATAGGTGAGGAACACGCTGGACGTGAAGGCAAGCGGCAGGATGGCGATCAGCGGCGCGATCAGGAACACCACCGCCAGCACGCCGAATGTCAGCTTGGCAATATCGGACGCCCGCATCACAGGGCTCCACGATCAGACGACAGGCGGCCGTAGACGGCGTAGAGCGCCAGCGTCGCCACAAGCAGGATTGCGCCGAGCGCGCCGGCCATGCCCCAGTTGGCCGAGCCGATGGCGTAGAAGGCGATGACCGACGAGATCATCTGGTCCTGCGCCCCGCCGATCAGGGCCGGCGTGATGTAGTAGCCGATGGCCGTCATGAACACGAGCAGCGAGCCGGACACCACGCCGCGCAGGCTGAGCGGCAGAAGCACGCGCAGGAACGCCCGCCATGGCGGTGCGCCGAGCGAGGCAGCCGCCGGCATCAGGTTCTTTGGAATGGCAAGCAGCACCGAATAGATCGGCAGCACCATGAACGGCAGCAGTACATGCGTCATGGCGATGACCACGCCAAGGCGGTTGAAGATCAGCGGCAGCGGGCCGTCGATGAGGCCAAGGCTGATCAGCATGTCGTTGATGAGGCCCTTTTCCTGCAGCAGGATGAACCAGGCGGCAGTGCGCACCAGAAGCGACGTCCACAACGGAAGCAGCACGGCACCGAGCAGAAGCTGGCGCTTCCAGCCGGTGACGGATGCTGCCAGCATGGCGTAGGGCAAGCCGATCAGCGCACAGGCGAAGGTCACCACAGCGCCGATCCACAAGGTGCGCAAGAGGATGGCCGTGTTGGCCGATGCATCGACGGGAAGCGCCACCACCTTGCCGGTGGCGTCGCGCTGGTAGTCAAGGGCCGCAAGCAGGTTGCGGTCGGTGTAGGGGTTGGTGGAATCCACCACCGCGCGCCAGAAGCGGACGTCGGTCCACTTGGCGTCGATGGCCGCCAGATCCAACGGACCGCTCTGTTCCTGCGCCGCCCGCACGGTCTTGCCCATCAATGTGCGGAAACCGTTCTGCGCGCTGTTCAGCCGGCGCACGGCATCGCCCAGCAATTGCTGATCGTCGATGTTGCGCAAATCTTCCACGAAGGCCTGCTTGAGCGCATCGGGCGGTTCGGATTGGCGATCCCATCCGGCCGCAGCTTCGGCGGTGAGCGGAAACGCGCGCGACCCGACCGGATCGGACACCGATTCCTTCAGCATCGAGACAAGCGGCCAGGCAAAGAACAGCGCGAGAAAGAGAACCAGCGGCGCGACAAGCGCCAGCGCGCCGAACCGGGTGCGGGCCGCAGCCTCGCTCATGCGGGCAGCATCCAGCAATCGGAGGCCGAGAACGAGACGGTGACACGGTCACCCGGCGACCACTCGGCACGGCTGCGATCGGCCTTGACGATAAAGCCGAAGGCATCGTCGTTGAGCTGAATACGCAAATGATCGCCGTGGTAGACAGCATCGGTGATGGTCGCCGAATAGCTGTTGTCGGCCTTGCCATCCTTGTCGAGGCGGATGCGCTCGGGCCGCACCGACACCAGTATCTTCTGGCTTGCCAGTTGCGTGTCGGACGGCTGCACCCTGATCTGGCCGCCGCCGGGCAAGGCCACGGTTGCGCCGGACTTGCCGTTTTCGGCAAGCGTGCCCTCGACCAGATTGGTCTCGCCGATGAACTGCGCGACAAAGCGCGAATGCGGCTGGTCGTAGATTTCGCGCGGACTGCCGATCTGCTCGATCTTGCCGCGATTGAACACCGCGATGCGGTCGGACATTGTGAGTGCTTCCGACTGGTCGTGCGTGACGAAGACGATGGTCAGGCCGAGCCTGCGGTGCAGGGCGCGGATGTCGAGCTGCATCTGCTCACGCAACTGCTTGTCGAGCGCGCCGAGCGGCTCGTCCATCAAGACCACGGACGGCTCAAACACCAATGCCCGGGCCAGCGCGACGCGCTGCTGCTGGCCGCCGGAGAGTTGCGACGGCCGGCGATCCTTGAGCGCGCCAAGCTGCACCATGTCGAGCGCACGCGTCACGCGCTCGCCGATTTCCACTTTCGGGGTGCCGCGCATTTCCAGCGGAAAGGCGACATTTGAAGCCACGTCCATGTGTGGGAACAGCGCATAGTTCTGGAACACGACGCCCATGTTGCGCTTGTGAGGCGGCAACTGGTCGATGCGCTGCGAACCGAGAGAGATGGTGCCGCTGGTCGGGGCTTCGAAGCCGGCCAGCATCATCAGGATGGTCGTCTTACCCGAGCCGGATGGCCCGAGCAGGCTGACGAATTCGCCCTGCTCGATGACGAGGTTGAGATCATCGACGACACGCAGCGTGCCGAACGACTTGTTGACCTGTTCAAAGCGGATGTTGGACTGAACCAAGGGCTCTCACATCACATCTTGGGTTTACGCCGAAACATTGCCGGAACCGCGCTCCCTTTTTGGATCATGCACATTCTCTGTAGAGACGGCTCCGGATCGGGAAACGAAAGTGCGGGATCAAAAAAATCCCGCACCTTCTGTCACAGGCGAACGTCCTTGGACGTCCGGGCCAACCCGCTTACTGCGCGAGCCAGGCGTTGAAGCGCTGGGTCAGGGCTTCCGAATTGTCGATCCAGAAATCGACGTCGAGCGACAGGGACTGTTCCATGTTCGCCGGGTCGGTCGGCAGCTCGGCCTTCAGATTGTCCGGGACCATCGCGGCCGCGTCGGTGTTGGGCAGGCCGTAGGCGACGTATTCCGGCAGCTTGGCCTGGTTCTCAGGCTTGCTGGCGAAAGCGATGAAATCCATCGCCGCGTCCTTGTTCTCGGCGTCCTTCAGGACGACCCAGCTGTCGACGGCGTAGATCGAACCCGGCCACACCACCTTGAAGTGCCTGTTTTCAGTGCGGTTGATGCCGGTGATGCGGCCGTTATAGGCCGATGCCATCGCCACTTCGCCGGAAGCGAGAAGCTGCAGCGGCTGTGCGCCGCTTTCCCACCACACGATGTTCGCCTTCAGCTCGTCGAGCTTCTTGAAGGCGCGATCGACGCCTTCCGGCGTGGCGAGGACCTTGTAGACCTCTGCCGGCGCAACGCCATCGGCCATCAGCGCGAATTCCAGCGTGTACTTCGGACCCTTGCGCAGCGAACGCTTGCCGGGGAATTTCTGCACGTCCCAGAAATCCGCCCAGGATTTCGGGCCGTCGGCGATCTTGTCGCTGTCATAGGCAATCGCCGTCGACCAGACGATGGCGCCGACCCCGCATTCATTGACGGCGGCGGGAATGAACTTGTCCTTGCTGCCGACCTTGTCCCAATCGATCTTCTCGTAGAGACCGTCGGCGCAGCCAAGCGCCAGCTCCTCAACCTCGACCTGCACCGCATCCCAGTTCGGGTTGCCGGCCTTGACCTTGGCCTGAAGCACGCCGATGCCGCCATCCCAGGCTTCGTCGAGCAGAGGCTTGCCGGTCTGTTCGGCAAACGGCTTGAAGTAGATGGTACGCTGTGCGTCCTGGTAATTGCCGCCCCATGACACGACGGTCAGGTCGCGGGCCGAGGCCGGCATCACCATGCCGAGGCCAACGGCCAACAGGCCGCCCATTGCCAGAATTCCTACCCGTTTGCGCATTTTCGCTTCCCCTTTATCTATGTTTGCGAGAATCCGGTCCTGCCGGATGACTGACGTCAGGCCACTTTCTCGGTCGCACCATCGAAAATCTTGCGCGAAACCGTGTCAAGGGCACTGGCGAATTTGTCGAGGATCGAGCGAACCTCGTTCGGCTGGATGACCAGCGGCGGGCAGAGCGCAATCGCATCGCCCATGTTGCGGCAGATGATGCCCTGCTCCTGCAGTTCGGCATTGAAGATGCCGCCCAGCACGCCGGGTGCTTCAAGCGCCGACTTGGTGGCCTTGTCGGTCACCAGTTCCATCGCCGCGATCAGGCCGACGCCGCGCACTTCGCCGACCAGCGGGTGGCCTTCAAGCTTGCGCAGGCCTTCAAGCAAAAGCTCGCCCATTTCGGCGGCGTGGCCGACCAGGTTGCGCTCCTCGATGATCTTGATGGTTTCAAGCGCAACCGCCGCCGGCACCGGATGGCCGCCTGCGGTAAAGCCGTGGCCGAGAGTGCCGATGCGCTCGCTTTCGTCGAGGATCGGGTCGAGCACGCGGTCATTGGCGAGAAAGGCCGAGATCGGCAGATAGGACGACGACAACTGCTTGGAGAGCACAATCATGTCCGGCTTCAGGTCATAGGTCTGGCAGCCGAACATGTTGCCGGTGCGCCCGAAGCCGCAGATGACTTCGTCGGCAAGGAACAGGATGTCGTACTTCTTCAGCACCGCCTGGATCTTGGCCCAGTAGGTGCGCGGCGGCACGACGACGCCGCCGGCGCCCATGACCGGCTCGCCGAAGAAGGCGGCGATGGTTTCGGGGCCTTCAGCCAGGATCAGCGCCTCAAGCTCGCCGGCCAAACGGGTGGCGAAAGCCTCTTCGCTTTCGCCCGGCTGCGCGTCGCGCCAGTGATGCGGGCTTGCGGTGTGCAGGATGCCCTGGATCGGCAGGTCGAAGGAGCGGTGGTTGTTGGGCAGGCCGGTGAGGCTGCCGGAAGCGATGGTGACGCCGTGATAGGCGCGCTTGCGGCTGATGATCTTCTTGCGCTCAGGCTGGCCGAGCGCATTGGACCGGTACCAGATCAGCTTCATCGCCGTGTCGTTGGCTTCCGAACCTGAATTGGTGAAGAACGCCTTGCTCATCGGTACGGGCGCCATCGTCACCAGCTTCTCGGCAAGCTCCACGACCGGGCCGTGCGATTTGTGCGTGAAGGTGTGGTAGAAGGGCAGCTTCGCCATCTGGCGGGTAGCAGCGTCGACAAGGCGCTTTTCGCCGAAGCCGAGCGCCACGCTCCACAGGCCGGCCATGCCCTCGATATAGCGCTTGCCGTGAACGTCGGTGACATAGACGCCTTCGCCGCTTTCGATGACCAGCGGGCCAACCTGCTGGTGCTTGCGGCCATTGGTGTAGCCATGGAGATGGTAGGCGATGTCGCGCGCTTCGATCGAATTGGGCTTGGTGGTCATGGTGCGTTTCCAGTCAGTCAGTTGGCCGGCCAAGGGGGGTGTGGCCGGCATCGGGAGTGGTTGTCAGAAGAACGCCTGGATGCCCGTCTGGGCGCGTCCGAGGATCAGCGCGTGCACGTCGTGCGCGCCTTCATAGGTGTTGACGGTTTCCAGGTTCTGCGCGTGGCGCATGACGTGGTAACCGATCTGGATGCCGTTGCCGCCGTGCATGTCGCGGGCCTGGCGGGCGATGTCGAGCGCCTTGCCGCAATTGTTGCGCTTGACGATGGAGATCATTTCCGGCGCCATCCTGCCTTCGTCCATCAGGCGTCCGACGCGCAAGCTGCCCTGCAGGCCAAGCGCGATCTCGGTCTGCATGTCGGCGAGCTTCTTCTGGTAGAGCTGCGTGGCGGCAAGCGGCTTGCCGAACTGCTTGCGGTCGAGGCCATATTGGCGCGCGCGGTGCCAGCAATCTTCCGCCGCACCCATGACGCCCCAGGAAATGCCGAAGCGGGCACGGTTCAAACAGCCGAACGGACCCTTGAGGCCCGAGACGTTGGGTAACAGCGCGTCTTCGCCGACCTCGACATTTTCAAGCACGATCTCGCCGGTGATCGAGGCGCGCAGCGACAGCTTGCCGCCGATCTTCGGCGCGGACAGGCCCTTCATGCCTTTTTCCAGCACGAAGCCGCGGATCTGGTTGTCATGCGCCGCCGATTTCGCCCAGACGACAAAGACATCAGCGATCGGCGCGTTGGAAATCCACATCTTGGAGCCGTTGAGGCGATAACCCGAGGCGGTCTTTTCGGCGCGCGTTTTCATGCCGCCGGGATCGGAGCCGGCATCCGGCTCGGTCAGGCCGAAGCAGCCGATCCATTCGCCCGAAGCAAGCTTGGGCAGGTACTTCTTGCGCTGCTCCTCCGAGCCATAGGCATGGATCGGATACATGACCAGCGAGGACTGCACGCTCATCATCGAGCGGTAGCCGCTGTCGACGCGCTCGACTTCACGGGCGACCAAGCCATAGGTGACGTAGCCGGCGCCGAGCCCGCCATATTCTTCCGGAATGGTGATGCCAAGCAGGCCGGCGTCGCCCATCTCGCGGAAGATGGCCGGATCGGTCTTTTCCTCCATATAGGCGTCTTCGATGCGCGGAGCGAGCTTGTCGGCGGCAAAGGCTGCCGCCGCATCGCGCACCATGCGCTCGTCTTCCGTGAGCTGCTGCTCGAACAGGAAGGGATCGTCCCAGACGAAGGCTGCCGTATGTGAAGATGTCTTGCCGTGCTGAGCGGTCAATGCAGTCGCCTCCTGAGCTGCCGCAAGGGATATCGGACAAAGCCTGACCCATGCGGGCCGGCTCCTCCTGTCGTCATCATATCCCTGCCATGGGTGTTAGCATCGTTCAAAATTCTGCGCAACAGACCGCTCAATATATTGAGCGAATTTTCGCTAAAGGTAAGGCGGCGTGCAGGCCGAGATGACGATGGTAATGCCGGAGGACGCGTTACGGAAACGGTGCGGCACGCGGCTGTCGAACAGGTAGGATTCGCCAGCCTTCAGCACCCGGACCTCGTCGCCGACCGTCAGTTCCAGTTCGCCCTCGACGACATAGCCGCCCTCGGTCGAGAAGTGCTCGAGCATGGCTTCGCCGGTATCGGCGCCGGGCTCGTAGACTTCGTGCAGGATCTGCAGATTGTAGGCACGCGCATCGCCGACCTGGCGCAGCGTCAGCCGGCCTTCGCCATTGTCTATGGCGCGCGCGGTAACGCGCGAGGTCAAGTCCTTGAGATCATCGACGCCGAAGAACGGACCGAATTTCTTGCGCTGGTCGTCCTCGAAGAAGTCGGACATGGAGACGTCGAGACCGCCGAGGATCTTGCGCAGCGTGGCAATCGACGGGCTCGACTTGTTCTTCTCGATGATCGAGATCTGGGCATGAGGGACATTCGCCCGGGCGGCAAGCTCGCGTTGCGAAAGCTCGGCTCCCACCCTCAGCGCCTTGAGGCGCGCGCCAACGTCGAAATTCTCTGCCATGCGGTTGCCGGGCTCGCGAAGACTTGTTCAATCTTGCGCAAAATATCTGACACTTTGCCGCAAGGGAAGAGGCGAAAGTCGATTGTACAGCGCGAGATGCCGACCGCCGTTCAGCCTGCGCGGCTGCCGGCTCCAGCCGGTTCGGCCTCGGCCACGACAAGGCGGACGCCGGCCGCGGCGAGCGCGTCTGCAATGTCACGCGGCGGCGACTGGTTTGTCGCAAGCTCGGCAAAACCCGAGAGCCCGCAGACCTGGACAAGGCCCTGGCGGCCGAACTTGCTGTTGTCGGTTATGACCATGGAGCGCTGCCCGCGCGACAGCACCATGCGGGCGAACTCGGCTTCGGCGAGGTCGTAGTCCATGACGCCCGCAAGAGCGTCGATGGCCCCTGCCGAGATGATGGCATGGGTGACGCTGAAACGGCTGACGAATTCGATGGCCGAGATGCCGAAGGCTGCACCTGAATCGCTGCGCAACTCGCCGCCGGCCATATAGACCTTGTTGCCGTTGACTGTGGCCAGCGTGCGCGCGATGTCGGAGGAGTTGGTGACCACCGTCAATCGCCTGTGACCGAGCAGTTCGCGGGCGAGGAAGCTGGTCGTCGTACCGGTGTCGAGCATGATGGATTCGCCGTCGCGAATGGTCGCCGCCACCATGCGCGCAATGGTGCGCTTGGCCTCAGCGTTTTCGCGCATGCGCCGCTCGAACGGCGCTTCGGCGGTCATCGCCGGCAGGCCGATGGCGCCGTGCATCTTGACCACGATGCCGTCGTCGGTGAGCGGCTTGACGTCGCGGCGCACGGTTTCGAGCGAGACGCCCAGCCGTTCGGCCAGGCTGGCGATGGTCACAGTGCCCTCATCGCCCAGAAGGCGCAGGATTTCACCATGACGCTTGGAATGGATCATCGCAGGTCCGGCGCTCGAACAATCATCAACGTGACTGTTTTTATGGCAATCTGACAAAGACATGCAAGCGATTGCCACACGGATCAGGCAAATCAACACAGAAAACCACAAAACCACGTTGACAAGCCGGCGCATGCCGCGTGACACTGGCGAAGTGACGAACCTGAGGCGCTTGCTGCGGGAGATGGCAACGACCTGAGGCACACCAACGACAAAGTTCAGAGGGTGAGCAGGAGGCTCGACATGTTTTCGCGCATTCGCATGACCACGACCGCGCTCGGGGCACTTGCCCTTGGCGCAAGCCTGTCCATGACGCCGGTGATGGCGCAGGACTCGACCGACCCGATCAAATTGACGCTGCATGACTGGACCGGCCAGCTCATCACCACCCAGATCATGGGCGAGGTGCTGAAGAAGGCCGGCGACAATGTCGAATATGTCCAGGCCGATTACCTGGCCCAGTTTGCCGGCCTCGAAAGCGGCGACCTGCATGTAGCGATGGAAATGTGGGAAACCACCGGCCGCGACGCCATGGACGCGGCAACAGCCACCGGCAAGGTGGAGAACTTCGGCCCGACCGGCATGAAGGCCAAGGAAGAGTGGTGGTTCCCCGAATACATGAAGGAAAAATGCCCCGGCCTGCCCAATTGGGAAGCGCTGAAGGACGAGAAGTGCGCCGAGGCATTCTCGACCGCCGAAACCGCGCCGAAGGGCCGCTATCTCGGAGGGCCGGTGACGTGGGGCGGCTTTGACGACGAACGCGTCGAGGCTCTCGACCTGCCGTTCGAAGTCATCCACGCCGGCACCGACGCAGCGCTTTTTGCCGAACTTGAAAGCGCCTACCAGCGCCAGGCGCCGATCCTTTTGTGGATCTACGCACCGCACTGGGCGACCGCCAAATACAAGGGCGAATGGGTCGAGTTCCCCGAATACACCAAGGAATGCTACACCGACCCGGCCTGGGGCTCGAACCCCGACATGGCCTATGACTGCGGCAAGCCCTTCGGTGAAATCTGGAAGGTCGGCTGGGCCGGCGTGAAGGACAAGTGGCCCGACGCCTACAAGGCGATCAAGGCTTTCACCATCGACAATGACGAAATGGGCCAGATGATCACCAAAGTCGATCTCGACGGCAAGAAGGTCGAGGACGTGGTGGCCGAATGGATGGGCGCCAACGAGGCGCGCTGGTCCGAGTGGATCAAGAAGTAGCACTGATCCGGATAGCCCGCCGCGCCTTTGCATAGCGGCGGGCAACCAACCCTTTTCGACCGACACGCCGGAAGACCGATGGCCGAAGCGCAACCGAAACTTGTCTGTCGCGATGTCTGGAAGGTGTTCGGCGCCGGGGCAAAGGAATTCCTGCGGGAAACGGGCGGGAACGCAGGGCTGAAAGAGTTGGGCGCGCGGGGTCTCGTCGGCGCGGTGCGGGGTGTGAACCTCGATGTCCGCGCCGGCGAGATTTTCGTCATCATGGGCCTGTCGGGCTCCGGCAAATCGACGCTGGTGCGCTGCCTCTCGCGCCTTGTCGAACCGACGGCGGGCGAAATCCTGTTCAACGGCGAAAACCTGCTTGAGGCAGACGACCGGCGCATGATCGAGATCCGCCGCCACCAGATGGGCATGGTGTTCCAGAATTTCGCGCTGCTGCCGCACCTGACCGTGCTGGCCAATGTCGCCTTCCCGCTCGAAGTGCAGGGCGTGGAGCGCGCGGCGCGGGACGAGCGCGCCCGCAAGATGATCGAACTGGTGGGCCTTGCCGACAAGGAGCATTTCTTCCCGCGCGAACTTTCCGGGGGGCAGCAGCAGCGCGTCGGCATCGCCCGTTCGCTGGCGGTCGAGCCGGAACTGTGGTTCCTCGACGAACCCTTCTCGGCACTCGATCCGCTGATCCGGCGCGAGATGCAGGACGAGTTCATGCGCCTGCAATCGGTGCTGAAGAAGACCATCGTCTTCATCACCCACGACTTCGACGAGGCAATCCGCTTGGCCGACCGCATCGCCATCATGAAGGACGGCGCGGTAGTCCAGATCGGCTCGCCCGAAGACATCGTGCTGAACCCGGCGACGGCCTATGTCGCCGAGTTCACCCGCAACGTGCCGAAAGCCAAGGTGGTGAAGGTGGCAAGCGCCATGAAGCCGGCCAAGGGCAAGACGGCGAACGGAGCCTCGATTTCAAAAGCCGCGACCATTGCCGAGGCGGCACCCTTGTTCGACGGCAAGACGGAACGGCTGCGCGTGGTCGATGCCGGCGGCGCGACCGTCGGCGTGCTCGAACGCGCCGACGTCGTTGCCCTGATGATGCGGGGGTAGCGCGTCATGAGCACGCCCACCGCAGACAGCACGCACCGCCCGATTGCCCCACGGCTTGACGGTGCCGCGCTGTCTTGGCCGTGGCTGATTGCCGGGGCGGCGTTTGTGCTTTTCTGGCGGTACGGCCAACCACTGGCGCAATGGGCATTCGACTATCCGCGCGGCTGGCAGGTGCCGGCGCAACGCTGGATCAGCAATGCGATGAAATGGCTGCTCGACAGTGCGAGCTTCGGGCTGTTCACCTTCACCGACCTGACCCGCTTCATTGCCCGCCTGATCGACCTGCCCTACCAGCTTGCCTTGAGCCTGCTTTCCACCGGCTTTTTGTCGGGACAGGGCTCGGGCGCGGTCGAAATCCTGCCGCCGCTATCATGGGCCGCCGTTATCGCCATCGTTACGCTGATGGGCTATCACGCCGGCGGGCGCAGGCTGGCGCTGCTCGTTGCCATCTGCTTCGGTTTCCTTGCCATATTCGGCCAATGGAACAGCGCCATGGTGACGCTGGCCTCCATTCTGGTTGCGGTGCCGCTCGGCGTCGTAGGCGGCCTTTTGCTGGGCATCCTCGCCTATCGCTATCCGCGCTTCGAGCGCGCGCTGACGCCGCTGCTCGACCTGATGCAGACGATACCCGTCTTTGCCTATCTGGTGCCGATCCTGTTCATGTTCGGCTTCGGGCCGACCGCGGCCGTTGTGGCGACGCTGATCTACGCTATGCCGCCGATGACGCGCATCACCATTCTGGCGCTGCGCTCGGTGCCGTCGGAAATCCTCGAACTCGGCAAGATGATCGGCTGCACCCGCCGGCAGATGACGTGGCGCGTGCTGGTGCCCTCGGCCAAGGACAGCCTGATGGTCGGCGTCAACCAGGTGATCATGCTGTCGCTCAACATGGTCATCATCGCCTCGATGATCGGCGCGGGCGGCCTCGGCTTCGATGTGCTGGCCGCGCTTCGCCGCCTCGACATCGGCGCCGGACTGGAAGCCGGCATGGCAATCGTTGCGCTGGCGGTGGCGCTCGACCGGTTGTCGCAGGCCTATGCCATCAAGGCCGGCAGCGAACGTTCAGCGGCGCAGGCCGGAAATTTCCTGCAACGCCACCCCTATACTTTTGCCGCGCTGGCGATCGTCATCGTGACCGCTGTTGTCGGGCTGGCGGTGCCGGCGCTGCAGCATTATCCCGAAAGCCTCGAGGTCTCGACCGGCGGCTTCTTCGACGAGGTCGTGCGCTGGATCAACGTCAATTTCTTCGACACGCTGGAGGGGCTGAAGAACCTCGTGCTGCTCAACGTTCTGGTGCCGTTGAAGCGGCTGCTCGGCGGTTTGCCGTGGCTTGGTGTTACACTCTTCCTTGCCTTCGCCGGCTGGCGGCTGGGCGGGGCGAAACTTGCGGCGCTGGTCGGCGCTCTCGCCTTCTTCATCGCCGCGACCGGCCAGTGGGAAAAGGCGACGATCACCGTCTATCTGTGCGGCATTTCCGTCATCTTCGCTTCGCTGATCGGGATTCCGATCGGCATTGCCGCCGCCGAACGCACGCGGCTGTGGAAATGGGTGCAGGTGGTGATCGACACGCTGCAGACGCTGCCGTCGTTCGTCTACCTGATGCCGGCGGTTATGCTGTTTCGCGTCGGTGATTTCACCGCGCTGATCGCCATCGTCGCTTACGCGGTGGCGCCCGCCATCCGCTACACCGTGCTCGGGCTGCAAAAGGTCGATCCGCGCCTGATCGAGGCCGGGCGGGCAATGGGCTGCACGCCGTGGCAACTGCTGACCAAGATCAAGCTGAAGCTAGCGCTGCCGGAGATCATGCTGGGCCTGAACCAGACCATTATGTTCGCGCTGTCGATGCTGGTCATCACGGCGCTGGTCGGCACCCGCGACCTTGGGCAGGAGGTCTATATCGCGCTGACCAAGGCTGACACCGGGCGCGGCATCGTCGCCGGATTGGCCGTGGCCTTCATCGCCATCATCGCCGACCGGCTGATTTCGGCCGGTGCTGCGCGCATCAAGCAGAGGCTCGGCCTGGCATGACGGACGCGGCAAAGATCAGCGCACAGGACCGAATCCGCGCCCTGCCCTTCTGGAACGGGATGGTGGAGATTGCGCCGCTGGACGGCGGGCTCAGCAACGAGAATTTTCTCGTCACCGACGCAAGCGGCAGGCATGTCGCAAGGCTCGGCCGCGACTATCTGTTCCATCACGTGCTGCGCGAACGCGAACTGATGACCGCGCGCGCAGCGCACGAAGCGGGCTTCGGGCCGCGCGTCGAATATGCGCAAAATGGCATCGTGGTGTGCGCCTTCATCGAGGCACGGACCTATGGCGCGGACGACGTGCGCCAAAACAGTGCCCGCATCGCGCCGCTGGTGCGCGCCTTCCACGAGCGGATGCCGCGCCATGTCACCGGACCGGGTTTCATGTTCTGGGTCTTCCACGTCATCCGCGACTATGCGCGCACGCTGGAGGTCGGCAAAAGCCGTTTCACCGGCAACCTGCCGACCTATCTCGACCTTGCCGACGAGCTGGAACGGGCGCAGGCGCCGCTGCCAATCGTATTCGGCCACAACGACCTGTTGCCGGCAAACTTCATGGATGACGGCAAGCGGCTGTGGCTGATCGATTTCGAATATGCCGGCTTCAATACCGCGATGTTCGACCTTGCCGGTGCGGCCTCGAATGCCGGCATGTCGGAGCAGGAATCCGCCGCGTTGCTGGCGGCCTATTTCGGCCATGTGCCGGATGCCGCGCTGCTGCGCTCGCACGCCGCCATGCAGTGCGCATCGCTGTTGCGCGAGGCGATGTGGAGCATGGTCTCCGAACTTCATCTCGACGCGCCGGGCGTCGACTACACCGCCTATACGGCGGAGAACCTTGGCCGGCTTGAAGCCGCGCTCGATAGCTATCGAACCAGATACGGAAAGTCCCCATCATGACCTTGCCCACCCATGCCGAAATCGTTGTCATCGGCGGCGGCATCATCGGCTGTTCGACGGCATATCACCTCGCCCGCGACCACAAGGCAAACGTGGTGCTGTTGGAACAAGGCCGCATCACTTCAGGCTCGACCTGGCACGCAGCCGGCCTCGTCGGCCAGTTGCGCTCGTCCGCCTCGATCACGCGCGTGCTGAAATATTCGGTCGAACTCTACAAGGGGCTCGAAGCCGAAACAGGGCTTGCGACCGGCTGGAAGATGACCGGGTGCCTGCGCCTTGCCACCAATGCCGACCGCTGGATCGAGTTCAAGCGGCTGGCGACGACGGCGAAGAGCTTCGGCATGGACATGCATCTTCTGTCGCCGGACGAAGTCAAGCGCATGTGGCCTCTGATGGAGACGAGTGATCTCGTCGGCGCGAGTTGGCTGCCGACCGACGGACAGGCAAGCCCTTCCGACATCACGCAATCGCTCGCCAAGGGGGCGCGCATGCATGGCGCGAAGCTGCACGAAGGCGTGCGCGTGACAGGCTTCGACATGAAGGAAGGCCGCATCACCGCGGTGAAGACCGACAAGGGCGACATCGCCTGCGACAAGGTGGTGAACTGCGCCGGCCAGTGGGCGCGGCAGGTGGGAGCCATGGCCGGCATCAGCGTGCCGCTGCAGCCGGTCAAGCACCAGTACATCATCACCGAGAAGATCGACGGGCTGGCGACCGATGCGCCGACCATCCGCGACCCCGACCGCCGCACCTATTTCAAGGAAGAGGTCGGCGGGCTGGTGATGGGCGGCTACGAGCCGAACCCGCAGGCCTGGGAGACCGGGCTGGCCGGCGGCGACGTGCCCAATGAATGGGAGTTCCGCCTGTTCGACGACGACTACGATCATTTCGAGCAGCACATGACGCAGGCCGTCGAGCGCGTTCCGGCGCTGGCCAATGTCGGCGTCAAGCAGATGATCAACGGGCCGGAAAGCTTCACGCCGGACGGCAATTTCATCCTCGGTTCCGCGCCTGAATGTTCCAACATGTTCGTTGGCGCAGGCTTCAACGCCTTCGGCATTGCATCGGGCGGCGGCGCCGGCTGGGTGCTCGCGCAATGGGTGGTGGACGGCGAAGCGCCGCTGGACCTCTGGGTGGTCGATATCCGCCGCTTTTCCGAGATGCACCGCGACCGCAAATGGGTGTGCGACCGCACGCTGGAAGCCTATGGCAAGCACTACACCATCGGCTTCCCGCACGAGGAATATGAAAGCGGGCGGCCGCGCATCGTCTCGCCGCTCTATGAGCGGTTGAAGGCGCACAATGCGGTGTTCGGCTCCAAGCTTGGCTGGGAGCGGCCGAACTGGTTTGCACCGAAAGGGACGGAAGCGAAGGACATCTATTCGATGGGCCGCCAGAACTGGTTCGGCCCGGTTGGCGACGAACACCGCCACGTGCGCGACGCGGTTGGCATCTTCGACCAGTCGTCCTTCGCCAAGTACGAACTCACCGGGCCGGACGCCCTGAAGGCGCTGGACTGGATCTGCGCCAATAGTGTCGACAAGCCCGCCGGGCGGCTGACCTACACGCAGCTGCTCAACACGCGCGGCGGCATCGAGGCCGATTTGACGGTGGCGCGGCTGGCCGACGAGAAATTCTACGTCGTCACCGGCACCGGCTTCCGCACGCACGACCTGTCGTGGATCAAGGACCACATCGCCAAGGACGCCAAGGTGGAAATCAAGGACGTGACCGAGGATTTCGGCACGTTGTCGCTGATGGGGCCGAAGGCCCGCGACGTGCTGGCCAAGGTGACGAAAGCGGATGTCTCCAATGCCGCCTTCCCGTTCGGCCATGTCCGCGAGATCGACATTGCCGGCCACAAGGTGCGGGCGCTGCGCGTGACCTATGTCGGTGAACTCGGCTGGGAACTGCATGTGCCGATTGGCGCGACCGGCGAGGTGTTCGACGCGCTGATGGCGGCGGGCGAGGCCCACGGCATCCGCCCGGTCGGCTACCGCGCGCTGGAATCGCTGCGGCTGGAAAAAGGCTACCGCGCCTGGGGTTCCGACATCACCCCCAACGACACGCCAATTGAGGCCGGTCTCGGCTGGGCGGTGAAGCTGAAGAAGAACACCGATTTTCTTGGACGGCGCGCCTTGCAGGCGGTGAACGGCGCGTTGCCGAAGAAGCGCTTTGCCGGCTTCACGGTGGCGGACCGGGATATCGTGCTGGTCGGACGCGAGACGATCCTGCGGGACGGACAGCCGGTCGGCTACCTGACCAGCGGTGGCTATGGCTACACGGTGGAGAAGAACATCGGCTACGGCTATGTCCGCAACGAAGGCGGCGTGTCGGACGATTTCCTCAACTCGGGCAATTACGAACTCGTCGTCGCGACCGAGAAGGTGCCGGCGCGGCTGCACATGGAACCGCTCTACGATGCGGCCGGCGAAAAGGTGAAGGCGTAGGAACCGTCAGGGCGCTTCGAGAAGCAGCGCGATGCCCTGGCCGACGCCGACGCAAAGTGTCGCCACCGCGCGCTTTGCCTTGCGTTCGGCAAGCTCGATGGCAGCGGTCAGGGCAAGCCTTGTGCCCGACATGCCGAGCGGATGGCCGAGTGCGATGGCACCGCCGTTCGGGTTCACATGCGTTGCATCGTCCGGCAGGCCGAGTTGCCGCAGACAGGCGAGCGACTGGGCGGCAAAGGCCTCGTTCAATTCGACGAGGTCGATATCGCCGACGGTGAGTTGGTGCCTGCCGAGAAGCTTCTGCACGGCGGGCACCGGACCGATGCCCATGATGCGCGGTGGGACGCCGGCCGTCGCCATGCCTGCGATCCGCGCCAGCGGCGTCAGCCCGTAGCGTTCGACGGCGGTTTGCGAGGCGATGAGCAGCGCTGCCGCGCCATCGTTGACGCCGGACGCATTGCCTGCGGTGACGCTGCCGCCCTTGCGGAAGGGCGTTGGCAAAGATGCAAGCTTTTCCAGCGAGGTCGCACGTGGATGCTCGTCCTTGTCTACGGTCACAAAGGCGCCCTTGCCTGCCGGCACGTCGATTGGCGCGATTTCCCTGGCCAGCCGGCCATTTGCCTGCGCGGCAATCGCCCGCTGCTGGCTGCGCAGCGCGAACGCATCCTGGTGGGCGCGCGCTATGGCAAATTCCGCAGCGACATTCTCAGCGGTCTCCGGCATCGAGTCGATGCCGTACTGGTTTTCGATGACCTTGTTGACGAAGCGCCAGCCGATGGTGGTGTCATGGATTTCGGCAGCGCGCGAAAACGCCGTCTGGCTTTTGGGCACGACGAAGGGCGCGCGCGACATCGATTCAACGCCGCCAGCAATGACCAGATCGGCCTCGCCGAGACGCACCGCGCGCGCGGCATAGCCGACCGCATCGAGGCCGGAACCGCACAAGCGGTTGACGGTGGTGGCGGCGACGCTGTCCGGCAGGCTGGCCAAAAGTGTCGCCATGCGCGCGACATTGCGGTTGTCCTCGCCGGCCTGGTTGGCGCAGCCGAGCACCACTTCCTCGACCGCCTCGGGCGGCAGGGTCGGCAAGCGGGCGAGCAGCGCCTTGATCGGGTGCGCGGCGAGGTCGTCGGTGCGCACAGCCGATAGCGCCCCACCGTAACGGCCGATAGGGGTGCGAAGTCCGGCGACGAGATAGGCAGCCCTGTCCATGCTCACTCCACTCCGGCCTGGAACATCGGCCCGCCGCGCCAAGCGGGGTAGCCGTAGCCGTTGATCAACACGAGGTCGATGTCCGAGCCGCGCAAGGCGATGCCTTCGGACAGGATCTTGCGGCCTTCCGCGGCGATTGCAGCCATGACCCGCTCGACGATTTCGGACGAAGAAAAAGACCGCCGCTCGATGCCGGCGTCGCGCGACGCCGCTTCGATCAGCGCCGTGACTTCAGGGTCAACGGCCTTTTCGCCGCTTTCATAGCTGTAGTAGCCCTTGCCGCTCTTGCGCCCGAAGCGGCCGGCCTCGCACAGCCGGTCGGCAATGACGACATAGCGTTCGGAAGGATCGCGGGTCGCGGCATTGCGCTTGCGCCGCGCCCACGAAATGTCGAGCCCGGCAAGATCGTTGACCGCGTAGAGCCCCATCGGGAAGCCGTAGCCTTCCAGCGCTGCGTCGATGTCCTGCGGCAGCGCGCCATCCTCCAGCATGAAATCGCATTCGCGGCGATAGGCGGTGAAGATGCGGTTGCCGATGAAGCCCTCACAGACGCCGCTGACGACGCCGAGCTTGCCAAGCTTCTTGACGACGGCAAGCCCGGTCGCCAGCACGTCTGGCGCGATCTTGGAGGTACGGACGACCTCGACCAGCCGCATGACATTTGCCGGCGAAAAGAAGTGCAGGCCGATCAGGCGTTCAGGCCCTTGCACGACCCCAGCGATCACGTCCGGATCGAGATAGCTGGTGTTGGTGGCAAGGACGGTATCGGGGCGGACGATGCCGGAAAGCGAGGCAAACAGTTCCTGCTTCACCTGCAAATCGTCGAACACCGCTTCGATGACCAGATCGCAATCGGCAAGCGCCTTGCGCTCGTCGAAAAAGGACAGGCGCGACAGCCGCTCGTTCATCGCCGCTTCGCTGATGCGGCCGGATTTGACCACGCGCTGGTAGATGTCGCGGATGCGCGCCTGACCGGCTTCAAGCGCAGCCATATCGCGCTCGACGACGACCACGGAAAAGCCGGCATCCGCGAACGATACGGCAATGCCTGCGCCCATAAGCCCCGCACCGACCACGCCGACGGTGCGCACCGGACGGGGCTCGACGCCTTCGATGCCCGGAAGCTTGGCCGCCTGGCGCTCGGCGGCAAAGACGTAACGCAGCGCCACCGATTGATCCGAGCTGACGAGCTCCCTGAAAGCGGCGCGCTCTTCTGCCAAGCCTTCCTGCAGCGAAACGCTGCCGGCGCGCAGGACCATGCGCGCAGCCCGGCCCGGAGACACTTGCCCGCGTGCTTTTTTCTCGATGGCGGCAAGCTGCTTTTGCACAGCATCGGCGTCGAAGGCGGGCACGGCAAGTTCGCCCGTACGGCGCAAGGGCGCGCCGATCAATTCGCGCGCGAAGGTTTTTGCATCTTCGATCAAATCGCCTTTTGCGATGCGGTCGACCGCGCCCAGTTTCACAGCTTCGGCTGCACCGACACGGCGTCCGCTTGCCGCGATCTCCATCGCCGCCGCCACGCCAACGAGGCGCGGCAGCCGCTGCGTGCCGCCGGCACCGGGAATAATGCCAAGCTTGACCTCGGGCAGGCCGAACTGCGCGTCAGTGGAGGCGATGCGGGCATGCGCGCCAAGCGCAAGCTCGAAGCCGCCGCCAAGTGCCGTGCCATGCACCGCCGCCACCACAGGCTTTGGCGACGCCTCGATGACGTTGACTACTTCCGTCAGCAACGGGTCACGCGGCGGCTGGCCGAATTCCTTGACATCAGCACCAGCAACGAAGGTCCTGCCGGCGCAGGCAAGCACGATCGCCTGCACTTGTGCGTCTTCATTCGCCTCGGCAAGCGCCGCCATCAGCCCGGCGCGCACGGCATGGGAGGCGGCATTGACCGGCGGATTGTCGATCATGATGACGCCGACGGTGCCGTCGCGGGTGAAGGTGACGCTCATGGGTGTTTCAATCCGGAACCACGGCTGTCGCCTGGATCTCGACCAGCGCCTCGTCCTCGACAAGGCCGGAAACCTCGACCACGGCCATGGCCGGGAAGTTGCGGCCCATCGTGGCCTTCCAGGCCGCGCCGATTTCCTTCAGCGACGACGAATAGGCTTTGCGGTCGGTGACGTACCAGGTCATCGTAGTGATGTGTTCGGGGCCAGCACCGCCTTCGTGCAGAATTGCCAGCACGTTCTCGAGCGTCTGCCGGATCTGGCCGGGCAGGTCATGCACCTCGAACTTGCACTGGCTGTTCCAGCCGATCTGGCCACCGACGAAGAGCGTGCGTCCGCGCGCCTCGATGCCGTTGGAGTAGCCGATTGGCTTGGCCCAGCCTTCCGGCTGCAACACGCGGTGCGGCGTTGCCGGCGAGGGATGCTGGGAGAGTTTGGTGACGCTCATGGCAATTCCGTTCAATTCGAGAAAGCGGCGATGCCGGTAATGGCGCGGCCGAGGATGAGCGCGTGCACGTCGTGCGTGCCCTCATAGGTGTTGACCACTTCGAGATTGACGAGATGGCGCGCGACCGGGAACTCGTCCGAAATGCCGTTGCCGCCCAGCATATCGCGCGCGGTGCGGGCGATCTCGAGCGCCTTGCCGCAGGAATTGCGCTTCAGGATGGAGGTAAGCTCAACCGGCGGATTGCCCTCGTCCTTCATACGGCCAAGCCGCAGGCAGCCTTGCAGGCCGAGCGAAATGTCGGTCAGCATGTCGGCGAGCTTCTTCTGGATGAGCTGGTTGGCGGCCAGCGGCCGGCCGAATTGCTTGCGGTCGAGCACATATTGCCGCGCAGTCTCGAAGCAGGATTCGGCAGCGCCGAGCGCGCCCCAGGCAATACCGAAGCGGGCCGAGTTGAGGCAAGTGAACGGGCCCTTGAGGCCGCTGACATCGGGCAGCATGTTTTCGGCCGGCACGAACACGCTGTCCATGACGATCTGTCCGGTGATCGAGGCACGCAGGCCGACCTTGCCGTGGATGGCCGGGGCCGACAGACCCTTCCAGCCCTTTTCCAGGATGAAGCCGCGGATGACGCCATCCTCGGTCTTGGCCCAGACCACGAAGACATCGGCGATCGGCGAATTCGAAATCCAGGTCTTGGAACCGGACAACAGATAGCCGCCTTCGGCCTTGCGGGCGCGGGTCGCCATCGAGCCGGGATCGGAGCCGTGGTCCGGTTCGGTCAGGCCGAAGCAGCCGATCCTGGTGCCGGCGATGAGGCCGGGCAGATACTTGCGCTTCTGGTCCTCGCTGCCGAACGTGTAGATCGGCAGGATCACCAGCGACGACTGCACGCTCATCATCGAGCGGTAGCCGCTGTCGATGCGCTCGATCTCGCGCGCGATCAGGCCGTAGGAGACGTAGTTGAGGCCGGCCCCGCCATAGTCTTCCGACACTGTCGGTCCAAGCAGGCCAAGCTCGCCCATCTCGGCGAAGATGGACGGATCGGTCTTTTCATGGCGAAACGCTTCCTGCACGCGCGGCAACAGCCTGTCCTGCGCATAGGCGCGCGCGGTTGACTGCACCATGCGCTCGTCCTCGCTGAGCTGCGCATCGAGGTTGAACGGGTCCTGCCAGTCGAAAAGGGCCTTCGAGCCGTGCATGAGAATTTTCCTTATTTCGCGGTCTTCACCAGCTCGCGGCCGATGATGAGTTTTTGCACTTCGGTCGCGCCCTCGTAGATGCGCAACGCCCGGATTTCACGATAGAGCCGCTCGACGATCTCGCCGACGCGCACGCCGCGACCACCGAACATCTGCAACGCCTGGTCGATGACCCATTGCGCGTTTTCCGTCGCCGTCAGCTTGGCCATTGCCGCTTCGCGCGTGGCCGGCAGCTTCTGCACGTCGCGCCGCCAAGCGGTGCGGGCAACCAGAAGTGCCGCGGCATCGATGGCCGTCGCCATTTCGCCAAGCGTGCTTTGCGCCGTCGGCAGGTCGGCCAGCGTCGCGCCGAACATCTTGCGCGCCTTGGCATGGGCAAGCGCTTCGTCCAGAGCACGGCGGGCGAAGCCGAGCGCCGCCGCAGCCACCGAGGGCCGGAAGATATCGAGCGTGCGCATGGCAATCTTGAAGCCCTCACCGGGGGCGCCCAGAAGCTGGGTGGCGGGGATGCGGCAATTGTCGAAACGGATGCGCGCCAGCGGATGCGGCGCGATGGTTTCTAGGCGCTCGACGATTGAGAAGCCGGGCGTGTCGGCAAAGACGACGAAGGCTGAAATGCCGCGCGTTCCGGGCGCTTCGCCGGTGCGGGCAAAGACCGTGTAGACGTCGGCGATACCGCCGTTGGAAATGAAGACCTTCTCGCCATCGAGCACATAGGCATCGCCGTCGCGGCGCGCGGCGCAGGCCATGGCGGCGACGTCGGAGCCAGCATCGGGCTCGGTAAGCGCGAAGGCCGAAATCAGCTCGCCCTTGGCGACCTTCGGCAGCACCGCCTGCTTGACCGCATCCGTGCCGGACAGGCTGATCGCGCCGGTGCCAAGGCCCTGCATGGCGAAGGCGAAATCGGCCAGCCCGTCGGCATAGGCAAGCGTCTCGCGCATGACACAAAGCGAGCGGCTGTCGATGACCGGCGAGACCCCGCCATAGGCTTGCGGCACGCAATGGCGCAGGAAGCCGGCCGCGCCGAGTTTTGCGACCAACGCCTTACAGGCTGCATCGGCGTCATGATGGTCGATAACGCCAAGTCCTTTGCCGGCTATGAAGGCATCGGCCTGCGCTGCCAGCGCACGGTGCTCCTCGCCATAAAACGGCCAGTCGAGATGGTCGCGCGCGGGTTGGAGCGAGGTGTCGGCTGCCATCACTCAGTCTCCCTTGAAGGCGGGCTTGGCCTTGGCGGCGAAGGCCTCGAAGGCGCGGCGGAAATCGCCGGTGGCCATGCAGATCGCCTGCGCCTGCGCTTCCGATTCGATCAGTTCCTCGATGCCCATGCCCCATTCCTGGTCGAGCATCTTCTTGGTCATCGAATGGGCGAACCATGGCCCGTCGGCGAGGCTGTGGGCAAATTTCTGCGCTTCGCCAAGCAGCGCGCCGCGCTCGGCAAGGGAATTGTAGAAGCCCCATGAGTGGCCTTCCGCCGCCGTCATCACCCGGCCGGTGAACAGAAGTTCAGCGGCGCGGCCCTGACCGATGATGCGCGGAAGTATACCGCAAGCGCCCATGTCCGCCCCTGCAAGGCCGACGCGCGTGAACAGGAAGGCGGTCTTCACCTCGGGCGTGGCGATGCGATAGTCGGAAGCCATGGCGAGGATCGCGCCGGCGCCGGCGCAGATGCCGTCGACGGCCGCGATGATCGGCTGCGGGCAAGCCCTGATCTGGCGCACGAGGTCGCCGGTCATGCGCGTGAAGGCGATGAGGTCCGGCATCTTCATGGTGGTCAGTGGTTCGATGATTTCGAACACGTCGCCGCCGGAGGAGAAATTGTCGGCCGCACCGGTCAGCACCACGGCGCGCACGTCGCTCGCCCGCTGCAGCGAACGGAACAGGTCGGTCAGTTCCTCGTAGCTGTCGAAGGTCAGCGGGTTCTTCTTCTCGGGCCGGTTGAGCGTGATGGTGGCAACGCGGCCATCCTCATCCGTCTCGAACAGGAAATGGCTGGCCTTGTGGCCCTTGAACGGGCGGCGCTTGGCCTGCATCGCATTGGTCATCTTCTCAGCCTCCCATGACTTCGCCGCCGGCAACGGCGACGGCCTGCCCGGTTATGGCGCTTGCGCCCTCGCCCACCAGCCACAACACCGTGTCGGCCACTTCCTGCGGCGTCACCAGCCGCCCTTGCGGATTGGCCCGCGCCAGACTTGCGCGGGCATCGTCCGCCGTGCGTCCGGTCTTGCCGGTGATCGTTGCCACGGCGTTGTCCAGCAAAGGCGTATCGGTAAAGCCGGGACACACCGCATTGACGGTGATATCGGACCGCGCCAGTTCGAGCGCCAGCGCCCGCGTCAGCCCGACGACGCCATGCTTGGCAGCGCAATAGGCGGCAACATAAGGGTAGCCGGTCAGCCCTGCAGTGCTGGCGATGTTGACGATACGGCCTTTGCCGGCGCGGCGGATCGACGGCAGCAAGGCTTGTGTAACCTGGAAAGTGCCGGTCAGGTTGAGCGAGACAACGTGGTTCCAGACGTCGAGGCTGGTCTTTTCGAACGGAGCGGAAGGGGCTTCGCCTGCAGAATTGACCAGCACCGACACGTCGCCGAATTTCTGCACGGCGCGGGCTACGCCCTGTTCGATTGCGCTGGCATCGGTCACATCGAAGCCGTCCACGACGAGGCCCTGCCCGCCGGCTGCCTCGATCTCCGCCGCCACCTCTTGCAGCGGCGCAGCGCGCCGTCCGGCGAGCGAGACGGCAAGGCCCTTCGCCGCCAGCGCCAGCGCTATGGCACGGCCAATGCCGGTTCCGGCTCCGGTAACGAAAGCGTGCCGGGTCGCGCTCATCTTTTGCCCGCTGCTTCGGCGGCCGCGCGCGCCAGATTGGTTTCATACTGAGCGCGGGAGGTGCGGTATTGTTTTGGCCAGGCGAGCCCGCCATAGCCAATCTTCGCCGCCTCGTGCAGCACGAAGGACGGGTCCGCCAGTTGCGGCCGCGCCACGGCGCAGAGATCGGCGCGCCCTGCGGCGATGATCGAATTGGCATGGTCTGCTTCGGAGATCGCGCCGACCGCGATGGTCGCGACGTCGATCTCGTTGCGGATCTTGTCCGACATAGGCGTTTGCCACAGGCGGCCATAGACCGGATGGTCGTCATTGACCACCTGCCCGGACGAACAGTCGATCATGTCGGCGCCAGCGTCCTTAAACATCTGCGCAAATATCGCGGCATCGTCCGGCGTGTTGCCGCCCTCGTGCCAGTCGGTGGTGGAGATACGCACCGAGATCGGCTTTTCCGCCGGCCAGGCGGCGCGGATGGCGCGGAAGACCTCCAGCGGGAAGCGCGCGCGGTTCTCATGGCTGCCGCCATATTCGTCCGTTCGCAAATTGGTCAGCGGCGACAGGAACGAGGACAGAAGATAGCCGTGCGCGGCATGGAGTTCGAGTATGTCGAAGCCGATTTCAGCAGATCGTTGCGTTGCCGAAACGAAATCCGCGACCACACGGTCCATGTCCTCGCGGGTCATTTCCCGCGGCATGTCCGAGTTGTCGAGATAGGGAATGGCGGAGGCCGAAATCAGCGGCCAGCCACCGTGTTCGACCGGCTGGTCGGTGCCTTCCCACGCCACCTTGGTCGCGCCCTTGCGGCCGGCATGGCCGAGCTGCATACCGATCTTGGCCGGCGTCTCGCGATGGACGAAATCGACCATACGCCTGAAGCCTTCCGCCTGCTCGTCGTTCCACAGGCCGAGGCAACCGGGGGTGATGCGCGCATCGGGCGACACGCATGTCATCTCCGGAAAGATCAGCGCCGCGCCGCCCATGGCGCGCGCGCCGATATGGACGAGATGGAAATCGTCCGGCAGGCCGTCCTTGGCCGAATACATCGCCATCGGGGAGACGACGATGCGGTTGTGCAGCGTCAGGTTCCTCACCGTATAGGGCGTGAACATGGGCGGCGGCACCGCGCCGTTCGGAGCCGGATCGATGCCGGCACGCTCGGCAAACCAGCGCTCGTAATTTTCCAACCAAGCCTTGTCGCGCAGGCGAAGGTTCTCATGACTGATGCGCTGCGAGCGCGTCAGCATCGAGTACATGAACTGTTCCGGCTCCAGCGTGTCGGCATAGCGCTTGCCGACCACCTCGAACCATTCCATTGCGTTGCGCGCGGCGTTCTGGATGCGCGCGACATCGACGCGGCGCACCTCCTCATAGGCGGCCAGCACGGCCGGGATCTTGCCGGCGTCATGGCCGAGCATATCGAATTGCCGGGTTAGCTCGATTGCATCGTCAATGGCGAGCTTGGTGCCGGAACCGATGGCGAAATGCGCGGTGTGGGCGCTGTCGCCCATCAGCACGACATGGCTGTTGCCGTTGAAGTGGCTCCACCGCTCGCAGATGAGACGCCCGAAATTCAGCCATGCCGAGCCGCGCAAATGGCGCGCATTGCTCAAAAGCTTGTGGCCGTCGAGCGTCTCGGCAAACAGCTTCTCGCAAAACGCAATCGACTCGTCCTGGCTCATCTCGCCGAGGCCGTGCGCGTTGAACACGTCCTCCGTCGTCTCGACGATGAAGGTCGAGGTGTCGGCATCGAAGCGATAGATATGCGCCTGGAACCAGCCGTGCTCGGTCTTGCGGAAATCGAAGGTGAAGGCGTCGAAACGCTTGTGGGTGCCGAGCCACACATAGCGGTTCGGCCGCATCACCATGTCGGGCTTGAAGATGTCGATATATTTGGCGCGGATGCGGGAATTCACACCGTCGGCGGCGATGACCAGATCGGCATCGGCGAATTCCTCGTCGCCGGTTGCCTCATGCTCGAACACCATCTCGACACCAAGTTCGATGCAGCGCTCCTGCAGGATGTTGAGCATCTTCTTGCGGCCGATGCCGACGAAGCCGTGGCCGGTGGTGCGGATCTTGCGGCCCTTGAACACCAGTTCGATGTCGTCCCAATGATTGAACGCATCCTCGATCGTGGCGGCGGTCGCGGGGTCCCACTGGCGCATCGACTGCATGGTCTGGTCGGAGAACACCACGCCCCAGCCGAAAGTGTCGAACGCCCGGTTGCGCTCGACGACCGTGACGTGGTGGGCGGGGTGCTGCTTCTTCATCAGCAGGGCAAAATAGAGACCGGCCGGACCGCCCCCGATGCAGACAATGCGCATGTTAGACCTCCTGGGGTACGGCGCATTCAAGGCATCTCGCCAAGCGCGCCTCATCCCTTGAAATCAGAATGGCCTCAATCGAAAAAAACTTCAAGCTTAAAGTTTTTTTACGGAACGAATGTCGCCACCCAAGAGCATTGGACGAGAGGACGGCAACGATGGAAACGGACGAACCCGGCAACCGGACCAAGGCTCCGGCGAAGGCTGCTATTGCGGGTTGGTAAGCGTGGCCCGGATCGAGTTCTTCAACTTGCCGAGCTCCTTCATCAGCGCGGCACCGTCGCGTGCGGACAATTGCTTGAACATATCGCCGATCCACTCGCCATGGCGGTCGGCCATGTTCCGGAAAGCGGCGCGGCCGGCCTCGGTCAGAGCGATGATCTGAACGCGCCTGTCCTTTGGCGAAACGGTGCGGCTGACATAGCCGCTCTCCGCGAGACGTTCCACGAGAGCGGTCAGGTTACCGGGCGATACCATCATGCGCTTGGAGACCTCGCCGAGCACCATGCCGTCTTCTGCCCGCTCAAGCTGGGCGAGCAGGTCGAAGCGCGGCAGCGTGAAGTCGAACTCTTCGCGCAGACGCCGGCGCACTTCGGTTTCGACCAGCGTCGTGCAGGTCAAAAGGCGAAGCCACAGCCGGGTTTCGTCGCCGTGATCGTGCGGCGCTTCCTCAACCTTGGTTTCACCATCAACCCAATCGGGTGACACGCCGCTTGTGCTGCTTTCCGAATTCATGAAATCCCTCAACCTTCGCGCAGTCGAAACCGCTGGATGTTGCTTGCGTATTCGGTAGCGCCACGACAAACCTTGTCGAAAGCGGATAGTTTACCGGGCACAATCGTCACCATGACGTGATGCCGCAGATGCCCGACCAACGGCCCGAGCCGGCCTGGTACGCCACGCCAAACCCGGTCCAAAACGCCATATCCGGCGCGAATATATTTTAAGCATAAAAAGCATGCCTTGGACAGGGCGAGAGCTGCTCGGAAGCGCATAGGAAACGGGCCTTCCGACTGTTTAGCTGGCATTGGCGGCCGGAGCTTCTGCAAAGGAGCGTACCGTCTTGATCGCCCCATCCAGCATGACGCCTTCGGCATCGGCCAAGGCCGCTTCGCGCAAGCGGCGCAGCCACTCGGCGGCATCGGCACGGCCCTTGAGCAACTGGAGACAGGCGAGCACCCGGTCGAACTTGGAGTGGCCGCGTGCATGCGTATCCGAATAGCCCTTGATCAGCCGGCGGCATTTCAAGACTTCGACGCCCAGCGCGTAGTTGCCCGCGCGCTCGGATTCCGCCAGCGCCAGCCAGTCGCGCATATGGGCGGCCTCGACCTTGTGGCGCAGCAGGCTGCGGCGGAAACGGCGCAGGCCGCCGATGATCCACAACATGCCGAAACCGTGGATGGTGTCGGTGCGGATGCGCCGGCCCCGATCGACAAAGCGGTTCAGGGTCTTCATCAGCTTCGGCCGCGCTTCGATGGCCGCGCCAAGGCCAGCCGGCAGCACGCCGCAAAGTTCCTCCATGCGCGGATGGAAATACTCGGTGGTGGCGAGCGTCTGGCTGTCGCCGAGATGCACCTCGCGGCGGACGCGATCACCGCGCGCCGAACGGGTTTTCAGGTCGGCGACGCGTATGATGTCGTCATAGACCATGGCATTGGCGATGTACTTCGCTGCCTCGCGCGAAAAGGCGAATCCCTCGGCTTCGGTGTCGGCGGCGGCTATGCGCTCGACTTGCGACAGGTATTCCTCGCCATAGGCGAGATCGAGAAAATCGACCACCTTGCGCAGGCCGGGGTCAGCCATGTCGCGCACCGGCTGAGGCAAGGCGGCAGAGCGACGCAGCAATGCCTGCCAGGCTTTCGCAAAACGCGGCGGAATGACGGTGCCTTGGTCGCCACTCGCTTCCTCGACAACATCCGTAGTTGCAGCAGCGGGAACGCCGGCAGCCCGGTCGTAGGCGAGCGCGAAGGCCGCAAGGCTGGCGCGCGCGCCCTTGCCGCCGGAATTGACGGTGGCCTCGAACGCTTCACGCGGGAACGGCAGTTCACCGGAGCCTGCTAGCGCACCGAAAAGGCTGGCGGAGATGACGCTGCCGGCCTGCCTGGCCAGCGTTTCCATGTCGAAATGGACGAGACGTCGCGCCGCTTCGCCGGCGCGGCGGATCACGGTTTCGGAATCGGCGCGCCCATCGCCCGGCACGATCTTCTCCGACACTGCCAGCATGCGATGATTGGAAACGATCAGCGCCGTGCGCTCCGGCGTCACGAAGCCGCGCAGCACCGCGCGGCCAGCCTCGGCAAGCTCGGCGGCGATCAAAATGTCCACGTCGCCCGGAGACGGGCTGAGCGACAGGACGGGGAAATCGTTGGGCCGCGCCGGATCGCGCGGCATCATCTCGATGTAGTAGATGGTCGCGCCTGTGCGCTGCGCAACGCCCGCAACCGAGGTCGACTGCACGTGCCAGCCGGAGCGCTGCGCCACGTCCGTCACCCAGCCGGACAGCACGCCTCCGCCCTGCCCGCCAACGGCCAGAATGCAGATCTTGATGATGCCGCCGGTGGAATCTGGCCCTTCCGGTAGTCCGAGTTTCATGCCGCCTGCTCCCCAAAGACAGGCCGGCCACGCTCGCGCCAGCTCTGCAGGGTCGCGATCACGCTTTGGCGAAGGTTGAAGCGGAAGCGGTCCCAGCCGGTCGGGTTCGACACCACGTCGGCCTGATAGAAGGAGGGGCAAAGCACCGCGGCGTCCGCGACCTCGCCGCAATTGCCGCAGCCGACGCAGCTTTCATCGATCGACGCCACCGGGTCGTCACGCAGCGGATCGTCGAGATGCTTGACCGTCAGCGACGGACAGCCGGAAAGCCGCATGCAGGCGTGGTCGCCGGTACACACATCCTCGTCGACGCCGAACTTGGTCCTCACCATGCGCTTGCCTTCCGCCGCAGCCTTCGCCTTCAGCGGTGCTTCGCGACGCTGGCGGTTCAGCATGCACTCGGAAGAGGCCACGATCACCTTCGGCCCCTTCTCGTCGGTGGTCAGCGCCTCCTTCAGCGCGCTGCGCATCGCACCGACATCGTATGTACGATCGATGTGACGCACCCATTTCACGCCCATGCCCTTGATGGCTTCGGTGATTGGATGCTTGGTCGATTTGGTGCGGTTGGTCGCGCGCGACGACAGGATGTCCTGGCCGCCGGTAGCAGCAGAGTAGTAGTTGTCCACCACCACGATGACACCGTCGTTCTTGTTGAAGACGGCGTTGCCAATCGATGAGGTCAGGCCGTTGTGCCAGAAGCCGCCGTCGCCGACGAAGGAGATCGAGCGGCGTTTGGCGTCGGGCGAATTGAACGCGGACGCAGAAGCCGGGCCAAGGCCGTATCCCATCGTCGTGGCACCCAGTTCGAAGGGCGGCATGATCGAGAACAGGTGGCAGCCGATGTCAGAGGCGATGTGGTGGTTGCCCAGTTCCTGCTCGACCAGCTTGGTGGCGGCGAAGATCGGCCGCTCGGGGCAGCCGACGCAGAAGCCGGGCGGACGCGCCGGCACGGTCCTGGCGAGATCGTCGTAAAGCGGCGGCGCGGGTACGTTGGGCGCGCGGATTTCAGGCGCCAGCATGTCGCCGGCATGCCTGCGCAGGAACGCGCCGATGCCGTCCAGCATGACCTGGCCGGTATATTCGCCGGCCATCGGCAACAGGCCCTTGCCCTCCAGCCTGACCGTGGCGCCCGCCTTGTAGAGCATGGAGCCCAGCGCCTGCTCGAGATAATCGGGCTGGCCTTCTTCGATGACAAGCACCGCATCCTTGTCGGCGCAGAAGCCGACCAGTTCGTCCTCGACCAGCGGATAGGTGACGTTGAGCACATGCAGCGGCACTTCAGTGTCGCCATAGGCATCGGCGAGGCCAAGCCGCTGCAAGGCGCGGATGACGCCGTTGTACATGCCGCCCTGCATGACGATGCCGACCTTGCCGGAACCGCCAAACGTCTCGTTGAGCTTGTGGCGCTTGATGTAGTCGATCGCTGCCGGCAGCCGCTTGGAGATCTTCTCCTTCTCATGCAGGAAGGATGCCGGCGGCAAGACGATGCGCTGCGTGTCGCGGCGCGGATTGTCCAGCGCGTCCGCCACCGTCATTGCCGGGCGCTTGTTGTCCTTGGCGACGAACGAGCCATGCACATGGCAGCAGCGGATGCGCACTTGCAGCATGACCGGCGTGTTCGACGCCTCCGACAATTCGAAGCCATGCTCGACGGCGGCAACGATGGAGGGCAGGTTCGGCCGCGGGTCGAGCAGCCAGACCTGGCTCTTCATGGCGAAGGCGTGGCTGCGCTCCTGCATGATCGAGGAGCCTTCGCCATAATCCTCGCCGACGATGATGAGCGCACCGCCGGTGACGCCGCCGGATGCAAGATTGGCCAGCGCGTCGGAAGCGACATTGGTGCCGACGGTGGACTTGAAGGTCGCAGCACCGCGGATCGGATAGTGCACGGAGGCCGCCAGCATCGCGGTGGCGGTGGCTTCGGACGCGCTTGCCTCGAAATGCACGCCAAGTTCGCCGAGGATTTCCTGCGCGTCGGCCAGAACGTCCATGAGATGGCTGATCGGTGCGCCCTGATAGCCGCCGACATAGCCGACGCCGCATTGCAACAGGGCCTTGGTAATGGCGAGGATGCCTTCGCCGGTGAACTCCTCGCCAGCGCCGAGCTTGAGCTTCTTCACCTCTTTGGCGAATGATCTCTCGGCCATTGGGTCATCTCCTCAGATACATGCCTGCGCTTCAGAAATCATGCTTGCGGATGTTGCGGAGCATCTTCTGAAGCGTCGCCACGAAGGCGGTCCGCTCCGCAGCGTCGATACCTTTGAACATGCGCGCGTAGCTGTGGCGCATCGTCGGCCAGAGCTGCTCGAAAGCAGATCGTCCGGCCTCCGTGATGGAAACGCGGGTGGCGCGATTGTCGCTTGGATCGGCGATGCGGCGTACCAGCCCGTCGGCCTCGAGCGAATCCAGCGCCCGGCTCAGCGTCGATTGCTCGGCCACCGCGTAGACAGAAAGCTGCGAAATCGTCGGCCCCTCGATGACGGAGAGCACGGCAAGCGCGCGCATTTTCGGCGTGGTCAGGCCAAGCTTGGCCAGATCCGCTCGCAGCGAAGCGTTGTAGCGCCCCATGATGCGGTTCATCAAATAGGGCGCGAACTGCTGCAATCCGATCTCGCCGAGGCGAGGACCTTCAGCCTGATCTCCTACGATCGTATGGTCGTTCATCGAAGCTCCTTGGAAACGAGGAAGCCCGACCCGCCACCAAGGCCCGGACCCGGATGGGTGGAGGCCCCGATGTGATAGAGAGATTGCACCGCGGTGCGATAATTGACGGAACCGGGGAACGGACGCCATACGAAGAACTGGTCGATGGTGCAAGCGCCGCCATAAGGGTCGCCGCCGACGAGATTGACGTTCATCGCTTCGAGATCGGCCGGTGAATAGGCGCGCCGCGCCAGCACCGTGTCGCGGAACCCTTCGATATGATTGGCAAGGATTGCCTCGATGCGGTCCGCGAAGGCCTCGCGTGTCACTTCATCCCAAGTGTCCTGGGTGGCGATCTTGCCGGCGGCATCGCCCTTGACGGCGCGCGGCGCGTCCGGCACCTGTATCCACAAAATAGCCTTGCCTTCCGGGCAGCGCGAGGGATCGAGCGCCGCCGGCTGGCCGACGCATAAGGTCGGCGTTTCAGGCAGCATGCCGCGCGTCGCCTCGTTATGCGATTTGGAAACGGCATCAATGCCTTCGGTCAGGTGGATGAGCGCCACCTGTTCCAGCCCGCTCGTGCGCCAGCGCGGTGCACGGTCGAGGGCGTAGTGGAGTTGGAAGTCGCCACGGCCATGACGGTAGACGCGCGTTGCCTCGCGGGCCGGAGCCGGCGCGTCGCTGCTGAGAAGACGTCCGTAGAGTTGGCCAGGCGCAACCGAGGCGATAACCGACTTCGCCGCCTCGATTTCCTGCCCGCCGGCGAGCCTGACACCCACCGCCCTGCCGCCGCGAACCACGATGCGTTCGACATCGGCACCCGTTCTGACCTCGCCGCCATTCTCCTCGATCAGCGCGCGGAAGGCGGCGACGGCCTTGCCGGCTCCGCCCTTGACGATGGGCGCACCTGCCGCTTCCAGCGCAAAGGCGACGACCTTGCCCATCTGGGCGGAATAGGTGTCTTCGGGCGAAAGGCCGCAATGCAGCGTCCACGGTGCGTAGAGCGCCTGGATTTGTGGCGACGCATAGCCAGCCTCCAGCCAGCCACGCGCCGGTGCAAGTGCTGCTCCGAAATAATCGACGAGGCCGCGCAGGCCGCGCCGCCACGCTTCGCGCGCCAGAAGCTTGGCCGTGGCGAAACTCCACAATTGCCCGCCAAGCAAGCCGAACAACAGTTGCGCATTGGCCTCGATCGAGCCGACATCCGCAGCGTGCCGGTCGCCGTCGCCGGCTGCAAGTGCATTGAACGCCACCACATTGGCCGCGCGATCCGTGCTCAGGACGACGCTGGAGCCATCCGGCCGCAACGCCGCAGTCGGATGCGGCGAGTGACAGAATTCCAGCCCGTGCCGCGCCAGGTCCTGGCCGAGTTCGGCATAGGCGGGACCGGTCAGGAACAGCACGAAAGTGGCTGCCATCACGTCATGGGTGAAGCCGGGGAGCGTCGCCTCGCTGCTCATCATGCAGCCGCCGAGACGCTCCTCGCGCTCCAAAAGCAGAACCGACGCACCCTGCTGCGACAGCATTGCTGCCGCGACCAGCCCGTTGATGCCGCTGCCGATGATGACGTGATCGCGGGCCACTTTCCCCGGCCCCTGCGTCAGGCCCGCGGCACCAGCGCCAGCGCGCGGATCGGACTGCCGGTGCCGTGAACGATCTTCAGCGGCGCCGCGATCAGGATCGCGCCCTTGGCCGGCAGCTTGTCGAGGTGGCAAAGGCTGGCGAGGCCGTAGCGGTTAGCCTTGTGCATCAGATTGTGGGCCGGGAAGGGCGGCGTCATGCCGCCCGCCGCGCCCGCATCGGTGCCGATGCACTGGGTGCCCCAGCCGATTGCGCCGCGCGAAATGATGTATTCGATGCAGTCAACCGTCGGGCCCGGCGAATGCGGACCGTTGGCGTCGGCGTTCAGGAACGCTTCTTCGGACCCGTTGCGCTTGTCCCAGTCGGTGCGCATGACGACCCATTCGCCCTTGCCGATTGCGCCGTGCTTGGCTTCCCATGCCTTCACGCCGTCTGCCGTGAGCAGGAAGTCGTTGTCGGCTGCCGATTCCTTCGAGCAGTCGATGACGTTGACGGGCGCTACGAAATTGCCGGGCCTGATCGTATCGGTATAGCCGTCGGAATAGTCCTTGCCGGTGATCCAGTGGTGCGGCGCGTCGAAATGCGTGCCGGAATGCTCGCCGATCTTCAGCCAGTTCCAGGCCCAGAACGGTCCGTCCTTGTCATATTCGGAGATTGAATGGATCTCAATCTTGGGCGTGTCCTTGGCCAGTTCCGGCGGCAGCTTCAACAGTGGCGTGTCCGGCCCGAGCGGTGCCGACAGATCGACGACCTCGACTTTCCCACTCGCCAAAAGCTCGGCCAGGCTGGCGAGCGTGCTTGCTGCGGTCATGGACTTTTCCTCCTGTTTTGCGCGCCCCGCGGATTCTTGACCGGCCTTTCGGCGGCGTCCGTCTCCTGCGGCTTTCCTCCAAGATCAGGCTAGACGAGTTTAGATGCATATGCAAATATCATTTTAAGGATGAACTAATTCCATGGCCCAATACGATGCTGTTTTCATTGGCGCGGGACACAACGCGCTAGCCAGCGCTGCGCATCTCGCCAAGCGCGGCTGGAAGGTTGGCTTGTTCGAAACAGCCGACCGTCCGGGCGGCGCCGTCAAGACGCTGGAATTGACCGCACCGGGCTTTCGCCATGACCTTGCCGCCATGAACCTCAGCCTGTTCGCGGGTTCAGCGTTTAACAGGGCTTATGGGCCGGAACTTGCGCAGCATGGGCTGGAATTCGCACCGGTGCAGGATTGTTTCGCCTCGGTTTTCCAAGATGGGCGCTGGGTCGGCGTGTCAACCGACCTCGCCGCAACGGTGTCCCGCATCAGGGCTTTCTCCGAGCAAGATGCACGGACATGGGAGAACCTGGTCAAGGCGTTTCCGGCCCGTGCCGAACTCATCTTCTCCATCCTCGGCAGCCCTATGAAAAAGCGTGCACTTGCACGTATCTTGTTTTCGCTGCTGCGCAAGGCGAGGCTCTCCGGTACGCTTGAACTCGGCCGCTTCCTGCTTTCCTCGCCGCGCGCCTGGCTGGACGAGACGTTCGAGAGCGACGAGGTCAAGGCCCTGCTCGGGGCATGGGGCATGCATCTCGATTTCGCCCCCGACATCGCTGGCGGCGCTGTCTTCCCCTATCTCGAAGGCATGGCCAACCAGAGCTTCGGCATGGTGCTGGGCAAGGGCGGCGCGGATACGATGATCAAGGCGCTGGTCGCCATGGTCGAGGCGAACGGCGGCAAGGTGGAATGCAACGCCAGCGTCGATCGCGTGCTGACCGAAGGCGGCCGGGCAACGGGCGTGGTGCTGGCCGACGGGCGCAACATCGAGGCGCGACGCGCCGTCATCGCAACGGTAGCACCGCGCGCACTGGCCGCGCTGCTGCCGCAAGGCTCCGGCGATGCCGGTTTCGACAAGAGGATACGCGACTTCCGCCACGCGCCGGGCACGATGATGATCCATCTGGCGGTAAACGCCTTGCCGGACTGGACCGCACCTGAACTCAGGCGCTTCGCCTATGTGCATGTGGCCCCGTCGCTCGACGTGATGGCAAAGGCCTACCAGGAGGCGAAGGCCGGGCTGCTGCCGGTGGAACCGGTCGTTGTCGTCGGCCAGCCGACCGCTATCGACCCCAGTCGCGCGCCGGCCGGAAAACACATACTGTGGCTGCAGGCCCGCGTCGTGCCGGCCGAGATCAAGGGCGATGCTGCCGGCCTGATCGATGCGCGCGACTGGCAGACGGTGGGCGAAGCCTATGCCGACAGGGTCATTGCCCTCATCGAACGCTATGCGCCCGGCCTGTCGGCTTCCATCATCGAACGCACGGTCATGAGCCCGCTCGACCTCGAGCGCGGCAACGCCAACCTGGTTGGCGGCGACCAGATCTGCGGCAGCCATCACCTGGCGCAGAATTTCCTTTTCCGGCCGGTAACAGGCGCCGCCGACTGGAACACGCCCGTGCGCAATTTCCACCTCGCGGGCGCTGCCACGTGGCCGGGTGCCGGCGTCGGCGCGGGGTCCGGTTACATGCTCGCCCGGCAGCTCGCCGGAGGGTGACTGCCATCCATTTCGATTTTCTCTCGACAATAACCAAGGGGAACTAGCGATGAGTACGAAAACCGACAGACGAACGCTCTTGAAACTGGCCGGCGCCGGCGTAGCCGCCGCCAGCCTTTCCTTGCCCAGCAAGCTCTTTGCCCAAGACAAGGGCGAACTCACCATCGCCTACAACGTCAACCTGCCTTCGTGGGACCCGACGACCGGACCTTCGGCCGTCAACCCGACCATCCAGGGCCTTTATCAATCCGTCTTCGACCAGTTCATCCTGCAGAAGCCCGACCTTTCCTTCGCGCCCGGCCTTTTGACCGAGTGGGGCTGGAGCGACGACAAGAAGCAGATCCACATGACCGTGCGCGACGGCGTAACGTGGCATGACGGCAGCCCCTTTACCGCCGAGGACATTGCCTGGTCGCTGGAGCGCGCCGGCAAGGCCGAGACCGGCAACCCGATCCAGTTCGTCTGGGCCAAGATCGGCAACATCAAGGCCGAAGGCAACCGCGTGACGGCCGACGTGCTGGAATTCGAGCCGACGATCTTCAAGTGGATGTCGTTCCTCACCGGCTACGTGCTGCCGAAGGCCTATTACGAGAAGGTGGGTGCCGAGGGCTTCGAGAAAGCCCCGATCGGCACCGGCCCCTACATGGTCGAAAAGTTCGAGCAGAATGCCTTCCTGCGCCTCAAGGCCAATCCGAACTGGTGGGGCGGCAAGCCTGCTTTCGAAAACGTCACCATCAAGTTCGTCACCGACGCGGCAAGCCGTGTTGCCGAAATCGAATCCGGCAGCTCGCAGGTGACGCTCGAAATTCCCTACGAGGAATATGACCGGCTGATCGCCAAGGACGGCATGGCGGGCTCCTGCGAGACGGTGTCCGACATCGGCATGATCTTCTTCAACGACATCGACGTCATGCTCGATCCAAACGTGCGCCACGCCGCCGTCATGTCGGTCGACAAAAAGCTTCTGGTCGATCGCCTGCTGCGCGGCTACGGACTGCCGATCGATACGCTGGAGACACCGGAATACGCAGCCTACGATCCGTCGATCAAGGTCGAGTACAACCCCGAAAAGGCCAAGGAACTGCTCGCCGCATCGGGCTACTCCACGGACAAGCCGGTCAAGTTCACCATCCAGACCACCAAGGGCTTCAAGCCCAAGGACTATGAGATGATCCAGGCGATCGTCGGCATGTGGCGCAAGGTGGGCATCGAAGCGACGATCGAGGTCTACGAGATCGCCAAGCATTACGAACTGCGTGCCGCCGACAAGCTGGCGCCGGCCGCATTCTACAACTGGGGCGACGCCGTCGGCGACCCGACCACCTCGACCGGCTTTGCCATGTACGGGCCGAGCCCGCACTCGGTTTGGGACAGCAAGGACGTGATCGACGCCATCAACCCGCTATGGGGCGAGGCCGACGAAGCAAAACGCATCGCCGGCTGGAAGGCGGTTTCCAAGCTGGTTGCCGACAACGCCTATGTGCTGCCGCTGCTGCAATATGCGCAGCCGATCGTGCACGCCAAGGGCGTCAACGTGGTGCAGCACAAATCCGGCGCATTGTTGCCGGCGCTGATGACGCCAGCCTGACGGCACAGCAGAAACGCGCGCTGCCCCTGTTCGACCGGGCAGCGCGCGCCATTTTCGTCATCCACTTTCGCCGCCGCCCAGCCGCACAGCCAGGTCTACTGCCTGAATGATCCTGCAACGCACATTGACGCGCCTCCTGACCATGATCGCGACCCTGTTCGGGGTGGCGGTCGTCGTTTTCGTGGTGATCCGCGTCGCGCCCGGCGACCCCATATCGATGATGCTGCCGCCCGGCGCCAGCCAAGCCGACATCGACAGGCTGCGCGCACTTTACGGGCTCGATAAGTCGCTGGTCGAACAATTCGTCATCTGGCTGACCGGCGTGGTCCACGGTGACTTCGGCACCTCGATCTCGCTGCGCCAGAATGTGCTGGGCCTGGTGCTCGGCCGCCTGCCGGCCACGCTGGAACTGTCTATCTTCGCGCTGCTCATCGCGCTCGCTGTCGGCCTGCCTCTGGCCGTGCTCGGCGCGCGCGAGCGCGGCACGGCGGTGGAGGCCGGCATCGACGTCGCCAACGGCGTCGCCCTATCCATTCCGGATTTCCTGTGGGGGCTGGTGCTGATCCTGCTGTTCGGCGTGCTGATGCCGGTGTTCGAAATATCGGGCCGCGTCTCGCCGCAACTCGACCTTCCCTTTACCACCAACTTCTATCTGTTCGAGAGCATCGTCCGGCTGCGCTTCGACCTGACGGCGAACCTGCTCGGCCACATGTTCATGCCGGCGCTGGCGCTTGCCCTGCCGCTGGCCGCCATCATCGCGCAACTGTTGAAGCAGTCGCTGAAGGAGCTTTTGACGCTCGACTATATGGTGCTTGCCCGCGTGAAGGGATTTTCCGAGACGCAGGTGATCCTGCGCGAAGGGCTGAAGAACGCGGCGCTGCCGACGCTCACCCTTGTCGGGGTCCAGTTCACCTTTCTCATCGGCGGCACGGTCATCGTCGAACGGCTGTTTTCCTACGAGGGGCTTGGCAACATGGCCATCGATGCGGTGGTCAACCGCGACCTGCCCCTGATCCAGGGCATCGTGCTGGTGTTCGCGCTTTTGTTCGTGGTGATCAATCTGGTGGTCGATATGGCTTATGCCTTGCTCAACCCGAGGCTTCGCCATGGTTGAGGCGCGCGCGCTGCCACGGCGGACCAACCCGCGCCTCTGGCTAGCCGGAGGCTGGCTGCTTGTAATTCTGCTGGCCGCGATCTTCGCCCCGTTGGTGGCGCCGCACGACCCGCTGGCGCAGGACCTGATGCTGGAGCGCCTGCCACCGTTCTGGGTGACGGGTGCCGAGCCCGGCTATTGGCTTGGCACCGACAGCCTTGGTCGTGATCTGCTGTCGCGCCTGATCTATGGCGGACGCATCGCCTTCGCGGTCGCGTTTGCAGCAGCCATAGCCGCCTGCCTGGTCGGGTCCGCGCTCGGGCTGGTTGCCGGCTATTTCGGCGGGTGGGCCGACCGCATCGTTTCGCGCATCGTCGATATCTGGATGGCCTTTCCGCCGGTGCTGTTCGCCATCTTGCTGGTTGCAGTGCTGGGCACCGGCTTAAGCTCCGTCATCATCGCCATCGCCGTCATCGACTGGACCCGCTTCTGCCGCGTGGTGCGCGCCGAGGCGATGAGCCAGGCGCGGATGGACTATGTCGAGAACGCCCGCATTGCCGGCTTCGGTCGCCTCGACATCATGCTGCGCGAGGTGCTGCCCAACGTACTGCCGACGATCATTGCGCTATTGTCGCTGGAAATGGGCATCGCCGTGATCGTCGAGGCGATCCTGTCCTTCGTCAACCTTTCGATCTCCACCGACGATCCAACCTGGGGCGGCATGATTGCTGAGGGGCGGTTGTCGATCCACCAAGCCTGGTGGGTGCTGGTCTTCCCGCTGATCATGCTGATCCTGACCGTGTTGTCCTTCAGCCAGTTCGGCGAAGGACTGAAGTCCCGTTTCGACCCGGTGCTGCGATGAGCGCGCCCTGCCTTGAGATCGAAGGCCTCAGCGCCACCCTTGCCAATGGCGTGCGCGTGCTGCGCTCGGTGTCGCTCACCGTGGAGCCTGGCGAGGTCCGCGCGCTGGTCGGCGAAAGCGGCGCCGGCAAGAGCATGATCGGCAAGGCGGTGCTTGGCGTCTTGCCGCCGAGCATCCGCGTCGTCGAGGGTCGCATCGCGCTCGAAGGGACGGAGCTGGGCAAGCTTGCACCGCGCGCCAGCCGGGCGCTGATCGGCGCGCGCACCGCGTTGATACCGCAGGACCCGCTGACCGCGCTCAACCCGTCGCGGCGCATAGGCCCGCAGATGACGGACAGGCTGGTGAAAATCCTTGGCTGGGACGGCACCAAGGCTGACCAGCGCATCCGCAAGCTGCTCGACGACGTGCGCATCCGCGAACCGGACCGCGTGCTTCGCTCATATCCGCACGAACTGTCGGGAGGCATGCGCCAGCGCGTGCTGATTGCCGCAGCCTTTGCCGCCGAACCGCGCCTGATCGTTGCCGACGAGCCGACAACCGCGCTCGATGTCACCGTGCAGAAGCAGATATTGCGGCTGATCGTCGAGCTTCAACGCGAACACGGAACGGCGATCCTGTTCGTGACCCACGACCTCGGCGTCGTCGCCAAGATCAGCCAGAAGGTGACCGTGCTTTATGCCGGCAAGGTTGTGGAGCAGGCCGATACGGCCGCGCTGTTCGCCTCGCCGCAGCATCCCTATACGCGCGCGCTGATGGCGGCGACGCCGCGCTATACCGACCCGATGGCCTCGCTGCGCCCGGTGGACGAAGCCGTGCTTGCCGGGCTGTCCGCGGAGATCGCCACCGCAGACCGCAACTGGAAACCCAATGCCAGAGGCTCAGGCCATGACTGAGCCGCTGTTCAAGGTGCGCGGGCTGAAGGTTGCGCTGCCCGATATGACGCGGAAGCCGCCCTTTGGCCGCGCGCCGCTGGTGGAGATCCTGAAAGGGCTCGACTTCGACCTGCCGCGGCGCTCGGTCACCGGCATTGTCGGCGAATCCGGCTCCGGCAAATCGACGCTTGGCCGGTCGCTGGTGCGGCTGATCGAGCCTACAGGCGGCACCATTATCTTCGACGGCACCGATATCACCCATCTTGGCGAACAGGGACTTGCGCCGCTTCGCCACGATTTGCAGATGATCTTTCAGGACCCGATGTCCTCGCTCAATCCGCGCCGGACCATCGGCGCCATCATCGCCGCGCCGTTGAAGCACAACGGCCTTACCAATGTCGGCGCACGCGTTGCCGAGGCGCTGGAGCGCGTCGGCCTGCCGCCGGCCTTCGCCACCCGCTACCGCCATGAGCTGTCCGGCGGTCAGCGCCAGCGCGTGGGCATCGCGCGGGCCCTGGCCCTTTCGCCGAAGTTCGTCCTGGCGGACGAGATCGTGTCCGGCCTCGACGTGTCGACGCAGGCGCAAATCCTGACGCTGCTCGAGCGCCTGGCCGACGAAATGGAATTGACCGTCGCCTTCATCAGCCACGACCTCTCGGTCGTGCGCCGCCTGTGCAAACAGGTGATCGTCATGCGCATGGGCGAGATCGTCGAGGCAGGCCCGACCGACACGCTGTTTGCGGCACCTCAGCACCCCTACACGCGTGAACTCATCGCGGCCATTCCGCTGCCCGAGATCGACCCCGACTGGCTGGCTTCGACGCCGGTGGAGGAAAGGGAAATTCAAGCGCCTTCGGGCGCCTGAGAAACAGTTGGCCGGAAGGCGGGGCTCGGCCTGTCTCAAATCACGCCCCGCGGGAGGATGACTGGGATGAGAAACCTTATTCGAAACACTGTTCTTGCGGCCGCCATTGCCGGCGGCGCAAACGTCGCACTGGCGGATTCCATTCCCGGCATGCGTGGCCACGACCACACGGGCATCACCGTTCCCGACATGCAGCAGGCGCTCGACTTCTTCACCAATGTCGTGGGTTGCGAAAAGGCGATGTCGTTTGGACCGTTCGCCGACGACAAGGGCACGTTCATGCAGGACGTGCTGGGCGTCGATCCGAAGGCGGTCATCAAGGAGATCACCATGGTCCGCTGCGGCAGCGGTTCGAACATAGAACTGTTCAAGTACACCGCGCCGGACCAGAAGGACGCCACGCCGAAGAACAGCGACATCGGCGGCTTCCACATCGCGCTTTACGTCGACGACGTCGCGGCGGCGAAAACCTATCTCGACGGCAAGGGCGTCAAGACCCGCATGGGCCCGATCCCGGTCAACGAAGGGCCTGCCGCCGGCCAGACCATCCTCTATTTCCAGGCACCGTGGGGCCTGCAATTGGAAGCGATCAGCTATCCGAACGGCATGGCCTACGAAAAGGATGCCAAGACGGTGCTATGGAGCCCCAAGGATCCTGCCAAGTGACGATCGGAGCAAAGTGAACAGTGGAGCCAGCCGCTGGAGCAACCAGCGGCCGGCTTCCCGATAATCCGGGACAGAACCTTGGCTGCCCGCAAACGGGTAGGACGTCAGCCGTGGTTTACGTAGCGCGCAAGGCCGCGGCGCACCGCCACCCTGATGATCCTGTCAAACAGGAAACCGAGAATTCCCAGCGTGATGATGCCGACGAACACCCATTCCGTTCGGCCGTAGTTGCGCGACTTCCAGATCAGCGCGCCGAGGCCATGCTGGGCCGCGACGATCTCGGCCGAAACGATGGTCAGGAAGGAATTACCCATGGCCAGCCGCGCACCTGTCACGATCTCGGGTATGCTGGCCGGAATGATGACGAGGAACATCGTGCGCAGCGGCCCGGCGCCCAGCGAGGCCGCGGCGCGGACCTTGAGCGGATCGACTGCCAATACGCCTGCAATGGTGCTGATGGTGACGATGAACACGCTCGTGTAGAAGATGAGCACGACCTTCGAGGCTTCGCCCACGCCGAACCAGATGATCGCCAGAGTGACGAACGAAATCGGCGGAACGAAGCGAAAGAATTCGATATAGGGGTCGAGAAGCTGTCGGACGAAGCCGAACCGCCCCATCACCAGCCCGATCGGAATGCCGACAACCAGCCCGAGGCCCCAGCCGACGAGAATGCGGCGGGCGGAATCGATGGTTGACGTGGCAAGGCTGCCGTCTTCTGCCAATTCCTTGAACGCAATCCATGTCTCGGATGGCGAGGGAAAGAAGTAGACGCCGTACTTGATGCTGATGAGCTGCCAGACCACCAGCCCGATGGCCAGCGACAGCGCGAAAATCACGGTGGACCTGACAGGCTGGACAGCCCACCATCTCTGGTACCAGGCCTTTGCCCCGTTAGCCGGGTAGGTTCGGTTGACTTCCATGGTCATCGGTTCACGCCTCTCAGCGACGTTGGCTTCTGAGCGTCTTCAAGACTTCCTCGGCCACGTCGTCCCGCAGCGTCCGGTGAAGCTCGATTGCAGCCGATGTCGTTTCATCGCGCGGCCGCTCGAGATTGATGTCGTAGACGGACTTGATGCCGGCGGCGGGGCCGGCGGTCATGGTGACGACGCGGTCGCCGAGCTTGATGGCCTCGTCGAGGTCGTGCGTGACGAACACCATCGTGCACCGCGTCTCCTGCCACAGGCGCTCGATCTCGCGCTGCATCACCGAGCGGGTCTGCGCATCCAGCGCGCCAAGCGGCTCGTCCATCAGGATCACCCTTGGCTGGTTGGCGAGGACGCGCGCCAGTTGGACCCGCTGGCGCATTCCGCCCGAAAGCTGGGAGGGAAACCGGTCGGCGGCGTGGTCGAGGCCGACAAGGGCGATGTAGTAGTCGATCAAATCCCGCAGTTCCCCGCCGCGTATGCCGCGTATACGTGGCCCGAAGGCCACGTTCTCGCGCACCGTACGCCAGGGAAAAAGCGCCTCGCTCGACTGGAACACGACGCCGCGCGAAATATCCGGCCCGCGCACGCGCTCTCCGTTGACGAGCACCTCGCCCTCGACTGCGCCCGGCGCATCGCCGCGCCGGCCCAGGAAGCCGGCGGCGGCGCTCAACAGCGTGGACTTGCCGCAGCCGCTCGGCCCGATCAGGCACACGAACTCGCCCGGCTGGATCCGAAGCGAGACGCCGGACACGGCATCGAACGAGTTGAACCGGATGGATACGTTCCGGAACTCGATGCTATGCCCGGCAGCGCTGCCTGAGGCGGTGACAGCCTGTAAGGCGCTCATCGGTTACTGGCCCGATGCCGCAGGCGCGTACCCATGCACGATCAGGTCGTCCAGCGACGGACGGGTTTCGAGAATCTTCTTCTCGGTCAGGAAATCGAGCATTTTTTCGAAGTGATCGCGATCCTGGTCGCTGATTTCGCGCGTGCCGAACTGCAGTTGCTTCACCGCCAGTTCCGTCAGCGCTTCCGGCGTCTGGGCTGCCTTCTTGGTGATTGCCGCAGCCTCTGCCGGGTGTTCTTTGACGAAGGTCGTCGCGTCGGACATTGCCTGCATGAACGCCTTGGCCTGATCGGGATGCTCTTGCAGCCAGTCATGGCGGGTCGAGACGGTAAGGACGTATGACAGGCCGAACTCGCTGATCGGCATCAGCACCTTGCCGCCCTGCTGGGCTGCGCGCGTCGGCCACGGCTCCCACAAAATGAAGGCATCCATGGCGCTGCTTTGCAGCAGTTGCGGCATTTCAGGCGGCCCGGCATTGACCAGTTCCGTCGATGCCGGATCGAGATTATATGCCTGCATGAACCGGGCGGCGGCATATTGGCTGAATGTGCCCGGAACAATGCCGATGCGCTTGACGTCCTTCGGGCTCGCCACCTCGTTGCGGGCCACGACCTTCACGTAGTTGCCGACGTCTTCGACATAGACGCCAATAGCGTCGAGATCCGCACGCGGTGCGCGGATGAGCAGGTTGAAATCGGGAACGCCGGCAACATCGGCGCTCTGCGCAACAAGCGCATCGGCTGCTTCGCCGCCATTGGCATATTGCTGGATCTGCACAGTCAGGCCGTGTTTTTCGAACATGCCTTGTGCGTCCGCCACGAAAAACGGCGTGAATGCCGGGTCGACACCCACGGCAACCGTTATGGGCGCGTCAGTTCCGGCCGCGTTTGCCGGCGCGAAGCCCAGCAGGCACGAAGCAAAAGCTGCGGTAAGGCCAATCAACCGTTTGTTTTTCATAGGTTCCCCCTTTTTGACGGTTTGTTGAACATTGTTGTTTTTGTTCCCATCGACACCCACCACCATAGGAGCGCGATCAGGTTGGAAATGGCGGCAGCGGCGGAGACGACCACCACGCCGGCAGCGTAATACCCAAATCGGCGGCAACGACCTTGGCTGCGTTAAAGCCCGGCGCCATCCACGAAAGCGATGTCGGCCAAACCGAGTTCGACAGGTAAAGCCCCGCGATCTCCGTCTTGTAGGGCAGGCGCTGACCCAGCCACTGCCCTTCGACAAAATCACCCCCGACCGGATTTCCGAACCGCGCGGCCGGGTTCCAGCGCCAGTAGTCGCCGGGCGTCGTCAGTTCGATCGACCGGATGGCGGCATCGGCGTCCAGCGCCTTGATCCGCTCGCGCACCGCCTGCTCATAGCCGGCCCGCCGCCCCTCCCAGTTGGCATCGACAAATGGACCGGTTCCGAAACGCACGCGCAGCGCGGCACTTCCATCGGCACCGCTGCCATAGAGGACCGAGAACTGGGTGAGTTCGATATGGCCGAGGAACACCTCTTCCCGGTCTTGCGCCGCCGCGCGCAGCCAGCGCACGCAATCCGGCCAACTGTCCCACAAAAGATAGACGCGGGGCGACCGGCGAAACCCTTCGGACGGCCACGCCAGCGGCCGGTCGAGAACGACGTCTGCTGTAAAGACGGTGCGCCCGGAAGATTTCCAATCCGGCCGCAACTCGTCCTGGAGCAATTCAGAGGTAAGGTCGGCGCCAAGATCGCTGATGACGCCATGTCGGGCGTGCAGCATGCGGCGAACGCCGTTGTTCTCGACTTCCACGCTGCTGCATCTGCCATCCTCGCCGCGTATCAGGCGAAGCGCCGTGGTTGCCTTGTGCAAGGTTCCGCCATGGGCAAGAAACGCCCTCTCGACGGCCTGGGCGAGGCTCGCCCCATCGCTGGGTAGATTGCATGTGCGCATCAGGAACGTCCAAAGCCACGCAAGCGCGCCTTGTCCCGGCACCGTCAGGTCGCCGAACAAATTGATCGCGGGCAGCGCCGTGGTGGCGATGCGAACAACATCGGATTCGAACAGGCGCTCCACCAGCGTCGGCGCGTCCATGCTTTCAAGCTCGGACGGGCTTATGCCTACGACGCCTGCTGTCAGCGCAACCGCGCGCGCCTTGTCCGGCGTCGGCGTGAAGAAGGCCAGCGACAAAACCTCGCGAGCCACGCCGTCCAGCCCGATGAGCAAATCCCGGAAGGTCGAAGCATCGGCTGGCGAATGCCGCTCAAGCTCTTCCTTCATCCTGTTCGGGTTGGCGTAGAAGGTCACCGACCGGCCGGCGCCGTCGAGCGTCGAGTACAACACCTCCGAGCGGCTGAAACGATAGCCGTGCTTTGCAAGGTCGAGATCGGCAATCGCCGGCGACATCACCGAGAAGTTCACCGGCGCAACGTCGAACCGCACACCCGGGGAACGCTCATAAAAGCTGGAAAAAGGCGCTCCGCTTTTGTCTCTTTCGATGACAGCCACGGAGCAGCCGGATTTTTGCAGATACGCCGCCGCAGAAAGGCCGCCCGATATTCCTGAGCCAACGACGATAACGTCAAACTCTTCAGCGTATCCCTGCATCAGGCCGCCTCCACCCACATTCTTTTGCAACTCATCGCTTTGCGAGTGAGCCATTGACATACGAAGGGGTGAATTCGCATGTATTACATGCAAACACATCATTTTAAGCTTGAAGTGTCAAGCGTCTCTTGATGCCTGCCGCGGCATGCACGCGGCTAAAGAAGGCAAATCGGGGAAATTAGCCGCTAACCCTTGTGGCAGGTGTGTGCGCAGGCACAGTCGAGTTTGTGTACTTCACAACAGCCCAGCCTTGCGCGCCGGCTTTCGCGACGACGAAGCTGGATGACCTGCGGGCCAGATATGTGAAAATGAATACACATTTCCCGCTCAGAGATGCCGTGTAAAACCGGGCGGTTCAGGCGGGTTTCAACGATTGGGGATGCCGCCGGCCAGAACGGTCCGGTATGCCTCGGCATCGATGTTGCCGCCGGAAACGATGCACACCACGTTGCCTCTGGCGCGGTCGGATGAAAGCGCCGCAGCCAGCGACGCAGCGCCCGCACCCTCGGCCACGACCTTCGCCTTGGCAAATAAGAGACGCATGGCCTCGGTGACCTGATCGAGACTGACCGTCACCGCCCCGTCGATCAATTCGCTGACGACCGGCCAAATCTGCGGCAAAAGCGAAGGCCCGCCTATGCTCTTGATGAAGGAAGGCTTCGTTTCGATCTCGACGATCCTACCCGCGGCAAGGGCGGCCGTCACCGGGGCGGCATTCTCGTCCTCGACGGCGAGAACCTGCGCTGCCGGCTTCAACGCCTTCACCGCGCTCGCCACACCCGTCGTCATGCTGCCACCGCCATAAGGCGTCAGCACGACGTCCACGTCAGGCAGGTCTTCCACAATTTCCATGCCGATTGAGCCGTTGCCGTCGAGCACCGCCTGATCGGTCACCGGATTGATCAGGAGTTCTGCAAGGTAGGGCCGCTCGGCGTCGATGATGTAGCGCCACCATGTCTCCATCGAGATGAAGCGCACGTCGCCGCCGAGACGGCGCACGCCGTCGATCTTGGTCTGAGGCGCACCGGAATACATGTAGGCCGCCATCGGCACGCCGAGCGCTTTCGCCGCCCACGCCATGCCATAGGCCATATTGCCGGAGCTTGCCGTGGCGACACCATTGGCGAGCACCTGCCTGTCCCGTGACAGCAGCGCGTTAAGCGCCGGCCTCAGCTTGAAAGCGCCGATTGGCGAGACCGTTTCCAGCTTGAGGAAGATGCGCCGATCCGGCAGGTCGAAGTGAAGCGGGACCAGCGGCGTGCGTGGAAGATAAGCGCCGATGCGGGCGCGCGCCGCTTCGATCTCGCCAAGCGAGGGGCGATGAGGGCCGCTCATGCCGCCCCTGCTCTCCTCACGCCCTTGCTGGCTATGGTCTTCTGTGCCGGATTCTGGTCTTCGGTGTGGATGTAGACGTGCAGCGTATAGCCGATATGTTCGATCATCAGCGCCTTGGCGCGTTCGATATCACGGTCGAGCGCGGCTTCCATCAAGGCGGTGTGATGCTCGATCGCCATCGCCTCGCGCAACGCGGCCATGGCCTTTTCGTAGCCGTCCTGCTGGCCTGCCGCCGCCTTCAGCGTGGGCGCCAGACCAAGAAAGCGGTGATGTCGCCGCAACTGGTCGGAAATGGTCGACTGGAAGCGCAAGAGCCAACTCGACTTCGCCGCGCTGATCAGCGCCGCATGGAAGGCGGTGTGCTTTTCGTCCCATTCATCGACGGCCGCATCGGACGGATCGTCCGGCGCGATCTTGCAGCGCGACAGCCGGTAGTGGCTGGTCACGACAGCGGACTCCCAGTCGGCATCGCCGTTGCCGATGGACTCGATCAGGAGCGGCAGTTCCACCACCATGCGGGCGCGGGCGAGGTCTTCGAGTTCCTTTTGCGAAACCGGCGCAACGGCAAAGCCGCGATTGCTGATGGCAGTTACCAGCTTCTCCGCTTCGAGCCGCGACAGGGCTTCGCGCAAGGGCGTCCAGCCAAGCCCATAGGCTTCGTGCAGCGCGCCAAGTTTCAGCGGCGCGCCCGGCTTCAGCCGGGTTGCGAGGATGTCGCGGCGCAACAGCCGGTAGGCTGCTTCCGTCTTGCTCGCCGAGCCTTCGTCCTGCATGGCCGCACCCACGATTTCCAATAAACCGATTATATATGAAACGACCGATCTGCCAAATTATATATGATATGGCGAAATAGCCGAGTGTATATATATGCGTTTGACAAGCCGCCGGAAGCAGTTATGATCTTGGCCAGAGGCGGCTTGGAGAGCCGTACCTTGTCGTTTGGGAGGATACTTATGAACATGCTGAAATCCGGCTGGCTGTCTGGAATTGTTCTTGCGGGCGCTTTCATTGCCAGCGTTGCAACCGCCGCCGCCGACCCGATCAAGATCGGCATCGCCAATTTCGGCGAGCATCCGCAGTTGAATGCCTCGATCGCCGGCTTCAAGAAGGCGCTGGCCGAAAACGGCTTCGTCGAGGGCACCGATGTCGTCTACTCGGAAAGCCACACCAATTTCGATGCTTCGCTGGTGCCGCAGATGATCGCCAAGCTGCAGGCCGAACAGCCGAAGCTGATCTACACCGTCACCACGCCGGTCTCGCAGATTGCGCAGAAGGCGCTTGCCGGCTCCGGCATTCCGATCGTCTTCACCGCCGTCACCGATCCGGTCGCGGCCAAGCTGGTTCCGTCGTGGACCGAAGGCGGCGACGGCATCACCGGCGCCAGCGACCTGCAGGACATGTCGGCGGTGCTGAAGTTCACCCATGAGCTTTTGCCCAACGCCAAGCGTCTCGGCGTGCCCTACAATCCGGGCGAAGCCAACGACGTCGCCCTGCTCGACAACATCAAGTCGCTGGCTCCTGCGGCAGGCTTCGAAGTTGTTCCCGTGGGCGTCGACAACGTCAACGACATCCAGCAGCGCATCGCTTCCCTGGCCGGCAAGGCCGACGTGATCTACACGCCCGCCTCCAACCTGTTGCAGCCGGCCATCGCGGCCGTTTCGGCAGCGGCGCGCCAGGCTGGCATCCCGATCGTCAACTCCGATGACGGCGCGGTCCGCAACGGCGTTGTTCCGGCCAGCTTCGCCGTCAACTACGAACAGGTTGGCGAGAACGCCGGCAAGATCGCCGCCCAGATCCTGAAGGGTGCCGATCCTAAGACGCTTGCACCGTCGAAGCCCGCTTATGAAGACCATTCGCCGCTGATCTCGAAGAAGGTCGCGAAGGATTTCGGCATCGAAATCCCGGCATCTTTCGACAACTGCAACTGCTTCGCGGACTAAGCCGCGAGGACCGAGCTGGAAAGGCGGCGTTCAAAGCGCCGCCTTTTTCATAAAAGGGCAATTGCACAAAGCTGCGACAACGGTGGAGAAGGCGGATGCTGGAAATCCAGTCGGCCCGCAAGGTCTTCTACAAGGGTCAGGCGGACGAGAAGATCGCGCTTGACGGACTCAACCTCTCACTCAAGACTGGCGAATTCGGCGTCGTCATCGGCTCCAATGGCGCCGGCAAGTCGAGCATGCTCAACGCCATTTCCGGCTCGCTGGTGCTTGATTCCGGCAAGGTGCTGATCAACGGCGACGACGTGACGCCAATGCCGGTCCACAAGCGCGCGGCACGCCTCGCCCGTGTCTTCCAGGACCCGATGCGCGGCACCGCAGCCTCGATGACGGTGGCGGAAAACATGCTTTTGGCCGACCTGCGCGCCAGCAAGCGCACCTTGCGGCCCGGACTGAACGCCACCCGACTGGCTTCCTACAAGGAACGGCTGGCGGTGCTTGGCCTGGGCCTGGAAAACCGCCTCAACACCAAGGTGGAATTGCTGTCCGGCGGCCAGCGCCAATCGCTCTCGCTGATCATGGCGGTCGGCGGCTCGCCCGAACTGCTTTTGCTCGACGAGCATACCGCCGCACTCGACCCGCGCACTGCCGACATCGTCATGCAGGCCACCATCCGCACCGTCGAGGCGCTCAAGCTGACCACTTTGATGGTCACGCACAACATGCAGCATGCGGTCGATTTCGGTGACCGCGTCATCATGCTGGATGCCGGCAAGATGCGCCTCGAAATCGCCGGCGAGGAAAAGGCAAACGTCACCGTGACCGACCTGATCGGCCACTTCTCGGTCAAGACCGACCGCATGCTTCTGGCGAGTTGACCACGATGGGCTTTTTCGAAACGACGCTTGCCAGTTTTGTCGCGCTGATCCCGGTCACGCTGGCGCAGAGCCTCATCCTGAGCTTCGTGGTGCTCGGCATCATGATTCCGTTCCGCATGCTGAGCTTCCCGGACCTGACCAGCGAGGGCGCATTCCCGCTGGGCGGCTGCGTCTGCGGCGTGCTTCTGGCAGCCGGCGCATCGCCGCTGGTTGGCATTGCGGTAGCGCTGCTGGCCGGTTTCCTCGCCGGCTGCTGCACGGCCTACATCCATCTGCGCTTCCGCATCCATTCGCTGCTTGCCGGCATTCTCATCATGACGATGCTCTACAGCGTCAACCTGCGCATCATGGGCCGGTCCAACCTGTCGGTGTTCGGCAATCCGACCGTGTTCGACTGGGTGCCCGGCATGCAGCCCGGCTTCCCGCCCAGCAAGATCGTCGTCGCCGGCCTGATCAGCCTGCTGGTGCTGGCCCTGCTCTACTTCTTCTTCAAGACCGAAAAGGGCACCGCCGTTCGCGCCGTGGGCTCGAACCCGGACATGGCTGAAGCGCAAGGCATCAATGTCTGGGCGGCCACCATCGGCGGCATCGGCCTTGCCGGCGCGTTCTCGGCCGGCAGCGGCGCGCTGATGGTGCAGAGCCAGGGCTTTGCCGACGTCAACATGGGTCTCGGCATCCTCATCAACGGCCTTGCCGCCTTGATGATCGGCGAAGCCATCACCGGCAAGCAGACGGTGCTGCGCCAACTTGCTGCGCCCTTCGTCGGCGCGATCGTCTACTACCAGCTTGTCTCGCTCTGCCTTGCCGCTGGCATGCCGCCGCCCGACCTCAAGCTTGCCACCGGCCTGTTCGTGCTGACCATGCTGGCCTTGCCCAGCCTGAAGCTCAGCCGCGGACCAGCCGCCGCCAAGGAAACGTTCCGCGAATAGGCACTGATGATCATGTCCAAAGACCTCGCAGCCATCGAAAAAATGGATGCAGCCGACCCGCTGCGCGCTTTCCGCAGCCGCTTCATCCTGCCCGAGGGCGTCGTCTATCTCGACGGCAATTCGCTCGGGCCAGCGTCGCCAGCCGTCTTTGCCGAACTGGAAAAGGCGGCGAAGGAGGAATGGGCCAACGGCCTGATCCGCAGCTGGAACACCGCCGGCTGGTTCAACCTGCCGCTGGAACTCGGCGACCGTATCGGCCGGCTCGTCGGCGCGGCGAAGGGCCAGACCGTGGTGGCCGACACCACCTCGATCAACATCTACAAGGCGCTGCACGCAGCCCTTGCGCTTCGCCCGGACCGCAACGTCATCGTCGCCGAGGGCGGCAGTTTCCCGACCGACCTCTATATGGCCGAGGGTGTCGCTTCGACCCGTCCGGGTACATCGCTCAAGCTGGAAGGCGTCGACGCGGCAAGCATCGAAGACCTGATCGACGACAGGACGGCGGTCGTGCTGGTCAACGAGGTCAACTACAAGACCGGCGCGTTGCGCGACATGGCGGCACTGACCCGCAAGATCCATGCCGCCGGCGCTCTCGTGATCTGGGACCTGTGCCACAGCGCGGGCGCTTTGCCGGTCGATCTCGACGGCGCCAAGGCCGACTTCGCCGTCGGCTGCACCTACAAATATCTGAACGGCGGCCCCGGTTCGCCGGCCTTCATCTACGCCGCGCACAAGCACCATGCCGGCATCGTCCAGCCGCTCAGCGGCTGGTGGGCGCATGCCCGCCCCTTTGCCATGGAACACAGCTTTGCCGGCGGCGAAGGCATCCGCCGCTTCCAGTGCGGCACCCAGCCGATGCTGTCGCTGAGGGCATTGAAAGGCGCGCTCGACATCTGGGATGACGTCGACATGCAGGCATTGCGCAAGAAGAGCATTGCTCTGACCGACCTGTTCATCGAACTGGTCGAAGCACGGTGCGGCCAGCACGGCGTGATGTTGGAAACCCCGCGCGACGGCAATGCTCGCGGCAGCCAGGTCTCCTTCTCGCATGCCAATGCCTATGAGGTCATGCAGGCGCTGATCGAGCGCGGCGTCATCGGCGATTTTCGTGCGCCGTCGATCATGCGCTTCGGCTTCACGCCGCTCTACACCAGCTATCGCGATGTGTGGGATGCGGTCGAAATCCTCGACGACATTTTCGCAAGCGGCGCGTGGAAAGACCCGCGCTTTGCTGTCAGGTCGGCGGTGACGTGAAATCACCCTCCTTGCGGGGAGGGGTTAGGGGTGGGGGTATTGCCCCGCTGATATTCACGATTGCGACCGGTGGTTGGCCTATGGCACCCCCACCCATTATCCCTCCCCCCAAGGGGGAGGGAGGGCGTCGGCGCAGCGCAATAGCCCGTCACACCCCGAGATATCGATCCTGAAGTTCCGGCGTCAGCGCTTCGGGCTTGCCATCGAATACGGTGACGCCCTTTTCCAGCACGAAGCAGCGATCGGCCACCGGCAAAAGCTCCGACAGCGTCTTGTCGACGACAAGGATCGACTGGCCCGCAGCCTTGAGCTTGCGCAGCGCCGCCCAGATATCGTGCCTTATCACAGGAGCCAGCCCCTCGGTCGCCTCGTCGAGGATCAGCAGGCGCGGATTGGTCATCAGTGCACGGCCGATGGCAAGCATCTGCTGTTCGCCGCCCGAAAGCGTGTTGGCATATTGGCCAAGCCGTTCGCCGAGGCGGGGGAACAGCTCCGTCACCCGCGCCAGCGTCCAATCGCTGCCGCGTGCCGCGACCAGCAAATTCTCCTCGACCGTCAGGTTCGGGAAGCAGCGACGGCCTTCCGGCACCAGCCCGAGCCCTTGCTGGGCGATGCGATGCGGCTGCTGGCCGGCAATTTCCTTGCCGGCAAAATTGATCGAGCCGCCGCGCGGTTTGACCATGCCGAGGATCGAGCTGATCGTGGTCGTCTTGCCCATGCCGTTGCGGCCCATGAGCGCCACAACCTCGCCGTCCTCGACCGACAGGTCGACGCCGAACAGCGCCTGTGACGCACCGTAGAACGACTCGACGCCTTTGAGGGACAACAGGCTCATGCCGTGTCTCCCAGATAGGCGCGGCGCACTTCCGGGTTGGCGCGGATTTCGTCCACCGTGCCGGTGGCGATGACGCGGCCATAAACCAGCACCGAGATGCGGTCGGCCAGCGCGAACACGGCATCCATGTCGTGCTCGACCAGCAGGATCGGCGCTTCATGGCGAAGTGCGTCGAGAAAGCCGGTCAGCCGCTTCGACCCGTCGGGGCCAAGCCCTGCCATCGGCTCGTCAAGCAGGAAGGCCTTCGGCCCGAGCGCCAGCGCAATCGCCACCTCCAGCTGGCGGCGCTCGCCATGCGACAGTTCGGCCGCCGGCACATTCGCCCTGTTTTCCAGCCCTACCCTCTCCAGCATCGCCATGGCCGGATCGGTAAGGCTCTTGTCGCTCGCGACCGGCCGCAGGAAACGGAAGCTCGAGCCCTGTCGTGCCTGCACCGCCAGCATGACATTGCGCAGCGCGGTGAACTCAGGCGCCAGCGAGGAAATCTGGAAGCTGCGGCCAAGGCCGCGTCGCGCCCGCGCCGCCATGTCGAGGCCGGCCATGTCCTGCCCGAGGAAACGGATCGAGCCGCCATCGGGCGTCAGAGAACCGGAAATCTGGTGGATCAGCGTGCTTTTGCCGGCCCCGTTCGGGCCGATCAGCGCGTGGATTTCGCCAGCGCGCAGATCGAGGCTGACGCCGTCGGTCGCCTTCAGCGCGCCGAAATTCTTGCGGAGATCGGTGAGTTGGAGGATCGCCTCAGCCATGCCGCGCCCTCCCCGCCACAAGGCCGAGCAGGCCGCCGCGCGCAAACAGGACGACGCCGAGAAGCACGAGGCCGAGGAAGAGCTGCCAGCGTTCGGTGATGTCGCCGAGCGCATATTCGAACATCACATAGACCATCGCGCCCGCGATCGGGCCGAACAACCGGCCCTTGCCGCCAAGAATGATTAGCACGATCAGTTCGCCCGACATCTGCCATGACAGCATGGACGGGCTGACGAAGCGGTTGAGGTCGGCAAACAGCGCCCCGGCAAGGCCGGTCACCATCGCGGAGATGACGAACGCGACAAGCTTGATCCTGAACGGCGCGATGCCGACTGCGGAGAGACGGGTGGTGTTTTGCCGTGCCGCCTCAAGTGCTGCGCCGAAGCGCGAACCGCGCAACAGCCAGAACAGGCAGACCGCTGTCGCCAGCACGCCGAGGCAGATGAGGAAGTAGGGCAGCGGCTGCGTCGTGTTCACGCCGGGAAAGGTGTTGCGCACGTAAAGCGACAGCCCGTCCTCGCCGCCATAGTCGGGCCACGACACGGCGAAGTAGTAGATCATCTGCGCGAAGGCGAGCGTGATCATGATGAAATAGACGCCGGAGGTGCGTAGGCTGATGACTCCAATAGGCAGCGCAACCAGCCCGCACAGCAGGACCGCCACCAGCCAGATCACCGGCATCGAAGTGGTGGCCGGCAGGCCGAACAAGACAGCCTCGCCGTTGAAGGCATGCGTGGCAAGGATACCGGCGACATAGCCGCCAAGGCCGAAGAAGGCGGCGTGGCCGAACGACACCAGCCCGCCGAGGCCAAGCGCGATGTTGAGGCCAAGGGCGGCCAGCGCAAGAATGACGATGCGGGTGGCAAGCGTGATGTAGAAGGTTTCGCCCGACGCGGCGGCCAGCAAGGGCACCACGAGCAACAATAGCGCCAGCACGCCGTTGGCTATCGTTTCGCGCGACACCGCCATCAGCCCTGCCCCGCGAAAAGGCCGCGCGGCTTGAAGGCCAGGATCAGCGCCATGACGATATAGATCAGCATCGAGGCAAGTGCTGCCCCGACCATCGTTGCCTGTGATGCGGGCAGTGCCAGCGCCACCAGCTTGGGTAAGAGGAAACGGCCCATCGTATCGACCAGCCCGACGAGGATCGCGCCGACCAGCGCTCCCTTGATCGAGCCGATGCCACCGATGACGATGACGACGAAGGCAAGGATCAGCGCCGGCTCGCCCATGCCGACCTGCACCGATTGCAGCGCGCCGACCATGGCGCCGGCAAGACCGGCAAGCGCGGCGCCCAGCGCAAACACCACCGTATAGAGCGTGCGGATATCGACGCCGAGCGCCGCGATCATCTCGCGGTCGGTCTCGCCGGCGCGGATGCGCATGCCGAGCCGCGTGCGCGAAATCAGCAAATAGAGGCCGACAGCGACGAGGATGCCGACGCCGATGATCGCCAGCCGGTAGAGCTGGTATTGGCCGCCGCCCGGCAGCGGCACCGCGCCCTGCAGCAGCGGCGGAATGTCGAGATAGAGCGGGAACGAACCGAACAGCCAGCGCGTGCCTTCCGACAGGATGAGGATCAGCGCAAACGTCGCCAGCACCTGGTCGAGATGGTCGCGCTCATAGAGTCGGCGAACGATCGCAACCTCCATCAACGCACCCGCAGCAGCAGCAGCGACGAGGCTTGCGGCAAGGCCGATCCAGAACGAGCCGGTCGCCGCCGCGATTGCCGCGCAGGCGAAAGCGCCGATCATGTAGAGCGAGCCATGCGCAAGGTTGATGAAGCCCATGACGCCGAAGATCAGCGTCAAGCCAGCCGCGATCAAAAACAGCATGACGCCGAGCTGCAAGCCGTTCAGAAGCTGTTCGATGATGAGGGCGGCGGTCACAAGGGCCTTCGGTGGCTGGGTGCGGGGTCAGTCGACGCGTACGGTCGGGTCTACCGTTCAAGGGATACGGCGGTGCGGGACGTATCGTGATACGCGAAGCGCCCTCCCCCCGAAAACGGAGAGAGGGCTGCAGTCGGTTTTACATCTTGCACTGTTCGGCGTAGGCGTCGCCGTGCTTTTCAAAGGCGGTCGCGATGATCTTGTTGGTCAACACATCGCCTTCCTTCACTACCTCGCGAACATAGATGTTCTGGATCGGATGGTTGTTGGTGTTGAAGGAAAACTCGCCGCGCACCGACTTGAAGTCGGCAGCCTTGAGCGCCGCGCGGAAGGCGTCCTTGTCCTTCACACTCGCCTTGGAAAGCGCCGACAGGATCAGGTTCGCGGTATCCCAGCTCTGCGCCGCATAGATCGAAGGCAGGCGGTTGTATTCCTTCTGGAAGGCTTCGACGAAGGCCTTGTTGGCCTCGTTGTCGAGATCCTTCGACCAGCTTGCCGAGTTCTTGACGCCGAGCGCGGCGTCACCGATCGCCGGCAAGACGTCCTGGCTGAACGAGAAGCTTGGGCCAAGCACCGGAATGCCGACGCCCGACTGGGCGTATTGCTTCATGAAGGCGATGCCCATGCCGCCGGGCAGGAAGAAGAACACCGAATCCGCACCCGAGGCACGGATCTGCGCGATCTCGGCCGCATAGTCGGTCTGGCCGACCTGCGTGTAGAGCTCGCCGGCCAGTTCGCCCTTGTAGTAGCGCTTGAAGCCGGTCAGCGAATCCTTGCCGGCCGGATAGTTGGGCGCAAGGATGAAGGTCTTCTTGTAGTCCTTGTTGGCGTACTGGCCCATCGCCTCATGGAAATTGTCGTTCTGGTAGGCGACGTTGAAATAGTTCTTGTTGCAGTTGGCCCCGGCCAGCGCCGAAGGACCTGCGTTCGGCGAAAGATAGATGACGTCCTGCGCCACCGTGTTCGGCACGACGGCCATGGCGAGGTTCGACCAGATGATGCCGGTCATCAGGTCGACCTTGTCGCTCTGGATCATTTTTTCCGCGATCTGCACGGCCAGTTCGGGCTTCTGGGCGTCGTCTTCCACAACGAGTTCCACGTCCTTGTTGCCGGACTGCTTCATCGCCAGCGTGAAGGCGTCGCGCATGTCGACGCCAAGGCCGGCGCCGCCGCCGGACAGCGTGGTGATCACGCCGATCTTCACCGGCTCGGCCTGGGCCAATCCCGATACCGTCAATGAAAGGCCAAGCAGGCTGGCCGCCAGAATTCCACGCATACTGTTCTCCTCCTAGGGTGGTCGTTTTTGGGCTTTACGTCAGAGCCTGGTGCGAACTTTCCAGAGTTCCGGAAACAGTTCAACCTCCAGCATCTTTTTAAGATAGGAAACGCCGCCCGTGCCGCCCGTGCCGCGCTTCAGGCCGATGATGCGCTCGACCGTGGTGACATGGTTGAAGCGCCAGCGGCGGAAATAGTCTTCGAAATCGACAAGCTTCTCGGCCAGTTCGTAAAGTACCCAGTAGCGGTGCGGCTCACGATAGATCGCCTGCCATGCCGCAAGCACTTCCTCGCTTTCGGGGCGTGTTTCGCGCCAGTCGGTCCGCTTGCCGTCGGCGCCGATGTCGAACCCGTTGCGGCCCAGCAGCAAGATCGCCTCGTCATAGAGCGACGGCTCTGCAAGGATCGCCTCGAGCTTTTCGACCAGGTCGGGACGGTGCTTGTGCGGGCCCAGCATGGCAAGGTTGCGATTACCGGCAAGGAACTCGATCGCCCGGTATTGCCACGATTGGAAGCCGGATGACTGCCCGAGTGAGCTGCGAAACTCCGTGTATTCGCTGGGCGTCATCGTGCGCAGCACGTCCCAGGCGTTGTTGAGCTGTTCGAGGATACGCGCCACGCGCGACAGCATCTTGAAGCAAGGTTGCACGTCGTCGTTGCGCACGCAGGCAATCGCCGAGCGCAGTTCGTGCAGGGCAAGCTTCATCCAGAGTTCCGAGGTCTGGTGCTGGATGATGAACAGCATCTCGTCATGCGCGGTCGAAAGCGGCTCCTGCGCGTCGAGCACTTTTTCCAGATGCAGATAGTCGCTGTAGGACATGCGTCCCTTGAACGACATCTGCGCGCCTTCGCCGGATGGATCGTAGGCTTCGCTCATTGTGGGCGCTCCATTCTCAGCCGGAAGCGCTGGATCTTGCCGGTCTGCGTCTTCGGCAGCGCTTCCACGAACCTGACCGAGCGCGGGTATTTGTAAGGCGCAATCGTCGCCTTGACGTGATCCTGCAGCCGCTTGACCGTGGTCGCGTCACCGGCCACGCCCTTGACCAGAACGACATAGGCCTCGACGATCTCGCCGCGGTCGGTGTCGGGTGCGCCTATCACCGCGCATTCGGCCACCTCGTCATGAGCAAGCAGCGCTGCCTCGACCTCCGGTCCGGCAATGTTGTAGCCGGCGCTGACGATCATGTCGTCGGAGCGGGCGGCAAAATGGAAGAACCCATCCTCGTCCTGCACGAAGGAATCGCCGGTCAGGTTCCAGCCGTCGCGCACATAGTTGCGCTGGCGGTCATCGGCCATGTAGCGGCAGCCGGTTGGCCCGCGGACCGCAAGCCGGCCGACGGTGCCGCGCGCCACTTCGTTCATGTCTCCATCGACAATGCGCGCCTCATAGCCGCTGACAGCCTTGCCGGTCGAAGCCGGCTTCATGTCCTCGAAGCGGTTGGAAATGAAGATGTGCAGCATCTCGGTCGCGCCGATGCCGTCGAGGATCGGCTTGCCGGTCTTCTCCACCCATTCCTCGAACACCGGGCCGGGCAAGGTTTCGCCGGCAGACACCGCGACGCGCAGCGACGACAGGTCGGCACCTTCGTCCATCGCCTTCATCATCGCCCTGTAGGCGGTGGGCGCGGTGAAGCTGATCGTCGCCTTATAGGTCTCGATGATCTCGATCATGTTGGGCGGCGAGGCGTTTTCCAGAAGCGTCGCCGTTGCCCCGAAACGCAGCGGGAAGATCGCCAGCCCGCCAAGGCCGAAGGTGAAAGCAAGCGGCGGCGAGCCGACGAACACGTCGTCGGGCGTCACGCCCAGAACTTCCTTGGCATAGCCGTCGGCGATGATGAGCAGGTCGCGATGAAAATGCATCGTCGCCTTGGGCACCCCCGTCGTGCCGGAGGTGAAGCCGAGCAAGGCGACGTCGTCGCGCCCGGTTTTGACGGCTTCGAAACGAACGGATTTGGAGAGCGCAATACGATCCAGTTCGGCATCGTGATTGGCGGTGCCGTCGAAGCCTATCACCTTGGTCAGGAAGGCGCTGTCCTTGGCGCAGGCCACCATCTCGTCCATCAGGCGGGTGTCGCACAGCGCCAGCCCGATTTCGGCCTTGTCGACAATCTTGGCCAGTTCGCCGGCGCGCAGCATCGGCATGGTGTTGACCACAACGGCGCCGGCCTTGGTCGCGGCCAGCCAGCACGCCACCATGGCCGGATTGTTGGCGGAGCGGATCAGGATGCGGTTGCCGGGCTTGACGCCGTAGTCCTCGACCAGCGCATGCGCCAGCCGGTTCGTCCAGTCGGACAGTTCCTTATAGGTGCGCCGGCGGCCGTTGCCGATCAGCGCGGTGTGGTCGCCAAAACCCTTCTCGACCATGCGGTCGGTCAATTCGACAGCCGCGTTGAGGTGGTCGGGATACTGGAAGCCATCGAGCAGGAAGGCCGGCCATTGGTCGGCCGGCGGAAGGTTGTCGCGCGTGAACGTATCGATATGCGCCGTAGGCCCAAGCATGGCAGTGATTTCCTCCCTGCGGCAGACGCCACGCGGCTTCCCGGCAACCAGGCCTTGTAAAAGGCAAGCCGTCTCGCATGGCATCTGTCGACCCGAAAAGCATGACATTTGCTGAAAATTATTTCAAGCCTAAAGTTTCTTGGGAACCGATATTGACTTCGCACCCCGCAGCATCACAGCTAGATACAGAAACAAAAATGACTGCCTGGAGGACGCCCGTGCTTACCCGCCGCATCGAAAACTGGAGCGACGCCTATACCAACGGCGCGCACATTGCCGGCGGCGAGCGCTGGCCTACCGCCTGGGTGGAGCCTGCCCGCAGCTTCAGGGAAAGCCTGGGGGCGGACAAGGCCAAGCTCGACCTCGCTTACGGCGAAAATGAACGCAACCGCTTCGACCTGTTCCTGCCGCAGGGCGCTGCGAAGGGCCTCGTCGTTTTCGTCCATGGCGGCTACTGGATGGCGCTGGACAAGAGCTATTGGTCGAACCTCGCCGCCGGCCCGCTGGCGCATGGATATGCCGTTGCCATGCCGTCCTACACTCTTTGCCCCGACAACCGCATCGGCGGCATCGTCAAGGAAATCGGCGCGGCCATCACCGCCGCCGCCGCCATGGTTGCAGGTCCTATCATGCTGACCGGCCATTCCGCCGGCGGCCATCTGGTCAGCCGCATGGCCTCCGCCACCTCGCCACTTGCAGGCGATGTCCGCGCCCGCCTCCGCCACGTCGTTTCCATCTCCGGCGTCCATGATCTCAGGCCGCTCATGCGCACCGCCATGAACGAGACGCTGCGCATCGACGAAGCCGAGGCGCTTTCAGAAAGCCCGGTCCTGTTGCGTCCGATTGAAGGTATTCGCCTCACTTGCTGGGTGGGTAGTGCCGAGCGGGCGGAATTCGTGCGCCAGAACGCGCTTCTGGCCAACATCTGGACCGGCCTGGGTGCCGCGACGGCCACGGTGGTCGAGCCCGACAGGCACCATTTCAGTGTCATCGACGGCCTTGCCGATCCGGCTCATGCGCTGACCCGCAGCCTGCTGGCAGAATAGCAGGCAAGACGCAGCCATCCGGCCCAGTTTCCCATTCAAGCTCGCTTTCATTTTTTCAATTGCATTTTTTCGCAATCGATAATACGTAATTGAAAATTGCGAATGAGGGGACGGCACCATGGCAGGACAACCGGAAGTCACGGCATTCTTCGACCCGAGGACCTGGTCGGTGCAATATGTCGTTGCCGACGCGGCGCAAAAGAAATGCGCCATCATCGATCCGGTCTATGATTTCGATGAAAAGTCCGGGCAGACCGCATCGACCAATGCCGACCGTCTGCTCGAATTCATCGACGCCAAGGGCTACACGGTCGAGTGGATACTCGACACCCATCCGCACGCCGACCATTTCTCGGCTGCCCCCTATCTCAAGCGAAAGACCGGCGCGCCGACGGCCATCGGCGAGAAGATCAAGGACGTGCAGAAACTCTGGAAGGGTTTTTACAACTGGCCGGATTTCCCCGCCAACGGTTCGCAATGGGACCACCTGTTCGCTGACGGCGACACCTTCAGGGTCGGCGGCATCGACGCGCGCGTCATGCACTCGCCCGGTCACACGCTGGCCTCGATCACCTATGTCGTCGGCGACGCCGCCTTCGTCCACGACACGCTGTTCATGCCGGACAGCGGCACCGCCCGGGCCGATTTCCCCGGCGGCAGTGCCAGAGCGCTGTGGAGCTCGATCCAGGCGATCCTTGCCTTGCCCGACGACACCCGTATCTTCACCGGCCACGACTATCAGCCCGGCGGCCGCAAACCTTTGTGGGAATCGACTGTGGCCGAACAGAAGGCGAAGAACTCCCATATGTCGAAAGTGAAGACGGAGGCGGAATTCGTCGCGCTGCGCGAAGGGCGAGACAGAACCTTGCCGATGCCGAAATTGATCCTGCATTCGCTGCAGATCAACACCAATGGCGGGCGCTTGCCTGAACCGGAAGCCAACGGTACGCGCTACCTGAAGATACCGCTCGACCTTTTGAAAGGAGCGCCGTGGGGATGAACCCGGTCATCGTCAGAGCCGAACGGCTTTCCTGCGAAGCAGCCGACCTCAAATCGAATGTCGAGGAGGCATCGGCCTTCCTCAAGAAACTGTCCAATCCCGACCGCCTGCTCGTCTGCTGCGCGTTGGCCGACGGCGAGCGCTCGGTGCGCGAACTGGAAGACCTGCTCGGCATCCGCCAGCCCGGCCTGTCGCAACAGCTTGCCGAACTGCGCGAAGCCGGCCTGATCGCGGGCCGCAAGGAAGGCAAGCAGGTGTTCTACACATTGGCCGACCCGCGCATCGAGACTTTCATCGGCACCATGCACGCCCTGTTTTGCCAACGACCATGACCACTCAACCTCAAGGAGACTGCCATGAGCTTCAACGTCGGTACGCCTGACCGCATCGTGCGTGTCATCCTCGGCCTTCTGCTTCTCGTCGTCCCGTTCGTCACCAACTGGGCGCTGTTCAACAACCCGGTATGGGTCTGGATTTCGGTCATCGCCGGCTTGGTGCTGATCTTCACCGGCGTCGTCCGCTTCTGCCCCGCCTATCGCATCCTCAACATGTCCACAGCGAAGAAAGACTGATGATGACCGAGTTCACGCCGGTAGCCTCGTTCTTCGGCGGAACGCTGATCGGCCTTGCCGCTGTCCTGTTGATGGCGCTGCATGGCCGCATCGCCGGCATGACCGGCATCCTCTCCGGCCTCATACCGCCCACTGTACCTGACTGGAACTGGCGATTGGCGTTCCTCGCCGGCGCGGTCGCGGCGCCGGCCCTCATCGTCGGCCTCGGCGGCTATGCCATCCCGTTCCAGAGCGATGTGCCGACGCCCTGGCTCGTTATCGGCGGGCTCATCGTCGGCGTCGGCGTGCATTTCGGCGCGGGCTGTCCGTCCGGCCACGGCGTATGCGGCATCGCCCGCCTGTCGCCGCGCTCGATCGCGGCAACTTGTGTCTTCATGGCCTCGACCGCGGTGACGGTGTTCGTCGTCCGCCACCTGCTCGGAGGATTCGCGTGATGCGCAATCTCGCCGCCCTGCTCATCGGCGCGGTCTTCGGCACCGGCATTGCCGTGTCCGGCATGATCAACCCGGCCAAGGTGCAGAACTTCTTCGATTTCGCAGGCACCTGGGACCCCTCGCTCGCCTTCGTCATGGGCGGCGCGCTTTTGGTGACCTTCGTCGGCTACCGATTGGTGCTCAAGCGCCCCGCTCCGGCCTTCGACACCAGCTTCCATCTGCCCACGAAAAGCAAACTCGACCTGCCCTTGCTGGGTGGTGCGGCCACTTTCGGCGTCGGCTGGGGCATCACCGGCTTTTGCCCCGGCGGCTCAATCCCCGCACTCGGTCTGGCCGAACCTTCGGCGCTGATCTTCATCGCGGCGATGGTTGTTGGCATCGCCCTTGCCCGCATCGCCGACAACGTGCGGCAGGCTTCGGCCTCAATTGACGCCACCACCAACGGCTGACCCGCGCGTGGTCCCGTCCGCGCCGCTGTGCTGAGCCATACCGCTCGCGCCTGATCCGGCTATAGTGCGCCAACCATCGGATCAGAACGGGGAACAGGGATGAACGCACCGGCAAAGAGCAACCGCAAGGTTATCATCACCTGTGCCGTAACCGGCTCGATCCATACGCCCTCGATGTCGCCGCATCTGCCGGTGACGGCAAGCGAGATCGCCGATGCGGCGGTGGGCGCGGCGGAAGCAGGCGCCGCCATCATCCACCTTCATGCGCGCAATCCGGCGGATGGCCGCCCCGACCAGAACCCGGACCTGTTCTCGCCCTTCCTCTCGGTCATCAAGCAGCGCTCGAACTGCGTCGTTAACATCACCACCGGCGGCGCCGCGACGATGACCATCGACGACCGCCTCAAGCCAGCCAAGACGTTCAAGCCGGAGGTTGCCTCGCTCAACATGGGCTCGATGAATTTCGGCCTCCACCCGATGCTGAACCGCTTCACCGAGTTCAAGCACGACTGGGAGCGGCCCTATCTCGAAGGCTCGAAGGACCGCGTCTTCAAGAACACCTTCGCCGACATCGAGTACATCTTGAAGACCTGCGCCGACAACGGCACCCGTTTCGAATTCGAGTGCTACGACATCGGCCATCTCTACACGCTGGCCCACTTCGCCGAACTCGGCATCGTCAAGCCGCCCTTCTTCGTACAGAGTGTGTTCGGTATCCTCGGCGGCATCGGCGCGCACTACGAGGATGTCGCCCACATGCACCGCACCGCGACCCGGCTGTTCGGCTCGAACTTCCAGTGGTCGGTGCTTGGTGCGGGACGCAACCAGCTGCCGGTTGCCTCGATGTCCGTCGCGCTCGGCGGCCACGTCCGCGTCGGGCTGGAGGATTCGCTATGGGCAGGTCCCGGCAAGCTCGCCCGCTCGAATGCCGAGCAGGTCGAGAAGGCCCGGCTCATCATCGAGAACATGGGCCTCGAGGTCGCAACGCCCGACGAGGCCCGTGCGCTGCTCGACCTCAAGGGCGGCGACGCGGTGGCTTTCTGACGGCCACCGCAACCGGACCCGCACGCTTGCCTCAGCCCGCCACGTCGAACTGCAGCGGCTTGGCTGAATCGATCGCCGTATTTTCACGCAATTCCGCCAGCACCTTCTCGGGGAACGGCGCATCCAGGTAGAGCAGCGCGATGGCGTCGCCGCCCGGACGGTTGCGGCCCAACTGGAAGTTGGCGATGTTGACGCCATTCTTGCCGCACAGCGTGCCGAGCAGGCCGATGATGCCGGGCGCATCGGCATTCGTCGTATAGAGCATGTGCTGGCCGACCTCGGCATCGAGATTGATGCCCTTGATCTGGATGAAGCGCGGCTTGCCGTCCGAGAAGCAGGTGCCGGCAATGGCGCGTGTTCTGTGCTCGGTCTTCACCGTCAGCTTGATGTAGCCGTCGAACACGCCGGACTTGTCGCGCTTCACCTCGGCAACGATTATGCCGCGCTCCTTCACCATGATCGGCGCGGACACCATGTTGACGTCGGAGACCTGCGGCCGGATCAGGCCGGCAAGCGTGGCACTGATCAGCGCGCGCGTGTTCATCGTCGCCGTCTGCCCGTCGAACAGAATCTCTACTTCCTTGATCGGGTCTTCCGTGACCTGTCCGACAAACGCGCCCAGCACTTCCGCCAGCTTGACGAACGGCTTCAGGCGCGGCGCTTCCTCCGCCGTGATGGCCGGCATGTTGATGGCGTTGGAAACCGCGCCCTTGATCAGGTAATCCGACATCTGCTCGGCCACCTGAAGCGCCACGTTTTCCTGCGCTTCCTCGGTGGAAGCACCCAGATGCGGCGTGCAGACGACATTTTCCAGGCCGAACAGCGGGCTTTCCGTTGCCGGCTCGACCTCGAACACATCGATGCCGGCGCCTCCCACCTTGCCGCTCTTCAGCGCCGCCACGAGGTCGGCCTCGACGATCAGCCCGCCGCGCGCGCAATTGATGATGCGCACGCCGTCTTTCATTTTCGAAATCGCCTCGGCATTGATGATGCCGCGCGTCTTGTCGGTCATCGGCGTATGCAGCGTGATGAAATCGGAGCGCAAGAACAGTTCGTCCAGTTCCACCTTGTCGACGCCAAGCTCTTCGGCCCGGCTGTCGGACAGGAAGGGATCGAAGGCAACGACGTGCATCTTGAGGCCGACGCCGCGCGTCGCCACGATGGAGCCGATATTGCCACAACCGATGACGCCAAGCGTCTTGCCGGTGATCTCGACGCCCATGAAGCGGTTCTTCTCCCACTTGCCGGCCTGCGTCGAGGCATTGGCCTCGGGCAGCTGCCGGGCAAGCGCGAACATCAGCGCAACGGCGTGCTCGGCGGTGGTGATCGAATTGCCGAACGGCGTGTTCATGACGATGATGCCTCGGCGCGATGCCGCAGGAATATCCACATTGTCGACGCCGATGCCGGCGCGGCCGACAACCTTCAGGTTGGTCGCCGCACCGAGCAGCTTTTCGGTGACCTTGGTGGCCGATCGGATGGCGAGGCCGTCATACTGGCTGATGATCTCAAGCAGCTTTTCCTTGTCCTTGCCGACCTCGGGCAAATAGTCGACGTCGACGCCGCGATCCTTGAAGATCTGCACGGCGGTGGGGGAAAGCTTGTCGGAAACAAGAACGCGGGGCATTGGCTTGGTCCTTATGTCGGCGCTGCCTTCATCAAAGGCGCAGCGCAAAGTTCGGTGAAAGTGGAATGGGTGGGGGGCTTGGGAGGCAGCGGCCCCCACCCTGGCCTTTTCAGGCCCTGTTCGTCAGGCGGCAGCCTTGAGGCCGGCCTTCTGCTGGGCAAAAGCCCAGTCCAGCCACGGCAACAGCGCTTCGACATCGGCAGTCTCGACCGTCGCGCCGCACCAGATGCGCAGGCCGGCAGGCGCATCGCGATAATGGCCGATGTCATAGGCCACGCCTTCCTTGTCCAGCAACGACACCAACCCCTTGGCGAAAGCGGCCTGGCCGTCTGCGTCGAGTGCCGCAACCGCCGGATCGACGATCGACAGGCAAACGGAGGTGTTCGACCGTGTCGCCGGATCGATGGCCAGATGGCCGAGCCACGGCGAGTCCGCCACAAAGCGCTCGATTGCCGCCGCATTGGCATCGACGCGCGCCCTCAGCGCCGCCAACCCGCCAATGGCCTTGGCCCAGCCAAGCGTGTCAAGATAGTCTTCCACGCACAGCATCGACGGCGTGTTGATCGTCTCGCCCTTGAAGATGCCTTCGATCAGCTTGCCGTTCGAGGTCAGGCGGAAGATCTTCGGCAGCGGCCATGCCGGCTTGTAGCTTTCCAGACGCTCGACAGCGCGTGGACTGAGGATCAGCATGCCGTGTGCGCCCTCGCCGCCCAGCACCTTCTGCCAGGAGAAGGTCACCACATCGAGCTTGGAGAAATCGAGGTTCTGCGCAAACGCCGCCGAAGTGGCGTCACAAATGGTCAGCCCCTTGCGGTCGGCCGGGATGAAATCGGCGTTGGGCACGCGCACGCCGGACGTGGTGCCGTTCCAGGTGAAGACAACATCGCGGTCGAAATCGATCTGCTTCAGGTCAGGCAGGACGCCATAGGGCGCTTCGATGCGGCGCACGTCGCTAAGCTTCAACTGCTTGACCACGTCGGTGATCCAGCCCGAACCGAAGGATTCCCAGGCCACCATGTCGACGCCGCGTTCGCCGAGCAGCGACCACAGCGCCATCTCGACCGCACCGGTGTCCGAGGCAGGCACGATGCCGATGCGATGCGTCGAAGGCACTTCGAGCACCTCGCGCGTCAGGTCGATCGCCTGTTCGAGCTTGGCCTTGCCGATCTTGGCGCGGTGCGAACGGCCAAGCACGGCGTCGTTCAGCGCCTCAACCGACCAGCCGGGACGTTTTGCACAAGGACCAGAAGAAAAATTGGGATTTGCCGGACGCACGTCCGGCTTGGGGAAAGTCGTCATCGTGGTCTATCCTTCCAGATAGTAAGCTCCTCGTTGGGGAGGAGTGGCCCACGGACGGCGATATGCCTCAACTTGCCGGGCGTCAAGAGAAAAGTTTTTGTCGTTTCCGGGATACTACCAAAGCATCACCAATTGCCCCATGACAGTGGGCGACAAAGAAAACGGCGAGCCAAGGCCCGCCGCTTCAGATCGAACAGGACCTGATGTTTACCAGAGGTCGTAGCGCAGGCCGACCTTGATCTGGTGATTGTCGACACCCTTCTGGATCGAATAGGCCGAAGCACTGTCGAGCCGCGCATATTCTGCGTCCGGGGCCGACATGAACTGGTAGCCGAGATCGACGACCACGTTCTTGGACAACTGATAGGCAAGGCCGGCGTTAAGCGTGTAGGCCACCGAATACTGTGTCTTGCTGTCGGTCAGGCTGGTGCTGTTGGCAGGCGTCACGAGGTCCGTAAAGGCCAGGCTTGCATCCCGCTTGCTCTGGAACACGCCGATGCCCGCGCCGATGTAAGGCGTCACACCGACATAGGTGCCGAGATCGACATAACCGTTGACCATCGCCACACGCGCGCTGTTTTCAACACGAGACGTCGCGATATCTACGCCGGGGTTCGATTCAAAGGCGCTGACCTCATTGCCCGGCATGATGCCGAAGTTGATGTCGCCGCGCAGATAATCGTTGAAATGGTAGCCGAAGCCGACACTGGCGAATACCGGCTGGTCGCGTTCTGAGTAAGCGACCGTGGGTGAACCGAAGTCGACATTGCTGTAGCTGTCATTGGCAAGATACGCGACGTCGCCGCGCAGATACCAACCCGAGCCGATTTCGACCGGCGTATATTCTGGCGCTTGATCGACGTAGATCGGCGGATCGTAGTCAGCCGCCAGAACCGCCGTGAAAGGCAGAGCAACCGTTGCGGCCAATGCCAGCGCAATGCGAGATTTCAGCTTCATGTCACCAACTCCCGAGGTTGGCGCTGGTAGAATCGGAAATGCCCAGCCGCCGTTTCGAGAGTATTGTTAACCATACAGGTTAAGTGGCGGTTAAGGATAACAGGAAGTTACGAAATGAATTTCGCGCGGCCCGACAGCACTTGCCGGGCCCCAAAACGAAAACCGCCCGGCACTAGGCCGGGCGGTGTTTCGACTTGACCTTGGAAAGGTCGTTACTTGGTGTAGACCGGTTCCGGCTCGTAGGCCACCTGCGGTTCGTCGCACTTGCTGTTTCCGTTGAAGGAGTAGCGAAGGCCGCCGCGCACTTCATGCACATTGAGGCCACGATCGAAGCCCGGGCCCGCGCCGCCGCCGGCGTCGAGTTCGAACATCCGGCCGCCATTGATGTGGCTGAAGCGGTAGCCGACATCCACGTCGAGATTGCGCGTCAGGCAGTAGGATGCACCGGCCGAGAGCGAGTAGGCGAAGCGCCAGCCCTTGCCGCCGCCATGCTCCGTCACGGTGCAGGTGGTGGGGTCGGTCGGATCGGTACAAATCTGGTTGTTGAGCGTGTCCCACTTCACATGCGCGCCGCCGATGCCGCCGCCGATGTAAGGCGTAACCTTGTGCCAGGTGCCGAGATCGACATAGGCGTTGGCAAGCAGCAGCCATGCCGAATAAGCCGTTGTGTCAACCGACGTGCAGGGCGTGCCGCCGCAATCCCCAAAGGTCGCGCCGCGGAACTTGGACTTTGCCAGCCAGTCCAGCGTCACGTCAGTGCGCAGGTGCTCGTTGATCTGGTAGCCCACGCCGGCGCCGGCGGAAAAGGCGCTCTTCAAGCTGCCTTCGGTGAAGGAATTGGTGCCGGGCGGTGGCCCGTAGACGATGTAGTCGGCGCCCCGGAACTTCGACCAGTGATAGTCGATGTCGCCACGGATATACCAGCCGCCATAGTCGGCCGCCTCCTGATAGACGACAGGCGGAGCCTGGTCCACCACCGGCTCCATGATGTCCGCCGCAAACACCGGACCGGCAAAACCGATCGCAACCGCAGCCAACATCGCCTTCTTTGCGAAACTGAACATCCTCGTCACCCCTGAATGTCGGGACCCACAACCTGCCCGAAACTAATTGAGTTCGACGTGGATAATGAATTGCAAAGGTTAAGGGCCGTTTAACCTTGAAAATTAACCAAGACTCTTTGCGATTTCGGTCTTGGCATGAGGTCGCCCTCGTCCGACGGCCATGAAAAAGGCCCGCCGAAGCGGGCCTTGGCAAAGCCGGTTTCCTGCCGCGTCAGGCCGCGTTTCTGGCCTGCGAAATGACCGTCACCAAATCGTCCACCACGGTCTCGACCAGCTTCTGGTCGTCGCCTTCCGCCATAACGCGGATCAGCGGCTCGGTACCGGAAGGACGAATGACCAGTCGTCCCGACTTGCCCAGCCTGTCGCGCGCCTCGTCGATCGCCTGCTTGACCTGCGTATCCTCAAGCGGCGCGCCGCCGGAAATGCGCACATTCTTCAAAAGCTGCGGCACCGGCTCGAACTTCTTCGAGATTTCGCTGACCGGCTTGTTCTGCCGCTTGATGCAGGCCAGCACCTGAAGCGCCGAAACCAGCCCGTCGCCGGTGGTGGAGAAATCGGACAGCACGATATGGCCGGACTGTTCGCCGCCGACGTTCAGCCCGTGCGCGCGCATATGCTCGACGACATAACGGTCGCCGACCTTGGTGCGGTGCAGTTGCAGCTTGATGCCTTCGAGGAACCGTTCGAGGCCGAGGTTCGACATGATCGTGGAGACAACGCCGCCGCCGGCCAGGCGTCCATTCTGCAGCCAGGATTCCGCGATCAGCGCCATGATCTGGTCGCCATCGACGATCTCGCCGTTCTCGTCGACGATGACGACGCGGTCGGCGTCGCCGTCGAGCGCGATGCCGATATCGGCGCGTACCTCATGCACCTTCTTCTGAAGGCCGAGCGGATGGGTCGAGCCGCATTCCTTGTTGATGTTGAAACCGTTCGGATCGTCGTTGATGGCGACGACTTCCGCGCCGAGTTCCCAAAGGGCAGCCGGAGCAACCTTGTAGGCAGCACCATTGGCGCAGTCTACCACGATCCTGAGGCCCGATAGCGACATCGAGCGCGGCAGCGTGCGTTTGGCGAACTCGATATAGCGGTCATGGACGCCGTCGACGCGCTTGGCCCGGCCAAGCCCGTCGGAATCGGCCAGCGCCATCTCGATGTCCTCGTCGAGCATCGCCTCGATCCGCTCTTCTATCTCGTCGGAGAGCTTGTATCCGTCAGGGCCGAACAGCTTGATGCCGTTGTCGTGATAGGGATTGTGCGACGCCGAGATCATCACGCCGATGTCGGCGCGCAGCGAGCGCACCAGCATGGCAACCGCAGGTGTCGGAATGGGGCCTAGCAGGAAGACGTCCATGCCGGCGGCGCACAGTCCGGCCACCAGCGCGTTTTCGATCATATAGCCGGAAAGCCGCGTATCCTTGCCCAGCACGACGCGATGACGGTGGCTGCCGCGATGAAACGAAAGGCCCGCCGCCATGCCGACACGCATGGCAATCTCGGCTGTCATCGGAAACTTGTTGGCCCGCCCCCGGATCCCGTCGGTACCGAAATAACGTCCCATCAATTGTTTTCCCTGGCGGTTTCGACAGCAGCATCTAATGCCATAGCCGTCAAAAAATCGATTATCACATTGTGTGATCTAAGGTTACGATTCCTTAGAAAATCGTTCGTTTGGCGTAAATTTCCCGGACTTTATCAGCTAATCGCCGGGATTTTCGAGTTTTCTGCACGGCGCGGCCGGTCGTCAACGCACGCCGTTCGCACCCTTACACAACACCCGAACCCAAACCAAACGCCGCAGCAAATGCCGCGGCGTTGTCTGCTTGGCAGAATATGGATCAGCCTTGCGGCTGGGGCTCCATGCCGCCTTCGGGCTCCGAGCCCTTCTTCTTGCCGCGCGCCGTTCCTCCGGCCTTCGGCACGGCAGAACCACGCGACGGCGGAGTGTCGTCGCCAATGTCGCGCGCGGGCTTGGCGCCGTCCATGATGCCGCGCAGTTCATCACCGGTCAGCGTCTCGTACTCGAGCAGCGCTTCGGCAACCGCGACGAACTTGGACTTGTTCTTCGTGATGATCCTGCGGGCTTCGGTTTCACCGTATTCGATCAGGCGGCGCACTTCTTCGTCGATCAGCTTTGCCGTCTCTTCCGACATGTTGGTGCTCTGCGCCACGGAATGGCCGAGGAACACCTCCTGTTCGTTGGAACGGTAGCGCACGCGGCCGAGCTTCTCGGACATGCCCCATTCCATCACCATCGAGCGGGCAAGGTTGGTAGCCATCTGGATGTCACCCGATGCGCCGGTCGTCACCTTGTCCTTGCCGAAGGTGATAATTTCCGCCTCGCGACCACCAAACAGCATCACCAGCCGGGCCAGCGCCTTTTCATAGGTCCAGTTGTAGCGATCCGACTCCGGCAGCGTCATCACCATGCCCAGCGCACGGCCGCGCGGAATGATCGTCGCCTTGTGGATGGGGTCTATGGTGGCCGCCAGCATCAATGCGATGATGGCGTGGCCGGCTTCGTGATAGGCGGTGTTCTTCTTCTCCTCGGGCGTCATCGCGAGCGAACGGCGCTCCGCGCCCATCATGACCTTGTCCTTGGCGTCCTCGAACTCCTGCATGGTGACGAGACGCTTGTTGCGCCTTGCCGCCATCAGCGCGCTCTCGTTGACCAGATTGGCAAGGTCGGCACCCGAGAACCCGGGCGTGCCGCGCGCGATGATCTTGAGGTCGACATTCGGCGCCAGTGGCACGTTGCGAACGTGAACCTTGAGGATCTTCTCGCGTCCGTTGACGTCGGGATTGGGCACAGTGACCTGGCGATCGAAACGGCCCGGACGCAGCAGCGCCGGATCGAGCACGTCCGGACGGTTGGTCGCGGCGATGAGGATAATGCCCTCATTGGCTTCGAAGCCGTCCATTTCGACCAGCAACTGGTTCAGCGTCTGCTCGCGTTCGTCGTTACCACCACCGAGACCGGCACCGCGATGACGGCCAACCGCGTCGATTTCATCGATGAAGATGATGCATGGCGCGTTCTTCTTGGCCTGCTCGAACATGTCGCGCACGCGGCTCGCGCCGACGCCGACAAACATTTCCACGAAATCCGAACCGGAGATGGTGAAGAACGGCACATTGGCTTCGCCGGCGACGGCGCGCGCGATCAGCGTCTTACCGGTGCCGGGAGGGCCGACCAGCAGCACGCCGCGCGGGATCTTGCCGCCGAGGCGCTGGAACTTCTGCGGATCGCGCAGGAACTCGACGATCTCCTCGAGGTCTTCCTTGGCTTCGTCCACGCCGGCAACGTCCTGGAAGGTGACGCGTCCGTGCGCCTCGGTCAAAAGCTTGGCCTTCGACTTGCCGAAGCCCATGGCGCGGCCGGAGCCGGACTGCATCTGGCGCATGAAGAATATCCATACGCCGAGGATCAGGATCATCGGCAGCCACGAGATCAAATAGCCGAACAGCGTGTTGGAGCCGTCCGTCTCGGGGCGCGCATTGATGGTGACGTTCTTCGCCTCCAGCCGCGAAACCAGCGACGGATCGCCGGGCGAATAGGTCTGGAAGCCAGCGGCGCTGTCGGAATAATTGCCGCTGATGCGGTCGCCGGCAATCGTCACCGACTTCACGCGGCCCGAATTCACGTCCAGCAGGAACTGCGAATAGGGGACATCCGTCGAAGCTCCGCGCGTCTGCGGCGTCTGGAACAGATTGAAGAGAGCGATAAGCAGGACGGCTATGATCGCCCACAGCGCAAGGTTGCGATAGTTCGGATTCATCTATTGTCCCGTTGGCGGCGAGCGTTTGCCGCACATGTTGAAAGAAGCTTTAGCCTCAGCTTATGCCTAACATAGGCAGCCCACATGCCCTTGCCAAGCGCAACCGCGCGGCTCGGTTAAGTCTTCGACCATGGTCTATCGTCCGGCGCGTCACATAACGGTGATCGCGGCACTTCGGGCGCACCGAGCAGATCGGACATGGCACGCGCGGCCTTCAGGTCGAACGAGGGCAGGAAGTGCGCCCAGGGCGCGACCACAGGTGTGGCAGACGGACCTCCGGAAGCTGCAATATCTTCAATCAAACCAAGGCATTCGGTGCCCCGCCACAGCGCAGGCTCCGCACCAAGCGCCGCGCGCGCAAGGCTTTTCGGCACGGCATCGCCGGCCTGTTCGGCAAGCTTGGCTGCACAGGCCGGGCCGGCGGCAGCGATCAACAAGCCAGCATCCGCGTCGCCGAAAGTGATCTGCCGACGGCCATCCCACAAAAGACTTTGCGCCGCCGGAGCCGGAGCGGGCAGACCACGTGCTTCCCTATGGAGAAATATGCCGCCGCGCCTGGCATCCACCGTCACCCGCGACAATGTGGCGCGAAGCTTGCCGCTGTTCAGCCGGTCGAACAGGGCTGCCGTTCGCGCCGCGTCGGGCAGGAACGGCACCCCGCCGAAGCTGGCCAAAATGATACGCAGCGCATAGATCGCGGCATCGCGGTCGCTGACCTCCGCGAACGCCGGGTCGAGCCGGACAAGCCCCCGCACCGGCTGGCTTGCGAACGAGCCGACAAGACCGGCTGCCCCTTCCCCAAGCTCGATGCGCCGCAGCGCGGCCTTGGCTACAACGCCGGTGGCCGCCGTCACCCCCTCGCCCCTGATTGCAGCGCGCACGCGGGGGCGCTCATAGGCAAGATCGGTATTGGTCGGATCGTCGATCCAGCGCACGTCGCGTTGTCGCAACGCGTCCCGCAAGGTCTCACGCCTTGCATCGAGCAGCGGACGCACAATCCAGACGGCGCCATCGTAAAGCGTGGCAGGCGCCATGCCGGCAAGGCCGCGCCCGTCATCCGCCGAGTTGCGCTCACGGCGCATCATTATCGTCTCGGTTTGGTCGTCGGCGGTATGGCCGGTCAACACCATGCCAATGCCTTCGGCGCGGGCTGCCTCGGCCAGCAGCCGGTAGCGCGCCTCGCGCGCCGCAGCCGGAATGCCGGTGGAGGGTTTTTCCCCAGTCCAGACCATGGTGCGATGGACGATGCCGAGACGCCCACAAAGCGCTTTCACGGCAACAGCTTCACCTGCGGAGGCAGGCCGCAACGCATGATCGACCGTCACCGCGACAAGTCTGGCGGCGGGTGCAAGGCGTTCGAGATAGTCTTTGAGAAGAATGAGCAGGGCGGTGGAGTCGCTGCCGCCGGAGACGGCTGCAATCGCGCCGCTGGAAAAATCGATATTGGAAAAGAAGGAGGTCTCGGCTTCCGCTGAAGCCGCTAGGGCAACATGCATTGCGGTTGCCCCGGCATCAGCAGGACGCGAGCGCCCGCTCCTGTTTCACGCGCTCCTTGAGCGTGCCGGAAGCGTTGGGGTAGCGCTTGCCGATCTCGCCGAAGGTGGCGCAGGCAACATCGCGCTGGTTGAGGCCGACCAGCGAGACGCCGAGCTTCAGCATCATGTCGGGAGCCTTCTTGGCCTTCGGGTAGTCCTTGCTTGCCGCGAGGAAAATCTCGGCCGCATCGCGGTACTTCTGCTGTCCAAGCAGCGATTCACCCAGCCAGTAATGCGCGTCGGCCGACTTGGTGTCCTTCGGGAAACGCGTGATGTAGTCGCGGAACCCTTGCTCGGCGGTGCCGTAGTCGCCCGACAGGATGAACTGGTAGGAATTGCGGTAAAGCTCGTCGGCATTGTCCGTCTGCGGCAGCGCCGCGACAATCGAACCGCCGCTGGTTCCCGCCTGCGTGTTCACGGAAGGGCTGTTAACCGCGGAACTGTCCCCGGTCGCCGTCGTCGATTGCGTGTTGCTGCCGGCATCGATCACATTGCCGTTCTTGTCGACGGTGATGGTACCGAAGGTCTTGGGCGGCGCGCCAGTGCCGGTGCCTGTGCCTGGAATAACCTGGCCGGGATCGCCCGTGCCGGAATCGATGATGACGTCCTCGACGGACGATCCCCCGGCGAGGTCGCCGGAGGTCGAAGGCTCTTCCGTGGCGGCTCCGGCAACCGAACTATCGGTCGCCTCGCCAGCATCGGACTTCTTCTGGGTTGCAGGTGCAGCGCCACCCGAGCCCTCAAGCTGCTGCAAGCGGAACTCGTTGTCTTCCTGCTGCTTGCGAATCTGCTCCTGCATCTGCAGAATCTGGAAGTTGAGCTCCTCTACCCGGCCGGTCAGGGCGCGAATCTGCTCTTCCAGCCCGGCCGTGCCGGCCGACTGGGCAAGCTGCACATTGCTTTCAGTCTGGTTGTTCGAACCCTTGTTGCCGAACACGCCCGGCAAACCGATGCTGGGCAGGTGGAAACCGCTATTGGCTGGCACCGAAGTTGCAGTGCCGCTCGCCAGGGCTGCCGCCCCGGAAAAGAGCAACGCCGCCAGCGTGCCGCTCAGGATTGTTCTTAGATGCATATGCCTCTCGCCGTGATTGTAAAAACCCCAATCGAACGCCTGCCCAAGCATTGAAGGGCAGGCGGGACCCGCTTCTAACAGGACGCGAGACTTCGGCCAAATTTTGTTTCGACCTTCACGAAACGAAAAAGGCGGCCCGAAGGCCGCCTTTCCGGTAAATTCTGTTGCATTTATGCCGATCAGGAACCGGCGCCACCCAGCGTGGTGACCGCGCGGCGGTTCTGCGACCAGCAGGAGATGTCGTCGCAAACGGCGACCGGACGTTCCTTGCCGTAGGAAATCGTCTTGATGCGGCCGGCGTTGACGCCCTGGCCAGCCAGGTAGTCGCGGGTGGCGGCAGCGCGGCGTGCGCCGAGCGCGAGGTTGTATTCACGCGTTCCGCGCTCATCGGCGTGGCCTTCGACCACGATCGAATACTGCGAGTACTTGTTCAGCCACTGTGCCTGTCGGGCCAGCGTCTGCTGGGCGTCGGCGCGGATGGAGGTGGAATCGGTGTCGAAGAAGATGCGGTCGCCGATATTGACGGTGAAGTCCTGTGCCGAACCCGGCGTCGCTGCGCCCGCGCCGCCAAGGCCGAGGTCGCCTGCGTTGTTCGGCGATTTCTTCGAAGCACAGCCTGCGATCGCCAGCGAGGCGACCAGTGCGATCATGACCGGATTTGCTGCAAGTTTTGCGATACGGCGCATGCCGCCTCTCCTTCGCATTCGAGTGATTTCGTTGATCTGCCAGTAACCACGTTTGGGTTAACCGGCGTTCAAGAAACACGGTTAAAATTCAGTTTCAGCCGCCGTCCGCGGCCCTTTTCAAGCACTTGCTTCCCGCTGTAGGGCCAAATGCGGCCAAAAGGCGACAAAGCCTTGAAAAAGGGGCATTGCGCCCCCTTTTCGGGATAAACCATCTAGCCGGCGACTATTCGAGCAGCGGCGACCAGGCCGGGTCGGAACCGTAGTTCGCCGTCGGGATCGGCTGTTCGTTGCGACCAGTCAGGTCTATCGAGAAAAGCTTCGGACCGCCGCCGCCCGCAGCATCGCGGAAGAACATCAGCACGCGCCCGTTAGGTGCCCAGGTCGGGCCCTCCTGCTGGAAGCCGGACGACAGGATGCGCTCGCCCGAGCCGTCCGTGCGCATGACGCCGATCTGGAATTCACCGCCGGATTGCTTGGTGAAGGCGATGAGGTCGCCGCGCGGCGACCACACAGGCGTCGAATAGACGCCGTCGCCGAAGGAGATGCGGTTCTGGCCAGAACCGTCAGCACCCATGAGGTAGATCTGCGCACGACCGCCGCGATCCGATGTGAACACGACCTGGCTGCCGTCCGGAGAATAGGACGGCGAGGTGTCGATGGCGGTCGAATTGGTCAGTCGCGTGGTGTTGCGGCTTCTCAGGTCCATGGCGAAGATGTTGGAATTGCCGTCGTCGCGCAGCAGGCTCATGATGACCTTCTGCCCATCGGGCGAAAAGCGCGGCGCAAACGTCATGCCGGGGAAATTGCCGACAAGCTCGCGCTGCCCGGTCTCGATCTGCAGCAGATACACCTTCGGCTGGCCGCTTTCATACGACATGTAGGTGATTTCCTGCCGGTTCGGCGAGAAGCGCGGCGTCAAGACGATCGACTTGCCGTCGGAAAGGAAGCGCGCGTTCGCGCCATCCTGGTCCATGATGGCGAGCCGCTTCTTGCGCGCATTCTTGGCGCCCGACTCGTCGATATAGACGACGCGCGTATCGAAATAGCCCTTTTCGCCGGTCAGCCGCTCATAGATTGCATCGGCGATGATGTGGGCGACGCGGCGGGTGTTGGTATCGTTGGCGAAGAACTGCTCGCCGGAAAGCTGCTGGCCGGCAAAGGTGTCCCACAGCCGGTATTCGGCGCGCACGCGGCCGTCAGCTTCCTTGCTGACGCGGCCCGTCACCAGCGCCTGGGCGTTGATGACCTTCCAGTCGTCGAAGCGCGGCGCAACATCGGGATTGGATATCTTTTCGATGAACGCGCCCTTGTCGATCGGCGCAAACAGGCCGGAACGCTTGAGGTCGGCGGTCACGATGCCGGAAATCTCTGCGCCCAGCGCATCGCCGGCGAGGAAATCGGTGATCGCGATCGGCAACGGCTCGATCGTGCCCTTGTTGACGTCGATTTCCACCAGCGCATGTGCGGGGACGACGGCAAATCCGCCGATGCCACCGGCAAGTGCGGCAGCCATGACCAGCGTTTTCAAGAGTTTCTTCATAAATTCAGCCTCGTTCTGTCCTGTCCGGCATTAGCTTCTGAGGTTGGGGATTCAGGTCAGGACGAGCCGAAAATGACGGATATCGAGAACCGGCGCGCAATGTACGTGAAGGTACATGAGCACCGGAAGCGCAGATATCCGACATTTGCAGGCCGTCATCACCTGAATCCACCTAGAACATGTCGCTCGGATCGAAATTCACCACCACTTCCGACCAACTGTCATATTTGTCGGACGGAAGGTTGAAGGGCGCGCACTTCTGCACCGCCCGAACCGCGGATTCCGCGGCAGTTCTGCCCGGACCCGACGCAGCGCCGCCCGCGATGATCTCCGGCCTGCCTTCCAGCACGCCGGACGGATCGAGATGGAAGCGTACCGAAACCTTGAGCATCGCCGCGTCGTCAACGCCGGCCGGAATGCTCCAGCAGCCGCCAAGCTTCTGGCGCAGCGCATCCATCTCGTTTTGCGACAGCCGGTTGCCGCCGGTCGACTTGTCACCGCCAAGCGACGCTTCCTGGGTCGAGCGCTTGGCGCCGCCGCCGGAAGGCTTTTGCTTGTTGAGCAGCGCCGCCACTTCGTCGGCGTTGAATTCCTTGTCTTCCGACTTCGGCTTCGATGCCGCTTCCTTGACCGGCTTTTCCGAATCCTTGCGGTCCGGCGCCTTGGCTGTTTCAGCCTCAGCCGGCTTCGGCCGCGGCTTCATCTCGGGAACCGGCGCGGAGTCCGGCAGTTGCGCGGCCTCGGCCGGCTTCTGCTCGGCGGCAATCGCCTCTGCAACCGCATCCGGCTTGACGGCAGCCGTCTTTTCTTCGGTCGGCTGCTGCGGCGGATCGGGTTCCTTGACCGGGTCGGGCTTCACCTCTTCCTTGGGCTGCGGCACCGGCGTCACATCCGTGGCGGGAACCGGCTTCGGCTCTTCCTTCGGCTTCTGCACCTCTTCCGGCTTGGGCTGTTCCTTCGGCTCAGGCGCGGGCGGGGTAGCGGCAGCGGTATCGACCGGCTTCGGCTTTGCTTCCGGCGTGATCGGCTTCTTGGTGTCGACGCTGTTTTCGCCGACATCCTGGGCGTCCGCGACGATATCCGGACGCTTGGTCGGCATTGGCGCCGCCTTCTCCTTCATCGTGGCCTTCTTGTCGCCCTGCTGGATCTGGGTGATTTCCTCGAGCGGCACGATATCGACAGGCAGCGCCTCGACGTCGGTTACCTCGAAGGCAGCCGGCGCCGACAGCGAAAACAGCCCGACAACGAGCACCGCCGCATGCATGACCACCGATGTCGTGAGGCCGACCTTCAAGATTGCTATTCCTGTTCCTGAAGCGTGACGAGGCCGAGGTTCTTGTAGCCGGCGGCCGAGATGCGGGCCATGACCTTCATCACCGTGCCGTAGTCGGCGGTCTTGTCGCCGCGCACATAGATGCGTTCCTCATAGCCTGTCTTGGAAATCGCCTCGAGTTTCGGCACCACCTCTTCGAGCGGGATTTCCGTTTCCTGCAGATAGATCTGGCCGGTCTCGTTGACCGAGACGGTGATCGGCTGCGTGTCCGAATTCATCGGCTTGGCCTGCGTCTCCGGCAGGTCGATCGGCACGCCGACCGTCAACAGCGGCGCCGCCACCATGAAGATGATGAGCAGCACCAGCATGACGTCGACAAACGGCGTCACGTTGATTTCCGACATCAGCGTGTTGCGGCGACCGCGCCTGCCGCGCCCGCCTCTGGCTCCACCGCCTGTACCCAATGACATTCCCATGATCGAACCTCAGGCTGCCTTGGCGACTTTTTCATCGATTTGGCGCGACAGTATGGCGGAGAACTCATCCGAGAAGCCCTCCATGCGCGCCGCCAGCTTGCCGGCATCCGATGACAGCTTGTTGTAGGCGATAACCGCCGGAATGGCCGCGAGCAGGCCGATTGCCGTTGCGAGCAGCGCTTCCGCGATGCCGGGCGCAACCACCGCGAGGCTGGTCGACTTCGAACCGGCGATGGCCTGGAAAGACGTCATGATGCCGACGACGGTGCCGAACAGGCCGATGAACGGGGCTGCCGAGCCGATGGTGGCGAGGAAGCCCAGCCGGCCTTCCAGCCGCTCCATCTCGCGCGTCAGCGCAAGGTCCATCGCCTTGTCGATGCGCGTCTGCAGTCCGAGCGGCGACTTCGCGCCCTTCTCGAAGCTCTTCTTCCATTCGCGCATTGCGGCGACGAAGATCGAGCTCATGCCCGAGGTCTTGCGGTCGGCCAGCGTGCGGTAGAGCTCCTCCAGCGACTGCCCCGACCAGAAAATCTGCTCGAAGCGGTTGAGCGCCAGTTTCATGCGGCTATACGAGATGACCTTGTCGACCACGATGGCCCATGTCCAGATCGAGGCGCCGAGCAGGCCGATCATGACCAGCTTGACCACCCAGTTGGCCTGCATGAACAGAGCCCAGATCGACAGTTGCGCTGCCGGTTCGGCGAGAGCGATATTTTCCATCCAAACGTTCCTTAAAACTTCCCGGGCGTGGCTCTCTGCTAGCCCACGGCGCATTACCCCTTGTGGCCCGTACGCGCGAACCTGTCGGAAATGCCCCAAATAGCGCTGATAGCGGCCTTTTCAGGGCAAATCTTGGTGAAACGAAGGCGCACGATTCCCGTTAATTCTCATCAATCCGTTCATGAACCGTTATCGTTAAGGATGAGTTAGGGCCAAACGGCGCGCGCTGCCGCATTTTGGCACAGGCGGCAAAAGCCGCGTCTGGCGGGATCGCGATGAGAACGGCCGGGTTATCTGCTTTCAGGGGAGCCGAAACTCAGTTTCTCGGCATGAATGCCGCGATCCATTCCTTCGGAAAGCGGCGCGGACGGCCGTTTTCGCCGATGATCGCGGCCTCAACCTTGGCTTCAACCAGTACATCTTCGCCGCGCTTCAATTGCTGCGCCATGAAAATGCGCGCGCCAGATACCTCCAGCGTGCGCGTTTCCACCGTCAGGATATCGTCGATGCGGGCCGGCGCGTGGAAATCGATTTCCATGCGCCGCACCACCCAGACGATCTTCTCGCCATGCTTGCCGTCTGCAAGCTCGGTATGGTGGACACCTGCCAGCCGCAGGAAATCGGAACGGCCGCGCTCGAAGAATTCGAGATAGCGGGCATGGTACACGACGCCGGAAAAATCGGTGTCGGCATAGTAGACCCGCGCCATCAGCCGGTGGCCGAACGGCGTCAGCGCCCCGGAAATGCCGGCTGTCAGGTCTTCCCCCGATTCACCATGAATGCCCATTGCGCTTTCCTTTTCATGCCCGCCAAGGCAGATGTCCTTCGCGATTTCGGACTTAGATGCGATGGCACCGTTGGGCGTGATGATCAAGGGCTTGGGGGCAGTTCTGTTGCTGCTCGCAGCACTTGCGCTGCCTGCCAACGCTGCAACCTTCACCATGAAGCGCGGCCTCAATCTCGACATCTGGACGACATGGCCCGGCGAAGACAAATGGGCCGACCGCGACGCGATCCTGCCCTATCCCGAATGGCGCAAATTCCTCACTGAGGCCGATCTTGAAGCCCTGAAAGCCTCCGGCTTCGATTTCCTGCGCATGCCGGTCGATCCGGCCCCCTTCCTGTCCGCCAAGACCGTTGCGTTGCGCGACGACCTCTACGCCAGCGTGCTGGAATCGGCGCGCATGGTGAACCGCGCCGGCCTGAAAGTCGTGGTCGACCTGCATCTCATCCCCGCTGGCGGCAACCGCAGCGTCGGCATGGGCGAGGTCATGGCCGACCCCGCCTTGTTCGACGCCTATGTCGAGGTCGTGCGAAAGATGGCGGCCACGCTCGCCGGCGAAGACCCGTCCAAGATAGCGTTCGAGCCGATGAACGAGCCGGTTGTGGATTGCGATGCCGACAACACCCATTCCTGGCCGGACAAGCTGCAGCGCCTTTACGCGGCGGCGCGCGCCTCGGCGACCAAGCTTACGCTCGTGCTTTCCGGCGGCTGCTACGCCAGCGCCGAGGCCCTGTCCAAAGTCGATCCGGCAGCCATCGCCGACGACAACGTCATCTGGACCTTTCACTCCTACGATCCGTTCCTGCTCACCCATCAGGGCGCGACATGGGCCGGCGATTTCATTCCCTATGTCACCGGCCTGCCCTACCCTCTGACCGCCGTCCCGCGCTCAGAGCTTGATGCCACGCTCGATATCATCCGCGCCCGCATCAAGGCGGAAGCTCCGTGGGCCCGCCGCAACGGCCTGCTCACCTATCTCGACGAACAGGTTGCACTGGTCGATAGCGACGAAAAGCTGCTCGAGATCCTGGACGCGCCATTCAGCAAGGTCGAGGCATGGGCCAAGGCCAACGGCATCAAGCCGGAAAATATCACGCTTGGCGAATTCGGAATGATCCGGCAGGAATACGGCAATCCCCATGTCATGCCCGCCAGGTACCGCGCCGCTTATGCCCGCGACATGATCGCCCGCGCCGAAGCGCACGGCTTCTCATGGTCGCTATGGGGGTATGGCGGCGCCTTCGGCGTCGTCGAAGCTTTCGAGGGCAAGAAGGCTGAGCCGGATGTGCTGGAGATGGTGAGAAAGCTGGCGAAGTAGGCTCTACTCCCCAGCCTAGCGCCCTCTCCAAAGCAAGTTTTGGCAGTTGAAGGGGGGCTCAGTCCTTACCCCCACCCCTAACCCCTCCCCGCAAGGGGGAGGGGGACTTTGTCGTTGCCGCTCCGGATGAATTCAATGGTGATTGACTCATGACGGACTGCGACGGGATTCCCCTCCCCCTTGCGGGGAGGGGTTAGGGGTGGGGGTAAACCCCATACGCGATGGCCACCGCTAGCGGATGGCAGCCACTTTACTCTTCCTGAAACAAACTTATCTGCTGCTGGGCAAGGTCGGCCGGCGCATCGAGCCCAAGATGCCGCCATGCATTGGCAGTCAGCACGCGACCGCGCGGCGTCCGCTGGATGAACCCCTGCTGGATCAGGTAAGGCTCAATAATGTCCTCGATGGCATCGCGCGGCTCCGACAACCCCGCCGCGATGGTCTCGACGCCAACCGGCCCGCCGCCGAAATTATTGGCGATCATCGACAGATACCGTCGGTCGAGCGCATCGAGGCCGAGCCCATCGACCTCAAGCCTCGACAGCGCCTCGTCGGCAATCCTGCGATCGACATGGCCGTCGCCGGCCACCGCCGCGAAGTCGCGCACGCGCCGCAAAAGGCGACCGGCAATGCGCGGCGTGCCGCGTGCGCGCCTGGCGATTTCCACCGCGCCGTCATCACCAAGCGGCATGCCAAGGATGCGCGCGCCGCGCCTGACGATCAGTTCCAGTTCCTCGACGGTGTAAAAATTAAGCCGCACCGGAATGCCGAAGCGGTCGCGCAGCGGATTGGTGAGCAGGCCGAGCCGCGTCGTGGCCGCCACAAGCGTGAAGCGGGCGAGGTCGATCTTCACAGACCGCGCCGCCGGTCCTTCGCCGATGATCAGGTCGAGCTGGAAATCTTCCATTGCCGGATAGAGGATTTCCTCCACCGCCGGGTTCAGCCGGTGGATTTCGTCGATGAACAGCACGTCGCGGTCTTCGAGATTGGTCAAAAGGGCCGCGAGATCGCCCGCCTTGGCGATGACCGGCCCCGAAGTCGAGCGGAAGTTGACGCCCATTTCGCGCGCCATGATCTGCGCAAGCGTCGTCTTGCCGAGGCCCGGGGGACCGACGAACAGCACATGGTCGAGCGCCTCGCCGCGCCCCTTGGCCGCCTCGATGAACACTTTGAGGTTGGCGCGCGCCGCCGCCTGGCCGACAAACTCGTCCAGCACCTGCGGGCGCAAGGTCTGCTCGGCGTCCTCGCCGCGCTTTTCGGGTGTGATGAGACGGGGTGAAAGGCTCATTTACCTGTCCTGCCACGCCTCTCGCTCAGGGGCAAGCAAGGCGTCACCGCGCCAGTTCCTTCAGCCCGAGGCGGATCAGCTTGGCCGAATCGGCATCGTCGCCGGCAGCCTTCATGGCCGCCGCGACCGCATTGGCGGCGGTGTCGCGCGAATAGCCGAGATTGACCAGCGCCGACACAGCATCCGCAATCGGTGCCGGAGCGACCCCCTCGCCCAGTTCCTGTTTCAAACCGATGGTGCCGGAAGCGGAGCCGGCATAGGCCGGTGCCTTGTTCTTGAGCTCGGTGACGATGCGCTCGGCCACCTTCTTCCCGACGCCCGGCGCGCGGCTCACCATGGCGATGTCGCGCAGAGCAATCGCATTGGCGAGATCGGCGGGCGCCAGCGTGGACAGGATCGCCAGCGCCACCTTGGCCCCGACGCCCTGCACGTTGTTCATCAAGAGGCGGAACCACTCGCGCTCCAGCGCCGACTGGAAGCCAAAGAGGCGGATCATGTCCTCGCGAACATAGGTTTCGATGAACAACATCACCGCTTCGCCCGGCGCGGGCAGCGCTGCAAGCGTTCGCGCCGAACAGAAGGCGACGTAGCCCACGCCGTGCACATCGACGATGCAATGATCCTCGTCGATCTCGTCCAGCGTCCCCTTGAGCTTGCCGATCATGGTTGCCCCCCTCAAGCTCCCATCAAGCCAGTGCCATCCGGTAGGCGACGCTCTGCCGATGATGGGCGTGGCAAATGGCGATGGCCAGCGCGTCGGCGGCATCTTCCGAATCGAAGACCGCCTTGGGCAACAGCACCTTGACCATCATGTGGATCTGCTTCTTGTCGCCATGGCCGACGCCGATGACCGTCTTCTTGACCGCGTTCGGCGCATATTCGGCCACCGGCAGACCGGCCTGCGCCGGCACCAGCATGGCAATGCCGCGCGCCTGCCCGAGCTTCAGCGTCGCCGTCGCGTCCTTGTTGACGAAGGTCTGCTCCACCGCCGCCTCATGCGGCATCGCCGAATGCACAACTTGCGAAAGCCCGTCATGCAACTGGCAAAGCCGCGAGGCCAGGGAGAGCTTTTCGTCCGAACGCACGGTTCCCGCCGCCACGAAATGCAGCGAATTGCCGAGGCTCTCGACTATCCCCCAGCCGGTGCGCCTCAGCCCCGGATCAATACCGATGATACGAATCGCGTCCGCCATTTGCCCACTCTAGCCACCGCCGGCAGACTTGCCAGCGATTTGTGAACAAACCGGAAACAAAGCTTGGGAAAAGCGGAGGCGGCTCTTAGCCCGAAAAGGCCTTGCGGCGTCAGCCGCGCGCGAAGGCGTGGTTGAGCAGCGAAATCTGGTCGGAAACCGGATTGCCGCGACGGCCTTCAACCGGCAGCTTGACGATGCCGCCGCCGTAAATCTCTTCGTCCATGCGCCGCACCAGCGATTGCAGGCGCAGCGAGCGCTTGACCAGATCGACGAAGTCCTCCGGCAGTTCGCTCCAGCCGGCGGCATCCTCATGCGCCGAAACCGTGTCGAGGCGCACCTTGGATTTCTCCGAAGCCACCTGGTCGCGCGTCATCTCGCCGGAATTGGCCGCGCGCTGCAACAAGAGCCACGAGGCGATCTGCATCAGCCTGGTGGTCAGTCGCATCGATTCGGCCGCGTAAAGCGTCGCGGCTACCCTCGAGAGCTTCTTGGCCTCGGCCCGGCCCTTGCCGTCCAGATATTCGGCGGCCTGTTCGACCAGCCCCATGCCTTCGTTGTAGAGCGGACGGAAGGATTGCGAAAACACCCGGCGCTCGGCCAGCTTCACTGTGTTCGTGCTTTCCTTCGAAAGTTCGTTCATCGGTACACCCTGTCCGCTGCAGCAGGCCGACTCAGAAAAAGGCCGCCGCCGCGCTCACCCCGCTATACAATTTGAAAATGCGCCGCGTCTTCGTTCAAGGCAAGCACATGTTTAACAAAAGGTTAATATGAACAGGCTGGCCCTTGCGGCAAGGTCAGCGTCCCGGAAAAAGCACAAAAAAAGAGCCGCGGATGAGGCGGCTCTCAGGAGTTTAACAGGGAGGCGTCAAACAAAGTGGCTCCAACCACTCGGTAAGAATCCAGATAACTGGATGGGTATAGTAAACATCCGTAAAGCTTAATGATGCCTTAACGATGCCGAGATTTTTTGTTTGAAATGCCGGTGATCTTGGTCTCCGGCCTCGCCTTCCCTTGGCGTCAGTTGCGTCCCCACAGCGCCGGCAGCGCAATGAAGGCGAACAGGAACATCGCCGCGTAGAAGCCCATCGAGGCGATCGCCACCAGCGGCTCGATGCTCTCGTGGCCGCCAAGCAAAATGAACAATCCGACGAGAAGCAGGATACCGCTCACCGCAGTAAGCCAGAAATGTATGGTGGCGATCGTCTTGGCCGCCACCGCCGGAAACAGGTGGTAGAAGAAGGCGAAGACCGCCGACATCAGCCAGCCCGCCACCATCGTGTGCGCGTGCGTCGGCATTTGCGAATGGTCCTGGCTGATCGACATGGACAGGCCAATCGCCATCCCGCACAGCGCATAGATGATGGCCAGTGTAAAGAAGTTGCGTGATACGCCTTGCATGACAGTTGCTCCCGATTGCCTTTTCCCCCGCGGGAATGGGTGACGGATGCGCGAACCAATTGTTTTGTCTTGATAAAGCTCCGCTTGCAGGCCACGCCCTTCATCAAGGCTGCTGCAAGCTCCGTCCCTCCCACGTACATGTACGATAGCTAAAATCCGTGATTTCCGCAACGTAAACGAAGCGGAAACTCAGCCGGCTTTCGCCATCTCGCGCAGGCGGAACTTCTGGATCTTGCCGGTCGAGGTCTTGGGAATCTCGGCGAAGATGATCGCCTTCGGCACTTTGAAACGCGCCAGGAGGCTGCGGCAATGCTCGATGATGTCGGCTTCGCTGGCCGTCCTGCCCGGCTTCAGCTCGACATAGGCCACCGGCACCTCGCCCCATTTATCATCGGCGCGGCCCACCACGCCGCAGGCGGCAACGGCAGCATGCTTGTAGAGCGCATCCTCGACCTCGATCGAGGAAATGTTCTCGCCGCCGGAGATGATGATGTCCTTCGAGCGGTCCTTGATCTGGATATAGCCGTCGGGATGCATGACGCCGAGGTCGCCCGAATGGAACCAGCCGCCCGCGAATGCTTCGTCGCTGGCCGCCCGGTTCTTCAGATAGCCCTTCATGACGATATTGCCGCGGAACATCACCTCGCCGATGGTCGCGCCGTCAGCCGGCGTCGCCTGCATCGTCTCGGGATCGATCACCGACAGATCTTCCAGCGCCGCGTAGCGCACGCCCTGGCGCGCCTTCATCGCCGTGCGCGCACCCTTGTCCAGCCCGTCCCACTCCTCGTGCCATTCATTGACCACCGCCGGGCCGTAGGTCTCGGTCAGCCCATAAAGGTGAGTGACCTCAAACCCGGCATCGGCCATGCCGGACAGCACCGCTTCCGGCGGCGGGGCGGCAGCCGTGTTGAACGACACGGTCTGCGCGAACGTGCGCTTGTCCTCATCCGGCGCGTTGATCAAAAGCGACATCACGATCGGTGCACCGCACAGATGCGTCACGCCGTAATCGGCGATTGCCGCATACATCTGTTTCGCCCGCACCCAGCGCAGGCACACATGCGTGCCAGCCTGCACGGCCAGCGTCCACGGAAAGCACCAGCCGTTGCAGTGGAACATCGGTAGCGTCCACAGGTAAACGCAATGCTTGCCCATGCCGGCATGGATGGTGTTGGTGTAGGCCATCAGCGCGGCACCGCGATGATGGTAGACGACGCCCTTCGGGTTGCCTGTGGTGCCGGAGGTGTAGTTCAGCGAAATCGCGTCCCACTCGTCATCCGGCATCGACCAGGCGAAATTCTCGTCGCCCGCCCCCAGGAACTCCTCGTAGTCGCGACTGCCGATCCGCTCACCCTTCGGATAGGGCGCATCGGAAGGATAGTCCGGATCGTCATAATCGATGACCAGCGGCTTGACCTTGGCGAGCCCCAGCGCCTCCTTCACCACGCCGGAAAACTCGCGGTCGACGATCAAGACCTTCGTCTCGGCATGGTCGAGTTGGAAGGCGATGATCGCCGCATCGAGCCGCGTGTTCAGGCAATGCAGCACTGCCTTCACCATCGGCACGCCGAAATGCGCCTCCAGCATCGCCGGCGTGTTGGACAGCATCACCGTCACCGTATCGCCCTTGCCGATGCCCTCCCTTGCAAGCGCCGAGGCAAGCTTGAGCGAGCGCCGCCAGAAATCGCGGTAGCTGATGCGCTGGTTGCCGTGGATGATCGCGATATGCGCGGGAAACACCTTCGCCGCCCGCTCAAGATAGGTCAGCGGCGTCAGATTCTGATAGTTGGCCGGATTCTTGTCGAGGTCGCGCTCGAAGGAACTTCCCATCCCATTCTCCCCAACTGGTAATCGCTGCTCTAAGCACACGAGACGGCCTGCGTCATTTCTACATTAGATCAACAAGCCCGTCCCACAACAGCTTGAGCGCCACCAGTCCCACCGTGGCGTAGGTGAAGGGATAAAACACTTCCGGCTTCATGCGCCGCACCAGGAAGGCCCCGGCAAGCGTCGCCAGCGGAGCCAATGGCGCCAGCGCCAGCGAGGCGGTCAAATTGGTGGTGTCGAACTGGCCGAGTGCGAAATAGGGCACCAGCTTGACGGCATTGGTGATCGCGAAAAACAGCGTCGAAGTCCCCGACAGCACTTTCGGGTCGAGCCGGATCGGCAGCGCATAGACCTGGAACGGCGGCCCGCCGACATGGGCGACGAAACTGGTGAAGCCGGCCACCGCGCCCCAGAAGGCGGCGGCGATGCGGTTCGGCTGGGCGGCATGGTCGGCCCCGTGCCGCAGCAGCAGATAAAGCCAGCGCAGCACGAAGACGATGGCGACGGCCCCAACGATCAGCCGCACCATGTCCTGCGTCACCAGCGCGGCCGTCAGCCAGCCAAGGCCGATGCCGGCGATCGAACCCGGCAACATGTCGATCAGCATCCTGCGGTCATAAACGCCGCGCCACGTCCACACCGCGGCAACGTCCATCAGGCACAGGATCGGCAACAGGATTGCGGCGGCCTGCACCGGCGGCATGGTCAGCGCCATCAAAGGCACGCCGACGAAGCCGACTGCGCCGCCAAAGCCGCCCTTCGAAAGGCCGACCAGAAGCACGGCCGGAATGGCCGTGGCGTAGAACCATGGATCGAGCAGAAGGTCTGTCATCGGGCGATTGTGTTTGAGGTCGGACGCAATCTTTAGCCGAAATTCCGGTCCGTCGCGACCGCAAAACTTGCGCCTCCCGCCGGCCATGCGCCTGTTCAACATCGACGCTTTGCTCTATGCCGCAATGCAACCAACTTCGCCCCGCATAGGCGATTGCCGGAACCGACTGCCATGAACCCAGACACGCCACCCAATCGCTGCCGCATCGTGCTGATCGCACCGCCCGCCCTCAAGGCCGACCGCCTCGCCGAAGCCTTGCAGGGCGGCGACGTCGCTTCGCTCATCCTGCCGCAGGGCGACATTGACGAAGCCGCCTTCCAGGCAATGGCCGAAAAACTCGTCCCGCTCGCCCAGAAGGCGGGTGCCGCCGCCATCATTGCCGGCGACAGCCGCATCGCCGGCCGCGTCCATGCCGACGGCATCCACATCGAGGGATCGAGGCCCGACCTCGCCGACGCCATCGAGCGCCTGCAAGACAAGATGATGGTCGGCACCGGCGGCGTCAAAACCCGCGACGACGCGCTCGATCTCGGCGAAGAGCGGCCCGACTACATGTTCTTCGGCCGCTTCGGCTTCGACACCACGCCAGAGCCGCACAAGCGCAACCTGGCGCTCGGCGCGTGGTGGGCGGAGATGATCGCCGTGCCGTGCATCGTTCTCGGCGGCAACGACGTCGCCTCGGTCGAACAGGTTGCGCAGACGGGCGCGGAATTCGTTGCGCTGTCCGCTGCCGTCTTCGCCGATGGCGTCGATGCGCGCGCAGCTATTGCCAGGGCAAATGCGTTGCTCGACGAAACCGCCCCACGCTTCGAGGACTGATGATGGCGCGTCGCTTGGCACTGGCTTCGGTTTTCGTCTGCGCCTGCCTCGCAAGTGCGGCCGCCGAAACCGTTCCGGCCACGACAGCGTCAACTCCCGCGCCGGAAGCCCCGGCGGCTCAGGCTCCTGCAACACCGTCTCCCACCGTAAAAGCTCCGGCGGCGCAAACCCCTGCTCCCGCTGAGAAGAGCGACAAGCCGGCCATGCCGAACCTGCCGCAGCCCGCAACGACCGTATCGCCCGGTCCGTTGCCGTCGGCTGACGGCCTTGACCCGGCCCGTTTCGGTGCGCGCCCGGCGGATGAAGCCTACGGCGCCTATCAGCGCGGCCTCTACAAGACCGCCTACAACCTCGCTTTGCCGCGCGCCCAAAACGGCGATCCGGCGGCGCAGACCCTTCTCGCCGAAATCCTGTCGCGCGGCCTCGGCGTGCCGGCAAACGCAGCCGAAGCGGCAAAATGGTATTCCGCCGCCGCCGAGCGCGGCATCCCGGAAGCGCAGTTCCAATATGCCCTGATGCTGCTCGACGGCCGCTTCGTGACGAAGGACGAAAAGCAGGCCTACGCGCTGATGCAGGCGGCTGCCGAGGCCGGCAATCCGCTGGCGCAGTTCAATTTCGCCCAGTTGCTGGTCAAGGAAGATTCCGGCGATGCCGGTTTGACGCGGGCCGTCTCCTATTACGAGCGCGCCGCCGATGCCGGGGTTGCCGACGCGCAATATGCGATGTCGCAGATTTACGCCAACGGTGCCGGCGGCAAGGCGCAGAACGACACGCAGGCGCTGCTGTTCCTGGCAAGAGCTGCGCGCCAGAACTACGACACCGCCCAGCTGGATCTCGGCGAATGGCTGATCGAGGGGCGCGGCGGCAAGCGCGACCTGAAGGCAGGTTTCAGCTGGATGCTGGCTGCGGCCAATGGCGGCAACGTCGCCGCCCAGAACCGGCTGGCCAAGCTCTATATGGGCGGCATCGGCACCGAGCCGGACTCCATCCTCGCCGGCGCATGGTACATCGTCGCCCGCCGTGCCGGCCTGATCGATTCCGAGATGGAAGACTTCATGCACGGCTTGACCGACGACGAAACCAAAAAGGCGCTGCAAAGGGCAAACCGCCTGCCCTGACCGTGCGTCGGGGTCGCATCTCTTGCCTCTTTCGGTGAAGTGTGGTCTTGGAAGCGCCGAAATCGCCGCTTTCGGCGATCACCCCACTTCGGACCCAGAAATCATGGCCAAGATCAGCGGCAGCGAAATTCGCCCCGGCAGCGTCGTCGAACACGATGGCGGACTGTGGGTGGCGGTCAAGACCAATACGGTAAAGCCCGGCAAGGGCGGCGCCTACAACCAGGTCGAACTGAAAAACCTCATCAACGGCACCAAGCTCAACGAGCGTTTCCGCTCGGCCGAAACCGTCGAGCAGGTCGATCTCGAATACAAGGATTTCTCCTTCCTCTACGAGCAGGGCGAAGCACTGGTGTTCATGGACACCGAAAGCTACGAGCAGCTTGAACTCCAGAAGGATTTCGTCGGCGAGCGCGCCGCCTTCCTGCAGGACGGCATGATGGTTACGGTGCGCCTCTATGGCGAAAGGCCGATCGGCGTATCCTTGCCCGATCAGGTCGTGCTGACCATCACCGAGGCCGACCCGGTCGTGAAGGGCCAGACGGCTGCTTCCTCCTACAAGCCCGCCGTGCTCGAAAACGGCATCCGCGTGCTGGTTCCGCCGTTCATCGCGGCAGGCGAGCGCATCCTCGTCGATACCAACGAGATCACCTACCTGCGCCGCGCCGACTAGTATCGCGCAGCGCAAGACAGAACCGGAGACTTTCCTGAAATGGCCCGTTCAGCTCTCCTCAACGTCATGGTCCAGGCCGCAATGAAGGCTGGCCGTTCGCTTTCGCGCGATTTCGGCGAGGTGCAGAACCTGCAGGTTTCGCTGAAGGGCCCCGGCGACTATGTCAGCCAGGCCGACCGCAAGGCCGAGGACATCATCTTTACCGAACTGTCCAAGGCCCGTCCCGGCTACGGCTTCCTCATGGAAGAACGCGGCGCGGTCGCGGGTGACGACGACCAGCATCGCTGGATCGTCGATCCGCTCGACGGCACCACCAATTTCCTGCACGGCATTCCGATGTTCTCGATCTCCATCGCGCTGGAGCGGCAGGGTCAGATCGTCGCCGGCATCATCTACAATCCCGCCCTGGACGAGCTTTACACCGCCGAGCGCGGCGGCGGCGCTTACGTCAATGACCGCCGCTTGCGCGTCGCGGCCCGCAACAAGTTAACCGACGCCGTCATCGGCTGCGGCGTGCCGCATCTTGGCCGAGGCCACCACGGCAACTTCCTCATCGAGCTGCGCAACGTCATGGCCGAGGTCGCCGGCATTCGCCGCATGGGCTCGGCAGCCCTCGACCTTGCCTATGTCGCCGCCGGCCGCATGGACGGCTTCTGGGAAGCCAATCTTTCGGCATGGGACATCGCCGCCGGCCTGTTGATGGTGCGCGAAGCAGGCGGCTTCGTCTCCGACATGGATGGCGGGCAGGCCATGCTCGACGACGGCACGGTCGTGGCCGGCAACGAAGCAATCCACCGCACGCTTCTCAAGACGCTCAAGAAGCCGATTGCACCGCGTTCATAGCGGCGAGCGCTTTCAACGTCTGCAAGCACCACTTTCAATTTTGCCGGAATTCCGTTTAGAGTCCTGACGCGCGGCGGAATCGGATGGAACACGCATGTCTTTGCTAAGATCGTTCGGAATTGGCGGGAGCTCGGATGTGCTGAGCTATGATCCGCACAAGCTGTCCAGTCCGCAAGTCTTCCTGCTGACCATGGTCATCTTCCTTGCCATCGTCGGCTTCATCGCCATCATCCTCACCCGCCAGATCCAGGCCGCCTTCGTCACCAATCCCGGCCTCAACGGCCTCATCCTTGGCGTTCTCATCGTCGGCATCCTGCTGGCGTTCGCGCAGGTCGGACGGCTGTTTCGCGAAGTGCGCTGGGTCAACTCCTTCCGCGCCGGGTCCGAAACGACCGAACCGGTGCTGCTGGCGCCGATGAAGGCGATGCTCGGCCGCTCGGCCTCGATGGCCTTTTCGACCAGCTCCATGCGCACCATGCTGGATTCGATCGCGACCCGTCTCGACGAAAGCCGCGATACCTCGCGCTATCTCGTCGGGCTCCTGATCTTCCTCGGCCTGCTCGGCACCTTCTGGGGTCTGCTTCACACCATCGGCTCGATCAGCGACACCATCCAGTCGCTCGACCCCGGCACCGGTGATTCCGCTTCGGTTCTCGAAGCCTTGAAGCAGGGGCTTGCCGCGCCGCTGTCCGGCATGGGCACCGCCTTTTCGTCATCGCTGTTCGGCTTGTCCGGCTCGCTGGTGCTGGGCTTCCTCGACCTGCAGTCCGGCCGCGCCCAGAACCGCTTCTATACCGAGCTTGAAAACTGGCTGTCCTCCGTCACCGACCTGTCGTCGGACATCGCCGTTCCCGAAGGCTTGAAGGCGGAAACCTCCGACGAGATCCGCGCGCTGTCCGAACGCCTGCGCTCGATGCAGGAAACCGGTGCTTCAAATCCGCGCGTGGCAACGGCCATGGCCAACCTCGCCGACGGCATTTCCGGCCTGGTCAAGAACATGCGCTCCGAACAGCAGATCATGCGCGATTGGGTAGAGGCCCAGTCCGACGAGCAGCGTGCCATGCGTGAAACGCTGGACAAGATCGCCGACGCCCTGAAGAAGCAAGGGGTAAACTAGACCATGCTGCTGTCGGGTTGGGCCATTCTGCCGGAGTTGGTTCGCGGCAAGGTCGAGGGGTTCGGCGAAGGTCGTACCGGTAGTACGGCCGAGCCGAAGCCCGAAGGATTTGACACGAACCGGGCCGGTAGCATGGTCCAAGCTGGCGGGAGCATGGTCTGATGGCCTTGGCTCGCGGGCGTCGCAGCGACCGCCACATCGATTACTGGCCGGGTTTCGTCGATGCCCTGTCGACGCTCCTGCTTGCCATCATGTTCCTGCTCTCGGTCTTCGTGCTGGCGCAGTTCCTCTTGAGTCGCGAGATTTCCGGCAAGGACGAAGTCCTCAACCGGCTGAACTCGCAGATCAACGAACTCACCCAGTTGCTGGCACTCGAAAAGGGCAACACCCAGGACGCTCAGGACGCGCTGGCCAACCTGCAGGCGTCGCTGTCCGCCTCCGAAGCGGAAAAGAGCCGGCTCGAACAGTTGCTGTCGCAAGGCGCAGGTGCGGACTCCGCCGCCAACGCCCGCGCCGACCAGCTTACCGGCGAACTCGACAGCCAGCGCCAGATCAGCCAGCGCGCGCTGTCGCAGGTCGAATTGCTCAATCAGCAGATTTCCGCGCTGAGGAAGCAGATCGCGGCACTTGAACAGGCGCTCGACGTCTCCGAGCAGCGCGACCGCGAATCCAACACCAAGATCGCCGACCTCGGCCGTCGCCTCAACGTCGCGCTTGCCCAGCGCGTTCAGGAACTGAACCGCTACCGCTCCGATTTCTTCGGGCGGCTGCGCGAAATCCTCGCCGACCGCGAAAACATCCGCATCGTCGGCGACCGCTTCGTCTTCCAGTCGGAAGTCCTGTTCCCGACCGGCTCCGACCAGATCAACGATGCCGGCCAGGTCGAGATGAAGAAGCTCGCCGACGCCATCATCGAATTGCAGAAGGAAATCCCGCCCGAGATCAACTGGGTGCTGCGCGTCGATGGTCACACCGACACCAAGCCCTTGTCCGGCACCGGGCGCTACAAGGACAATTGGGAGCTTTCCAGCGCCCGCGCCACGTCGGTGGTGAAGCTGCTCATCGCCAACGGCGTTCCCGCCAACCGGCTTGTCGCCGCCGGCTTCGGCGAGTTCCAGCCGCTCGACGAGGCCGACACCGACGAAGCCCGCACCAAGAACCGCCGCATCGAGCTCAAGCTGACCGAACGCTAAGCCGCGCCGCGATCCGGTTGGCGAAACGAGCATGTCGAGATTCGGGTCAGGGCGAGCCGAAATGGCGGATTTCTGAGAACCGGAGCGGAGTGTACATTTGGTACATGAGCACCGGAAGCGCAAGAAAGCTGCCAGTGCAGGCCGCCATCACCCGAATATCGCCACGCTCGGTTTAGGGTATGAAATAAGGCCGACAAGACCGCCCACAATTATCTTTTTGTAATTACACTTTGCCGCCCGCCGCTCCTAGCTTGGCCTCGGACCGGGAACCGCCGGCGGTGTTCCAACACCGCGACCCGACGGGACCGGACGGTCCATGCAGCAATGGCTGTCCAAGCCTTGCTTCAACAAGGAGACGCAAAGATGCGCTCTTTCCTGATACCGACAATCGCACTTGCCTCAATTCTGGCGGCAACCCCTCTTGCAGCCGCCTATGCCGCCGGCCATAGCGCCTCATTTGACGGCAACAGCGACCACACCACCAGACTGGACGAGCAGGTCGCGCCCACCGCTCACGGCGCACGCCTCACCAACATCCTCAACGACTTGCAAGGCATCGACCAGGGCATCGCGGACGCCCGGCAAGAGAAGCGGATCACGCCCGCCACCGCCCGCAGCCTGCAAGTGCAGGCATCGACCATCGGCGCATCGGCTGAACGCGTTGCCCGAGCCGATCACGGCCGCGTGCCCAATCCGCAATATCGCAAGCTGATCGGCCAGATCGACAATCTCGACCAGGCGCTCCTCACCGATACCGGAAGCGGCTTTCCCATGAGCGACCATGCCGGCGGCATGGCCTATCCGAACGGCTGACGCCGATTGACCGTTGCCGCTACCAGCCGGCCCACAAAAGGGCGAGGCCAAGCACGGCCGGCACGGTCTGTATGAAAAGGATTTTTCTCGATGCGGTCGCCGCGCCGTAGAGCCCGGCGATCGCCACGCACAAAAGGAAAAACACCTTCACCTGAAAGCCCGCCGCGCCGAGATAAAGCCCCCAGATCAGCCCGGCGGCGAGGAAGCCGTTGTAGAGCCCCTGGTTGGCCGCAAGCACCTTCGACGCCTTGGCGAAGTCCGGCGTCAGGTTGAACGCCTTATGGCCGCGCGGCGTGTCCCATGCCGCCATTTCCAGATAGACGATGTAGAGGTGGATGAGGGCGACCAGTCCGACCACGATATTGCCAAGCACGGCGTTTCTCCCTCAATCGTCGCCCATCTCAACACGGCCCGCCCGGCCATTGCAAGCCTGCGCTTAGCCCAGCTTTCGGGGCTTGCCAATCGCGCCGCTCCGGGGTCTCTTCGCTCCGTCAGATTCACGGGATTACACCATGTCCTTCGCCAAACTCGACGACCTCGGCCACAAGCTCGAAGCGCTCGAACACGCGCTTGCCATTTTGGGCGCCGACGAGGCCACCCACATGGCTGTTGGCGGCGGCGAAAAGCGCGCCGAGGCGATGGCCGCCCTTGCCGGCATGTACCACCGCCAGGCGGCGGCGCCCGAAATCGCCGACTGGATCGACGCCGCCAAGGGTGAAAGCCTGAACGACGAGCAAAAGGCGGCGCTTGGCGAGTTCGAACGCCACTACACCAACCTCACCTGCCTGCCGGCCGAATTCGTCGAGCGCCAGACGGTCGCGCGCATGCGCTCGGAGCAACTGTGGCGCGACCTGCGCGCCAAGGGCGACTGGTCCTCGTTCCAGCCGGCGCTGGAAGGCATCGTCGCGCTGGTGCGCGAGGAAGCCGCCATGCGCGCCGATGCGCTCGGCCTCGATCCGTATGACGCGCTGATGGAGCAGTATGATCCCGGCAACCGCGCAGCCGGCATCACGCCGGTCTTTGCCGAACTGAAAACCTTCCTGAAGGGGTTCGTGCCGAAGGCTCTGGCCGCGCAGCAAGAGCGGCTGGCCAAGCGGCCATTGAAACCCCTTTCCGGCACCTACGCCATCGACAGGCAGCGCGAGCTTGGCCTTGCCATGATGGCCGCAGTCGGCTTCGATCTCACCCACGGCAGCCTGTCGGTCTCGCACCATCCCTTCTGCGGCGGCGTGCCGAGCGACGTGCGCATCACCACCCGGTATAGAACGGACGAATTCCTTTCGGCGATGATGGGCGTGCTGCACGAGACCGGCCACGCGCTTTACGAGCAGAACCTGCCGCAGGCATGGGCGCACTGGCCGCTTGGCAAGGCGCGCGGCATGGCCATCCATGAAAGCCAGAGCCTGTTCGTGGAAAAGCAGCTTGGCCGCAACCCCGCCTTCTGGCGCTGGGCGCTGCCTATCGTCGAAAAGCACCTCGGCGAAGACTGGTCGATGGACGACATCCTGCCGCACATCCTCCATGTCGAGCGCGGCCTGATCCGCGTCGATGCCGACGAAGTTACCTATCCGCTCCACGTCATCTTGCGCTACGAACTGGAGCAGGATCTCGTTTCGGGCCGCCTCGACGTCGCCGACCTGCCGGAAGCCTGGGATGCCGGCATGCGCGACTATCTCGGCCTGTCCACCATCGACAATCCGGCCGACGGCCCGATGCAGGACGTCCATTGGCCAGGCGGAGCCTTCGGTTATTTCCCGTCCTATACGCTGGGCGCGATGATGGCGGCGCAGCAATGGGCTGCGCTGATGCGCGACCGTCCCCAGACAAACGACGACATCGCCAAAGGCGATTTCTCGAGCGTAAACGAATGGCGGCGCGAGCGTATCTGGTCACAGGGTTCGCGCTGGTCGACGCCCGGCCTGCTTGAACGCGCCACCGGCGAAGTGCTCGAAGCCCGCCACTTCATCGACCATCTCGAACAGCGTTACGGAACCGCCTGAATCTTGCGGTCCGAGAACGCTCCGGCCCCGGCGTCGAACTGCAGCCGGGCCAGCCGCGCATAAAGCCCGCCCTTGGCGACGAGGCTGGAATGCGTGCCTTCCTCGACGATGCGGCCATCGTCCACGACGAGAATGCGGTCGGCCTTCAGCACGGTCGCCAGCCGGTGCGCGATGACCAGCGTCGTGCGTCCCCGCATCAGGTGTTCAAGCGCTTCCTGCACCAGCGTCTCGCTGGTCGCATCGAGCGCCGACGTGGCTTCGTCGAGCAGGAGGATCGGCGCATCGCGCAGGATGGCGCGGGCAATGGCGATGCGTTGGCGCTGGCCGCCCGACAGCATCACGCCGCGCTCGCCCACCTCGGTTTCGTAGCCCCTGTCCAGCTTGAGGATGAACTCGTCGGCAAGCGCCGCTTTCGCCGCTGCCACTATATCCGCATCCGATGCACCCGGCCTGCCGAAGGCGATGTTGTCGCGCACGCTGGCGGCAAAGATCGTCACGTCCTGCGGCACGATCGCCATGCGCTGGCGAAGCTGTATTGGATCGGCATCGCGCACATCGACGCCGTCGACCCTGACCGAGCCCGTCTCGGGATCGTAGAAGCGCAGGATCAACGAAAAGATCGTGCTCTTGCCGGCACCCGAAGGGCCGACGATCGCCACCGTCTCACCCGGCTTGACCGAAAAATCCAGCTCGTGCACGGCAGCCCGGTCCGGCCGCGCCGGATAGGAGAAGGAAACCCTGTCGAAGCTGATCGTCCCTTGCGCCACCGTCGGCAGCGGCTTTGGGTTTGCCGGCGCCTCGACATTCGGCTCTTCGTCCAGAAGTTCGGTCAGGCGCTCTGCCGCGCCCGCGGCCTGCGAAAGCTCGCCCCACACTTCCGACAGTGCGCCGAGCGCACCGGCGGCAAACACCGCATAGAGCAGGAACTGGCCGAGCGTGCCGGGAGACAATACGCCTGACAAAACATCGCGCGAGCCGAACCACAGGACAGCCACAACCGAGGCGAAGATCGTGAAGATCGCAACGAAGGTCAAAAACGCCCGCGCCAGCACCGATGAGCGCGCCGCTGCAAACGCGCTTTCGACCGCCGCGCCAAACCGCCCGGTCACCAGCCCTTCATTGGTGAACGCCTGCAAGGTGCGCACCGCGCCAATCTGCTCGCTGGCATAGGCGGTGGCGTGCGCCAGCGTGTCCTGCGCTATGCGCGACTTGCGCCGCACCGAGCGGCCAAAGCCGACCAGCGGCAGCACGATCAGGGGAATGGCAGCGATCACCAGACCGGACAGCTTCGGGCTGGTCACCACCATCATCGCCAGCGCGCCGAGGCCGAGGATGACATTGCGCAGCGCAACCGATGCCGTCGCGCCGACCGCCGATTTGATCTGCGTGGTGTCGGCAGCCAGCCGCGAGACGATTTCGCCTGACTGCACCTGGTCGAAGAATGCCGGCGACAGCGTGGTAACGTGCGAGAACACGTCGCGGCGTATATCCGAGACAACCCGCTCGCCCAGCGTGATGACGAAATAGTAGCGGCCGGCCGAAGCCAGGGCCAGCAACGCCGCCATCAGTACGAGCATGGAGAAATATTCGGAAATGAAGGTCGAATCGGCGCCGGAAAATCCGTGGTCGATCATGCGCCGCACGGCCAGCGGCACGGCAAGCGTCGTCACCGCAGCCAGCACCAGCGAGATCATCGCTCCGATCACCAGCTTGCGATAACGTCCGATATAGGGGAAAAGGCGCCGCAGCGGCTTCAGAGAGCGGCTGCGCTCGTCTGCGCTTTCTGTTCGCGCCATGTGCTGTTTCCCTGTCCAAGCCCGTTACCGGACATCAATATGCCTTTTACTCGACCTTGTGATTCAATTTCGGTTGATGTATAGGCACGCCGACCGTTTTAGAGGCCGCGGCTTTTGAATAGCTGCGGCTTCGAATTTTAGAAAGAGGCGCTTCGACGCAGGCCATCCGGTCGCTGCTGCGCCACCAGATCAGGAAAAGTGCGATGAAGGCCGATATCCATCCCGACTACCACACCATCAAGATCGTCATGACCGACGGCACCGAGTACACCACGCGCTCGACCTGGGGCAAGGAAGGCGACACGATGAACCTCGACATCGACCCGACCACGCACCCGGCCTGGACCGGCGGCCAGCAGACGCTGCTGGATCGCGGCGGCCGTCTGTCCAAGTTCAAGAAGCGCTTCGAGGGCTTCGGTCTCTGATATCGGCGAAAAGCCGGTAAAGAAAAACCCGCCTTCGAGGCGGGTTTTTTGTTTGTGCAGGATCGCCGGGTTCAGCAAAACCATCGACGTCATCCCGGCCAAGGGAGCGACAGCGACCGCGAGCCGGGATCCATTCCGTGACAGCGCAGGATAACACTCCGGCAGTTCTTGACCGATCCGGTCAGCCCAGACCTTTAAGAAGGCGTCTTGCGGTCCGCATGGCCGAGATCGCGGCCCGGATCGATCACGTCGCGCACCAGTTGCTTGAGCTTGGCGGCCTCGGGAAAGCCGCCGTCGCGCTTGCGTTCCCAGATCAGTTCGTCATTGCAGGTGATCGAAAACACGCCGCCGGTGCCGGGCACCAGCACGACCTCGCCAAGTTCCGTAGCGAAGGTCGATAGCAGTTCCTGCGCCATCCAGCCGGCGCGCAACAGCCACTGGCACTGGGTGCAGTAGGTGATGCGGATGATTGGGTGCTCGGTCATGCACATCACCAAAGTTCGGGAGGGTCGGCGTATCCGGGTCAGGGCGAGACGAGAATAGCAGGATTCGAGAACCGGAGCGGAGCGTACATAAGGTACGTGAGCACCGGAAGCGCAGAAACCTGCTATTCGCAGTCCGCCATCACCCGGATATCACCCGGATATTCAGGCCGCGCTGAGCTTGGCCAATGTCGCCTCATCCACCTCGAAATTGGCGTAAACGTTCTGCACGTCGTCGTCGTCTTCGAGCGTCGCCACCAGCTTCATCAGCGATTGCGCGCGTTCCTCGTCCACCGGCACGTTGTTCTGCGGCTTCCAGATCGCCTTTGCCGATTCCGCTTCGCCGAGCGCGGCTTCCAGAGCTTTTGAAACATCGTTCAGGCTCTCGAAGGCGCAATAGATGGTGTGGCCTTCCTCATCGGTTTCCACGTCGTCGGCGCCTGCATCGATCGCCGCTTCCATCACCTTGTCGGCGTCGCCTGCCGAGGCCGGATAGTAGATTTCGCCGGCGCGGTCCCACATGAACGACACCGAGCCGGTTTCGCCGAGCGCTCCGCCGGCCTTGGTGAAGGCTGCGCGCACATTCGAGGCCGAACGGTTGCGGTTGTCGGTCAGCGCTTCCACGATCAGCGCCACGCCGCCGGGGCCGTAGCCCTCGTAGCGCACTTCCTCGTAGTTCTCGCTATCGCCGCCGGAAGCCTTGTTGATGGCGCGCTGAATGTTGTCCTTGGGCATCGACTCGGCCTTGGCCGCCTGCACCGCAAGCCTGAGGCGCGGGTTCATGGCCGGGTCGGGTACGCCAAGCTTGGCAGCGACAGTGATTTCGCGCGCCAGCTTGGAAAACATTTTCGAGCGGACCGCATCCTGGCGGCCCTTGCGGTGCATGATGTTCTTGAACTGTGAATGGCCGGCCATGTGACCCCTGTCGTCTGTTCGCGGCGATCAGATCGCGCCGCGCCCACCGGACGCCAGAAAACGGATCTGACTGTTGAGTTGGCACCGGATGCCCGAAAAGCCGGATTTCGCCGACGGGGGCCGATGCTCGGAATGGCGGGCTTATAGAGAAATCGGCTCAATTCGTCCAGCCGCACGCACCCCGTCGCTCGCGAAAACGTGACTCGGGCGTCCGCCCGGCGTCATTCATAGTCGGCCTGCCCGTATGCCTGGAGGCCGATATGCCGTTCCTGCGCCTGCTCGCCGCCTTCTTCCTGTCGCTTGCCGCCATGTCGCTGCCGGCATCGGCGCAGGAAAGCCCGCCGCCATCGCGCTGCCTGGCCATCGCCAACGCGCTGCCGGGCGTCACTTACGCGAATTTCACGTCTGCGCAGGCACAGGCCGAAGGGGAGGTGTCGATTACCTATGCCGGCCACTCGACCTATGTCATCGAAACGCCAGCCGGCGTGCGCGTCGCCACCGACTACAGCGGCGTCTACGGCTCAAATCCGCTGCCCGACGTCGTCACCATGAACAAGGCGCACCGCACCCATTTCACCGACCTGCCCGATGCCGGCATCGCCCATGTGCTGCGCGGCTGGAACCCGGCCGGCGGCCCGGCCCGGCACGCGCTCACCGTCGACGACATCTATATCCGCAACGTGCCGACCGACATACGCGGCTTCGACGGCGGCATGGAGCGCGACGGCAATTCGATCTTCATCTTCGAGGTGGCGGGCCTGTGCATCGGCCATCTCGGCCATTTGCATCACCGGCTCGAAACGGCCCACTACGCCGCCATCGGCCGCCTCGACATCGTGATGGTGCCGATAGACGGCGGCATGACACTGTCGCTCGACGCCATGAGCGAGATTGCAAGCAGGCTCTATTCGTCGGTGGTCCTGCCCATGCACCGCCATGCCACCGGCATCACGGAATTCACCGGCAGGATGGGGCCGGGCTTCGCCGTCGATTTCCGCGACAGCCCAACATTGAGAATTTCACTGCGCAGCCTGCCGCAGCGCCCCACCATCATCGTCCTGCAAGGCGTGTAGGCGGTCGGAAGGAAGCCGCTAGTGCCCGCCGCCACCCCTGGTCTTGCGGCGGCGCGCCAGCATGTTCAGCCCCTCGACCAGTGCCGAGAAGCCCATGGCCGCGTAGATGTAGCCCTTCGGCACATGGTAGCCGAAGCCGTCGGCGATCAGCGTCATGCCGATCATCAACAGGAAGCCGAGCGCCAGCATGACGATGGTCGGGTTCTTCTCGATGAAGGCCGATAGCGGATTGACCGCCAGAAGCATCACCGTCACCGCCACGATGACGGCGATGTACATGATGGCGATCTCGTCGGTCATGCCGACGGCCGTGATGATGGAGTCGATCGAAAACACCAGGTCGAGCAGCAATATCTGGAATATCGCGCCCACCAGCGACACCTGGATGGTCTTGGAGACGATCTCGTCCTTGTGGTCCACCGGATCGACCGTGTGGTGGATTTCCTTGGTCGCCTTCCACACCAGGAAAAGGCCGCCGGCGATCAGGATAAGGTCGCGCCATGAGAAACCATGGCCGAAGGCTGTGAAGATCGGTGCCGTCAGCTTCACGATGAAGGAGATCGTCGCCAGCAGCAGCAGCCGCATGATCAGCGCAGCACCTATGCCGAGCCGCCGCGCCATCACCCGGTGCTCGGGTGGCAGCTTGTTGGTCAGGATCGAGATGAAGATAAGATTGTCGATGCCCAGGACGACTTCGAGCACGACGAGCGTTAACAGGGCAACCCAGGCGGTAGGATCATGGATGAACGCAAAATGGGGGGCAAGGAACTCCAGCATGCGCTCGCAATCTCTCCGTCTGAAAATGTCGTGCAGAGGTAGGTACGGCCTGCCCTATCGTCAATGTCACCCCGAATTTTTTCTCGAACACCATCGAATCCGCGACCAATGGTGCATTTCCGCCCGCGCTGCAAAAGTTATGATGGCTTCATGAAACGGGCAATCGTCCTCGCTGTCCTGCTCGCGGCAACGCTGCCGCCGCTGCCGAATGCCGTTGCCGCCACAAGCCAGCCCGAGACCGCGCAACCGTTGCCGGACCAAAAGGCCGAACTGCGCGAACGGCTGTTCCAGCATCTCGCCGCCGCCACCACCGAGTCTGATGGGCGCGCGCTGGAAGACGAGATCTGGCGTTTCTGGCTCGACCTCGCGCCAAGCCCGGAGGTCCGCAAGCTGGTCGATCAGGCGATGGAGCGCCGCCAGTCCTTCGATCTCACTGCCGCCGAAGCCCTGCTCGACCGCGCCGTCGAGCAGGCTCCCGACTATGCCGAGGCGTGGAACCAGCGCGCCTTCATCCGTTTCCTGCGCGAAAACGACGAAGGCGCGGAGCAGGACATCCTGCGCGCGCTGGAGTTGGAGCCGAAGCATTTCGGCGCACTGTCCGGCCTGTTCCATGTTCTATCGCGCCGTGGCCGCACCGCCGCCGCCAACGCCGCGCTGATCGAGGCGGTCAGGATTCATCCCTGGCTGAAGGAGCGCACGATGCTGCCGCCCGACCCGAACGCCGAGCGCCCGCCGATCAAGGGTACCGAACAGGATTTGTAGCGCACCATTCGCAGGCCGCTAGCGCTTACCTGGATTCAGGTCAGGGCGAGCCATTCGCAGGCCGCCCTCACCTGAATCTCCCTATTTCCAGAAGGAGGGCACCGTTTCCTCCAGCCTCGGCCCACGCCGGAACGGCGCGATCTTTTCGGCAAGGCCGGTGCGGTCGGAAATCTCGACGCCAACGCCGCACAGCGTCGCGGGTCCGCTCGCCGCTTCGAAGCGGCCCTTCGGCACTTTGGACAGGAAGCGGTTGAGCGGTTCCTCCTTGTCCATGCCGAGCGAGGAATCATAGTCGCCACACATGCCGGCATCCGAAATATAGGCCGTGCCGCCATTGAGGATGTGATGGTCGGCGGTCGGTTGATGGGTATGGGTGCCGACGACGAAGCTCGCCCGCCCATCGACGAAATGCGCGAAACACATCTTCTCGCTGGTCGCCTCGGCATGGAAGTCGATCACCACCGCATCGGCCTGTTCGCCGAGAGGGCAGGCGGCAAGCTCGCGCTCGCCCGCCTGGAACGGATCGTCGAGTTCGGGATGCATGAACACACGGCCCATGATGTTGGCCACCATCACGCGCGCACCGTTCTTGGCCAGATAAACGCCCGAACCCCTGCCGGGTGTCCCCTTCGGAAAATTGGCGGGCCGCAGGAACCTGTCTTCGCGCGGCGCGAAATTCAGCGCATCGCGGTTGTCCCAGACGTGATTGCCGGTGGTCACGACATCGGCGCCCGCCGCAATCGTCGCCTGGAAAATCTCCTCGGTGATGCCGAAACCGCCGGCCGCGTTCTCGCCGTTGACGATGACGAAATCCAGTTTGAGCTCTGAAATCAGTCCGGGCAATTGCTCCTGCACCGCCGTGCGCCCGGTCTTGCCCACCATGTCACCAAGAAAAAGCAGTCTCACGCAGACCCAATCCCCAAAATGCCGCATGACATTCTAGGGAAGGTCACGCATCGCTGAAATCTTCGGCGGCATGCTATGCCATGCGACGCCGCCCGGTCTGTAAATCACCGCACGTTCGCGCCGTCAAAGCCATTCGACTTTCGTGGGCTGGGCGCGCCCCGTTTCAGGTCAGGGCGAGCCGAGAATGGTAGCATTCGAGAACCGGAGCGGAGCGTACATTCAGGTACGTGAGCACCGGAAGCGCAGAAGGCTGCCTTTCGCAGGCCGCCCTCACCTGAAACTAAAACCGCCGCAGCCCGCTCTCGGTCAGGATCTCAGGCAGGATCACGTCATGCGGCTCGTCCGGCACGCGCTTCACCTGCTGGCAGTTAAACGCCGTGCCGATCAGCCGGGGCTTCAGCCCACGCTCGTGCATGCGCGCAATCGCCCGGTCATAATGTCCCGCGCCATAGCCAAGCCTGTGGCCGCGCAGATCGAAGGCAGCCAGCGGCAACAGAATGATGTCGGGATCGAACACCTTCGCATCAGGTCCCGGCCCGGTCGTGCCGAAGCCGGTCGAAACCATCGGCGTGCCGCGCACCAGTTCGCGAAACACGATGGTCTCCTTGTCCAGCACCACCGGCAGGCAAAGCCGCGCGCCTTTTTCACCCAGCGCAAACATCAATGGCCGAAGGTCGATCTCGGAACGGATCGGCAGGAAACCCGCAATCACGGTGCCCGGCCCGAAGCTGATCGCCGGCTCGCCTACTTCGGCAATGCGCAGCGAAATCTCGATGCGCCACAAAGGGTCCAGCGCATCGCGCCGCCCGAGCGCTTCCTGCCGCACGCTCTGCTTTTGCTCTTTCAGTGAGGTCATGCCGCTCCCTTCCCCTGAAACGGAGAAAAATCGCAACTTGGCGCTGAGGTCAAGGGGAGTAGGCGAGGTCAAAAGCCGCGCCCTGCCCGAGGGGAAATCAACATTATTGCTGGGAAAGAAATGGCCGCCGGATGGCGATATCCGCGCCGAACCGTTGGCAGAGCGACGATCCACACGACCGATGGAGAAGTTGATCCCGGGAACCTACAAAGTAGGTGGGCGCCATATGTCCGAGCCCACGGGCCCGGCCAGGGACAGCTCCCTAGGGATCAATAAGGCCCCGGGGAAATGTCTCTCCTGTCGCGAAGCGCAGACCGTCGCCACCAATATAGGTGGAAGCGCGCCCTAACACCAGCGCCGGCAAGCAGGAACAGCCCTCAAGCCGCGCCCACACAGGCGCTTTCCAAATGGCGCTTGTGTCGCAACGGTTTTGCTTGCGTGTCCAGAACCATCTTTCTACGGTTCGTCGCAAAAATCAGGGACAAGAAAATGCGCTTCGAAGGCACTGCGGCCTATGTCGCCGACAAGGATCTGATGGTTGCGGTCAATGCCGCGATTGCGCTTGAGCGGCCGCTTCTGGTCAAGGGCGAGCCCGGCACCGGCAAGACGGAACTCGCCAAGCAGGTGGCCGCAGCGCTTGGCCTCGACCTTCTGGAATGGCACGTCAAGTCCACCACCCGCGCCCAGCAGGGCCTTTATGAATACGACGCCGTTTCGCGCCTGCGCGACAGCCAGCTCGGCGACGAGCGCTTCAACGACATCAAGAACTACATCAAGCGCGGCAAACTATGGGATGCCTTCGCGGCGGGCAAGAAAGTGGTGCTGCTCATCGACGAGATCGATAAGGCCGACATCGAGTTCCCCAACGACCTGTTGCAGGAACTCGATAAGATGGAGTTCTTCGTCTACGAGACCGGCGAAACCATCCGCGCCGATGTGCGCCCCATCGTCATCATCACCTCCAACAACGAAAAGGAGCTGCCTGACGCCTTCCTGCGCCGCTGCTTCTTCCACTATATCCGCTTCCCCGATGCCGAGACGCTGCACCGGATCGTCGAGGTCCACTATCCGGGCATCAAGCAGTCGCTGGTGCGCGCGGCGCTGACCCAGTTCTACGAAATCCGCGACGTGCCCGGCCTGAAGAAGAAGCCTTCGACGTCGGAGGCGCTCGACTGGATCAGGCTGCTCGTCGCCGACGACATCGATCCCGCCGACCTGCGTGGCGATGCCAAGAGCGCGCTGCCGCGCCTGCACGGCGCGCTGCTGAAGAACGAACAGGACGTGCACCTGTTCGAGCGCCTCGCCTTCATGGCCCGCCGCAACGGATAATTCGCGGCTTCGGCACTGACTGTCGCGAAACACCCCTCATCCGTCTCGGCTGCGCCTCGACACCTTCTCCCACAAGGGGCGAAGGTAAGCCTGCATCGACCCCTCAGTCAGTCTCCAATGTTTGCGACTGGTGGAAATGGTTGTGCAAGCGTCCCCTTCGCCCCTTGTGGGAGAAGGTGGCCGAGCGAAGCGAGGTCGGATGAGGGGTGTCTGGCGCGGGCGTGGAAGCTGCGCTCCTCTCCCCGCCTGCGGGGAGAGGATGCCGGCAGGCAGGTGAGGGGCAGCGCTGAGCTAGATGAGTGTGGATTAAATGCCGGGCGCTGACCGCCCAACCGCTTGATCCCACTCACTTCCCGAAAATACTTCCACCCCACTTATTCACCCCCTCTGCACCTTCCCCCATAATCCGTCCCATCGCCCTTGCGGGAGACCTGGTGCGCACCGGGTATCAGGGAAGGGCGTCGGTGCCGGATTGGTCGCATAACGGTGTGCGGCTGGGTGATGAGCCCCCAAGTCCGGGCC